>Ga0247781_1000598_pt1 | contig 11274 bp, 7 predicted proteins | sample UWRJL184509B5_FD_179922 | JGI IMG/M metagenome (GOLD analysis project Ga0247781, IMG submission 179922) | Plant litter microbial communities from Arlington Agricultural Research Station in Wisconsin, United States - UWRJ-L184-509B-5 | ecosystem: Environmental > Terrestrial > Plant litter >...
CTGGATGACACTGTCGAATACTCGTACGCCGGCGGCCCGCCGCGTCGCCTGGGCGATCTCATGAGCACCACGGCCGGCCCATTTTGCTACATTTATCTGTGAGGCGGATGTTGCCATGGATAAATAGTAGTAGTTCGTAATAATCTCACTCTTGGGCATTGCTCCATAGCTCGAACCAAGTATACATGAATTAAAATAATTTTTCCTCGTGTCACTTCGTAGGTCTGGCCCTTTTAACCTCGCGTTAGCCCCGACCCAACTTGTAACCTGTTACCTGAGTTGTTTATTTCTACTTATTATATTATTGAGTGTAGTTTAAGTGAGTTTGCTATAGTACTTCGTACTTAATATTTGCAAATAAGTATAACGAAGGAATTTATTGTAATTCTTTAAGCTAAATTCCCCCAATTTTGGCATATTTTTTTTATATATTTTTGGATTTGGCATATTTGCCCTTGGCTAAACAACTAAATGTAAACTAGCCTGCCTATGCCTAAATTGTTAATTCTCGATATACTCTTTCTAGTATAATTTTATAAATTGTAAATTTACTAAAGGAATTTATTTATAGGCACTTGGCCGGGCTATAATTATAATATTTTTAAAGTATAAGTTTTATAAAATCTAATAAAAATATAAAGTATTAACGTATATTATAAGCGAGCGACGAATATAAGCGAGCAACGAATTTTCCACCACCTTACTACAATAATCCTCAATTATACAACTACAATATTAGGAAATAACAATAACTAAATTAGAAACAAATAAATCAGACAATTTTATAGCCTCTTTGTATATACATACATTATAGCCAGGCTTGCCGCACACACTACAGTACTAAATCTTCGTACAAAACCCCCCTACACTACTACCATTTTGTCATATTTCCTAAATTACCTACTCACCTATAGCCTTCTAATCCAATAAATCCTATACCTCTTATACAATAAATAACCTTCCAAGCCATACATGTATTTTTTTAACTCTCCATCTCTTACTAAGCCCTTCATTAGCCTTATATAGTAAAAAAACTTCTATATAGAAAAAAGCCACTTCGTACATTATTGCCATTACTCCTTTAGCAAATTGGTCTATAATAATTAGTATTGAAATTAAAAAGCTGCTTTAATAATTGGAAATTCGAATTTTAATAAATACTAATTATAAAATAGCCTTTTGAAAATTGTATAATATTTAGAAAATCCAAAATAATATAATAATTAAACTTGAAATTAAAAATATTAGAGTCTAAATACGCACATTTAGTTTAAATATTACCCTTTTTAAATCATATAGTATAAAACTAGCTCCAGCAAAACCCTTTTGGATATTTTTTTTTATAATTAAAGCAAAAAATGTTTTTTTAAATTTATAAAAAAACTCCAACTTACTAATATATATAATATTTATCCATATTAACTACTCAATTTAATAACTATATGCCATTTTAAATAATAAAAAATAGCCAATATTTAATAACTAAAATAAATATAAAAAATATAAAAGCATATAAAATATAATAATATTGTATTTTTAATAATAGGTTTTGAATTTTTGAAAGTAGTAGCTATTATAGCCGTCGAGAATTAATAGCTAATATATACTTTTTGTATAAAATATTATATAAAAATCGAAATGCCGAATCTAATTTATGCTTTTCTTATTCATAATTTAGCTATTATTAGTTATTATAATATACTAGTTGGCTAAAAAATTACACTTTTTATACTAATTAGCCAAATAATATTGCCCAATTAAAATAATAAATAGTAGAATAGCCTAACCTAAAGCATTTACTCTTTAAATAACTATAGCCTACTTTTAATTACTAGGCTGGGCCTGTTTAGCCCTACTATAGCCATCAAAAGTAGTAACTACTATAGTAGGAATAATAATACCTATTATAAAGCCAATCTTATCGAAATTGTACGAATCTTCATTAAAAATGCCATATTTGGCCTTTATATTATATATAAGCGCAAACTATTTGCAAATAACCTTTAAATTTTCACATTTAGCCCTCTAATAGTCGTATTTACATGTAAAACGCATCCGAAGTTTGAACTAGCATTTAACAAAATTGTAAACTTAGAATTTGCTAATAAAAAGTGTATTATATTTGCATAGCAATTAGTTGGCCATATTTTCTATATAACAAAACTAAAAGTAGAATGCGCGTATATATAATTTAATAATATATTAAATAATTATTTACTCTTCTAAATTTGTAAATTTGCGCAAATTGGCTAGTATATTGCGTCGTATAATATAACCAGCGCATTAGTAGCAAAATATTACTTCTAGAATATTATATAGTTCGGCTATAGTAAGGATATTAGGATTTTCGCTATTTCGAATTGCCTCAAAAGCTAAAAGAATCCTAGCTTCTTTTGAAGAATTGGCTATAGCTTGTTGTAGCAAAATTGAATATCAAAAGTAAAAAGGTCGCATTGTATAGAAAATTCGTCGCTCGCTTATATTCGTCGCTCGCTTATAATATACGTTATTCCTAATTTTAGCGTTTTCTTATAGCACAATATATTTAATATACGCTTTATTAATTACATATTGCAGTCGTTTTTTTTACTTCCTTTTTACAACTACTTAGGCTATTAGAAGTAATAAGAGGCCACTAGTTATCAGTAGTCCAGGATTTATAATATAAAATATAAATTTTAGCTAAATAGCGAGACTATTTTTATTAATATTTAAAGTATAACTACTAAGCGGACAATATAAAGCTAAAAAGACTTATAAATTGGCAAAGAAAGTGAGTTTGCTATAGTATTTGTACTTAATATTTGCAAATAAGTACACAAACAAATTTACTATAGTCCCTTAAGCTAAATTCCCCCAATTTTAGTATATTTCTTTTTATATATTTTCGGATTTAGTATATTTGCTTTTAACTAGATAATTAAATATAAATTAGTCTATTTATATTTAAATTGTTAGTTCTTAATATACTATTTTTAATATAATTTTCCAAATTGTAAATCTACTAAGGGAATTTATTTATAGGCATTTAACCAGGCTATAATTATAATATTTATAAAGTACAAATTTTATAGAATTTAGCAAAAATATAAAATATTATTCCTAATTCTAGCATCTTTTTATAGTACGATATATTTAATATACGCTTTAATAATTATACATTGAAGTTGTTTTTTTCACTTTTTTCCTACAATTGCCCAGGCTATTAGAAATAATAAAAGGCCAATAATTATTAATAATCTAAAATTTATAATGTAAAATATAAACCCTAGCTAAATAGCGAGAATACTCTTATTGATATTTGAAGCACGACTGCTAAGCTGACAATGTAAAGCTAAAGAGACTTATAAATTGGCAAAGAGGTAAGTAGTTCTGGTTATCCCTCTCAATACTAGAATCCCAGCTAGCTTCATCTCCACGTTGCTGGCCCAGGAAATGGGTACTCGGTCAAACCACCATAGATATTGATATGGACTCCCGGATCCTGCGCAGTATACAACCTTGTAGCAGACACGCCGCCTGAGAGCAAGGTGTTTCCACCATCCGTTACATTGAGGTTAATACATTGTGGGTATGCCTGAGCACCGTTGGTATCCCACCCCGAATGTAATGCCAGGATCTCGTGTCTTAGCACGTACATACCAGCCTTCAAGTCGGCTGGAACGTGGAAATTCCACTTGAAGTCGTTGTGGATAAAGTCATCGACGACCCAGGCTTTGAGCCAATTGGTGCTTGGGGTAACACCTGGCTTGAGTCCCTGCTGTGCCACCTTGACAAATCGGAGCTCCTCTTTGTCGACGTCAGTGCAGCCAGTCGCCGGACATGGCGCCAGGTAGTCTATGATGGGACCAACGTGACTCTCGGGCCATGTCAACCATTGCAGGGTGATGTTCGAACCGGCTTTGACTGTGACATATTCTTGGCCAGGGAGAGATGACTTGTGGCAGATGATATCGGCATGCTGGAAGCTCTGTGGTGGGACGAAGCCAATATCTGGGTTGTCGGCATACCAGCCTGGCACACGGGGTTGTGGGTTTTGGAAACGGAAGCCGGGATCGTAGCCCTGGTACTGGGCACCATCAGCGTCGATGTATTGGACGAAACCGTGGGCGGTGGCGCCTTTGGCTAGAAGTAGTGTCGTGGCAATGACGAGCAACATTTCGATCTTGATTTGTCACAGGAAATGAGATATACTCAACGGGTTGTTCAAAACGTGAATACATTTTGTCTTAAGTACTTGAGTGTTTCCGGGTGGAATCGACCGTATGTTGCATCGCTTGGTTGGAGAACCGAATGCAGAGACATTATCGGGTTAATTATATGGATGGCACCTCGTGTTATTATCCGGACTACACTCCAGGCGTGCCGGGTATTCGGGATGGATCCGCTCATACTATTGAACCCACGTCACATCCGGCCATAGTTTTTCCGTCACCTCCCATCCGGTCCTTCAACCTCCGGAGCAAAGCGGGGCCGCAAACGGGACAGCCAGGGCTTCCGCCAGAAAGACTGAGGACTAACGATTTACTTGCCAGCCATGGCATAGCATTGTGTAATCTCTGACGGCGATATGGCCCATGGTCTTATGGTACCTGATTGTAGTTTGGCGTGGTTCTTCTGGTTGCAAACTCAAGTATCGCGGTCGTTGAAATGTGCATCTCCCGAGGTGGACATTGAAAGGTACCTTCCCAATGATACCTTTGATACGACGTAGATGACTAGTATTGGCTTTCGCAACGATTTCATATCAAAAATCTTAACGCAATTCCAGATGTTGACTACAGCTTGTCGATAATGGCGAATAAATGTTGTCATCCATCAATCCGAACAACCCATAAATGAGAGGGGAACTTGTGCACACTAGCGGACTGAAAGAGCTTCCCAGTAAAATATGTGGTCGAATGATCCATCAATGCCGCATAACCGTCGTGGTGGACGAGTCGTGTTGATCATGTCAGCTGAACCAAGATACCGTCAACATGTGGCGTGAATGGGCTGGGAACAACTGTGACGTCGATTCCAGGTTTAACACGAGATAGAGACTGTGAGACTGTCGATGCGATGGCAGGTATCAACTTAACTGACTCCAAGCTAGTTGATGTCCGACATGGAGTCGCGTGGATATTTTCTTGTTTGTCAGGGTTGAGGTGGGCACTGCCAAAATTACTTGGGTGAAGATAGAGTCTTGTTTGACGTTGTTCCTTATTAGGAATGATAATATGGATCTACACGTACGTCTCTTGATGCTCCCCAGTTACTGTGCACTATATGTAAATGGAGGCTACATCTAATCGACTCATGTGACCGAGAGGACCGACTGGGCGACCAAAGACGGAAGCCCTGCAATATATCCGAGGTAGGTGGGAAGATGGGGGCAACAATCCGCTCCAATAAACGAGCTTTACCCCTCTCAAGGCAATATATGGCCGACGGCCCCATGCTTGATGCCAATATCAGAACGCCGGTAGTACTGGATAATACTACTGGTCCATGTGCTCTGTGCTCTGAAAGCATTGCTGCTAGGAGTTGGTAATTCTGTTCTACTACTTCGGGCTTTCTAACTCCAAACTTGGATGCAAGCCAGCTTGTTCCACAGATTCTATCTTCGTCTTGAGAACCCCAATCGCATGTGATGATTACGGTTCTTGAGTAACAATGCACGTGATCAACGTACTAACAACAGTACTTGTCGTGGGGTGGGGAGTCGCAGGTCAAGAGCTGCCTAAGCCTGCCGCTGATGGGAGATACACCATATCTGCCCAGGGCATCCGAGCACAGGCACGTATTTGCCTTATAGGACACAAGATGATAAGACAACACAACATTTGCTCATGCACTGACACCGAGAAACACAACATCAGTTCATCCCATACGGCGCCACATTGACCAACCTGTTCGTCAACGACAAGAGCGGCAAAGAGGTCGATGTTGTTTTGGGCTATGATGATGCCGCTTACTACCGTGTGACTGCCCGGCAATTATCCTCTTGACTCCTCTTTCAATGAACTTGCACTCACTCTTGCTTCTTCTCTACAGCCAAGGATGCAAGCCATCCCACGTACAACTCGATCCCTGGGAGGTATGCCAACCGGATTGGGAAAGCTCAGTTCACCATCGACGGCAAGACATTCCGCACACAAAAGAATGATGGTCAGAACACCCTCCATAGCGGTACAAACAACTGGTCATATCGTGTTTGGAATATCACTGCTGTCTCGGCAGATTCCATCACCTTTTCGATTATCGACAAGGAAGGTGAGTCGACGGGGATGCCTGGTCAAGTCAAGGCAAATGTGACCTACAGTGTTGCTGCCAATGGGACTTGGAGTACCAAGATGGTAGCTACTGCTCCAGATACCAAGACACGTAAGTCGTGGCTCACAGCAATGAAAAAAGCTGACAGTAAGAACCACCAGCATCTCTGACAACTCAGCAGCCCTCATGTTAACCCACCACACTTACTTCAACCTCGATGCCTACAAGAACCCCGCAACAGGTCTAATCTGGGACCACACACTCTCCATGCCATACGCCAAACGCTACTTGGCCATCGACAGCGGTGCTCTGCCGACTGGACAAATTCTCACCGCCGCGGCAGGCAGCATCAACGACTTCGCCAGCAAGCCAAACACCACCCTCGGCCGCTCACGAAGTAGTTCTGGATTCAGAGGAAACTGCGGCAGCGGCTGTGAAGGCTACAACGGGTTTTGGGTTTTCGACGAAGATACACCGAACAATGCCGCAGTTCTGACGCTTGCAAGTCCCTGGTCGGGGATTAAGGCTGACCTTAGGACGAATCAGGTTGGCGTGGTGCTCTACACGTGTGCTTGGTCTGATGGGTCTGCAAATCTCAAAAAGACGCAAGGGATAGCGTCACGGAAGAAAGTGGATAAGAGTTCGTGCATCGCCATTGAGGCTCAGGATTATGTCGATGGGATTAACCGGTGAGTTTTGCGTGGGTTCTGACTGGAGAGGAGTACTATGTGAGTTCCATGACACTGACGAGTGAGTGCGTTCCCACACAGTCCTGCATGGGGTCGAGTTGATGCTCAGATTACCGGGCCGGGAGAGACTTATGTTTGGGAAAGCTCTTGGACATTTGGGATTCTCTGATCATATCTCCGCTTTTGAGTCTAGCGAAGTCATGATTCATATGATCAAATGAAATAACCCTCGATGGGAAAGCCAAGTCCCAGCAGTCGGTGGAGGCTGGATTGAAATGTGATAATGTCGAACTACCTTAACTCAGTAGTTTGAGCTTTTGCCCTTCATCAATACGCAGGTATCCAAATGCCGTATAACATGATTACAAATTTTCTCAACACAATCCTCATACCCAGCTTCCTGTCCCCCGGTGACCAAGCTCAAGCATCATCACGGCGCAACCATCTTGAGATTGGCCCGGGTGCATGTTCCCCCAACATCAGACCCCGTGCTACTGGATATGAAGAATCGGCCATCGCAAATAAGAGCGTTAGTACGTCCAGAGACATTCAGCAGCAGGTCTCCGGTGGCTTGATCGGCACAGCCCTTGACAGCGACATAACGTTGGCTAGCGCCGACGTAATAGTCAAACTGCGACTTGAGTAAAAGCTGCGGTTGGACAGAGGCGGCGGTACCTACAAGGGTGGTGTTGATGTACCAGACTGTAGGTAAACCGCTTGTCACAAGGCTGATGTTGCCGCTGGCATCAATGTCAAATAGGAGGCGGTCTGGTTGGTTGGTAACAGAGCCGGGCGCCGTCCACCTGCCATTTCCGTAGATGCCCGACATGCCCGTTCTGGACATCGGCGTATAAGACTTGCTCGGCCCCGGTGCTTGGCGTCCCCCAGATATAAGAGCGTGGTACATTCTGGCAGGCGAGGGACACTGGAGAGGGCGTCACAGTGGCGGTGGATGTGGCGTGGATGGTGACCGTCTCATATGGCCTGGTACCTTACCTACTGGTGATGACATATGCAATTGTTTCCAATCCACTGCTTGTAACTCAAAGATATCGTCAGGGTAAAAGTCGTTACATAAGCTACCTGGTTTACTAGTTTGGAATTAAGACCTCTGTTCCCTTGTCCGGCTAGGAAATAGTTACGTCCAAATGTTCTAGTGATATGTATGGGAGGGAGTGCATAGAATGCCTTGCAACATCAACTTGATCACTTAGGATAATTATGATATTCAGTATCCCTGACCCCTACGGGTTTCACCACGTCATTGCCTGTCTGAGGACCATTGATGTTAAGCAGCATGTATATATGTTGTGTCTGCCCCAGGAACACAATGTTCGAATATCCCAGACACATGGACATATATGAGATGAGGTATCCCAGTTCTTGTGCTGATGGACACCAACCTGTTGTGCATTTTCTTGGTGGAAATTCGGACACCCACCTGTGGGTGGAGGCCGGGAATTTAGGCGGTTAATTCCAGTCATGGCTGGCGGTCTGGTAGTTCTTGTTGTCAGGTATCGAAGCCTTTGTGGCGGTGTGAAGTTCCAGTAAGGTGGTGATTGGATGGTTTTCTGATTGTGACTTTGGGTATTTGGAGATAAACCTCTGAAGATTTCTCCTAGAGATTCGATCTCGAGAAAGAGATGGTCATTATTGAAGGCCCGACAACACGCTGCCCCGTGATAAACAGCCGGTATACGTTTACTTTGGCTGGGGAAAACGGGCCTGAGTTGGTCGAGAGATTGGCTAAGTGACCTGCTCCTGACATGACCTTCAATGTCACGCATCCCGAGGCGTTGTGTTTTGGGAGTGGGTGGCGGGTACTGTATGACAGGCGGTGGAGAAGTAACCGTGATAGCTCATGTATTTAGGTTGTCAAAAGAATTACAGGCCATCTAAGGGATGGGTGTGTTTGGTCAACTTGAAGCGGATGTTGAAAGTTGCATATCTTGTATCTCCTCCATCAAGGTTCAAAAGTGCCCTATTACTCCTTTGCACCTGCCCCAAAAAATGTCCCCCGCTACCTAACAATGGTTGCAGGGGCATATACTGTGTTCCCTTTCAAGTCCACCTGCTGGATCATTTTTGCGACTTGTCCTGTCCGTACTGCAACATGACTGGTTTCATGAAAACCGGACCTTGGGGGAAAGTTTGCAAGTTGTTCAAGCCTCAAATGCTACCCATGGGTCAAAGTTAGCAGGTTTGATCGAGCCATGACGGCGAGAGTATCACATTGAACAAAACTCACGTGTCTCAATGAAAAGATCCCTGGCGGTCTTGGCCGGCTCATTGCAGTACCCAGTCTTGCAGCGGAAGGATCTGATCATGGTGCAGTCCTGGTTGTCCTTCCTGCAAGTCGCAAGACCGCCAGCTCCAGTGTCTTGCACAGCGGTGCATTCTCCGATTCTGATGCCGCTGCCAGCAACGATAAGGTCGTACTTGCCGCTGCCTTTCCAGCGGTAGATCAAGTCATCTTGGCATTTGCCGTTGCACTTATTTGACATTAATAACATGGCATCAATGGGGGATCCGGAACAAATAGACATGCTTACCGGGTTGCCTCCTCGGGCATCTCCTGCACCAAGGTTACCCGTCACGGCGCAGCTCTTGGAGTAGCATACTCCCTGCTTGTCGCTGACGGAGATTGCGTCGAGCTTGGCAAGACCTGAGCTGCAGACTCGATACCAGATGTTGTAGTCTGCTGCCACCACCGTGAGCAGGGTGGCCACCGAGGCAAGAGATGTAAAACGCATGATGATGAGGTTGGGGTGTGTGTGAGTTGGAGAAGTGAAGTCAATACGGTATGATAAGATTGGTGATGGATTCTGGTGCTCTGATTTGTAGTGTTGTGATATTCACATCTGACTTCGACAACAAGAACTTGCAGTGGGGTTTAGATTGCTTTATAGACCGTGGAAAAGTATTCAGCTGTCTCATTCAAGTCTTCGGATGCTATCAGCTGAGAAGCGTATATTGGATGTACAGGTGTGAGTTTCATGACATTGACCATGGTCGCATTCCACATCTCAAAGGAGCAGAAGAAGCTTCACAATCAAATTGCAGTACGCTTATTCGGTCCCCATATCTATTGATAGCAACAACTTTAACAGCACAGCTGCTAGTAGGGGTCCCTTGACAGACAACACCACTCGCTGGTAGCCAGTAACCGGTTCTCAACTCATAGCATCATGTGAGTTGGATATTAGCCTGTCTATCTGTCTCCTGAGCCAGTAGGCTTGGACACGAGATTTGCGGTCCGGCCACCCCCCGTCGGGGTGCTTTAGCCATCTGAGCCTGTTTGGGTCCGGGTAAACTATAGCACCTGTGATATTAAACCCTTGGCCAGGGGCACTCGAGCACGGTAGCGAGAGGGTCTGGGCTCCCGAAGCTATGCAACACTATCCGTCTGTCGCCGTTGGGAGATTTCGCCAATGAAGGAGCCAATAGAATCCCATATGCTGGCCAGGCCCAAAGCTGCAGCCACAGCAAGAGTAAATATCTGGTCCATCTCCATAAAACCAATCATGTTGGAAGGCCCGAAGGTGCATTGTCTTCCGCTCGGTAGGAAATACCAAACCATCAGAAATGGCACCCTAACAAAGACGGAAAAGATCATCGTCGGGATGAATGTCAACATGTTTAGATAAAGGTTGGCGAGAATGAAGAAAAGAATAGTAGTAGCGGTGATTAAGATGATCCAATCCTGGGTAGTACGTGGCTATTTTCGGGAATCGGAAAAAACCACGGCACCGACAACGGTCGCAGCCCCAGTTACTATCAGAGTTGGTGCCCGGAGCACAGATAAATCGCACGACACACCTGCTACTGAACCCATATCCAAGGCCCTGACGATCTGATTAATGTCCGGGCAATCACCATACCAGATATCCAGATAGGGATTTCTGTCATCGCAATACATGGGCCTCGCGGCACCAAGGCACCACACAGATGCGATGACGATTGACATGGTTCTAAGGAGGACCCGGTAGCAGTCTTCATCTCGGACACGAATCCACATGACAACCAAGGACACGGTTGCCACAACAGTCGCAAAGGACAGAAAGTGGTTGACGACTACGACGGCTGCCCGGATGGTCAAGATATCAACTGCGGCATCCTTGCTATAGATTCGGGGGACAAATGATGGGTACACGCCGTCGATTGGCATAGCAAAGTCCTTATATGCGACTTGTGGAGGAAAGTGATCTCCGTCGAACCAGTATCCATCAGTCTTGCTGAGGAGGCATGGTTGAGCACAGATGGGGAAATGCGGCCAGTCCCGGGCGTGGGCTTTTTGTTCGGTTGCTTCTGGATCGATCGACACTACATC
>Ga0247781_1000600_pt1 | contig 11239 bp, 11 predicted proteins | sample UWRJL184509B5_FD_179922 | JGI IMG/M metagenome (GOLD analysis project Ga0247781, IMG submission 179922) | Plant litter microbial communities from Arlington Agricultural Research Station in Wisconsin, United States - UWRJ-L184-509B-5 | ecosystem: Environmental > Terrestrial > Plant litter >...
CATGAGCGGGTCCTTCCTCAGGGGTTCGTGGTGCGCTACACCCCGATATCGGTCAGCCCCCGCCGCACTTTACGAGTCGGCACGCACCTACTCCTCGACGCAGAATTCGTTCCCCTCGGGATCACGCAGCACGGTCAGGCCGTCGACCGCCCAGGCGAACGTCGCGCCGAGCTCCGTCAGCCGTCCCACCTCCGCCGCCACGTCCCCACCGGGCGCCCGCAGGTCGAAGTGCAGGCGCAACTTGCCCTGCTTCGGCTCGGGAACGCGCTGGAACCACAGGTTCGGCCCACCCCAGCCGGGCGCCGCCACGTACGCCTTGGCCGAAGTCGCGTCCCCGTCCAGCTCACCGCCGAGGGCGTCCGCCCAGAACCGGGCCACCACCAGCGCGTCCTGGCAGTCCAGAGTCAGACTTTTCACGTACGCGGGCATGCCGTCACCCCCGTTCCTCGTAGCGCTCCTGGAAGACCACCTCGTCGAGCGGCCGCCGCTTCGGCTGCGCCCACCGCCCGCGCGCCGGATATCCCAGCGGGATCAGCGCCATCGTCAGCGCGTCGTCGGGCAGACCGAGCAGATCCCGTACGTCGTCCTCGTGCCCGGTGTAAAGCGTCGTCAACGTCGAGCCGATACCGTAGGCGCGGGCGGCCAGCAGGAGTTGCTGCACGGCGCCGTAGATCGACGAGCCCAGCCGTGGACTGGTCGACCGCGCCGCCCCGAGCAGCACCGGGAAGATCCAGACGGGCGCCTCCTCGAGGTGGTTGGCGAGGTGGTCGGCGGCCCGGAAGTTCGCCGCGCTCAGGCCCTGCGGGTCGTCGGCGCCGAGGATCTGCTCCCGCCGCGAGCCGTAGGTCTTCTCCCAGCCTTCTCGGTACCACTCGGCGATCTGCCGTTTGGTCGCCGGGTCCCGCACGACGACCCAGGCCCAGCGCTGGGTGTTGCCGCCGGTCGGCCCGCGGACGGCCGCGTCGAGGATGGCCGTGACGATGTCGTCGGCGATGGGCTCGGTCGCGAGGTAGCGCCGGGCAGGCGTGGAGTGCAGCCCCTCGAGCAGGGACAGGCTGAACGGATCATCGGTCGGCATGCCGGGGACCTTACCCGGCCAACTTCTCCGCCCCGGCGGGCGTGCGGCCCGCGTACTCGCCGGCGGGACGGAAGCGCGACGGCCGCTGCGCGTACTCCTCGAGCGCGTGCGCGAGCCACCCGGCCGTCCGGGCGATTGCGAAGATCGTCTCCCCGGCATCGGGGGGCATCTTGTGTTCCAGCGTCAGCGCCGCCAGGGCCAGATCCACATTCGGGAGTACGCCGGAACGCGTGCGCAGCACGTCGGCCAGGCGTTCGGCGGCGTCACGGGCGCGGGTGTCGCCGAGTATGTCGAGCAGTGCCGTCGCGCGGGGGTCGCCGTCCGGGTAGAGGCGGTGGCCGAAGCCCGGCACCGGTTCGCCGGAGCGCAGCCGGTCGGCGACCGTGCCGACCGGGTCGGGACGGCTCATCGCCTCGGCGAGCAGCGCGTGGGCGAGGCTGCTGGCCGCGCCGTGCAATGGTCCGTCGAGGGCGGCGAGGCCGGCTCCGACCACGGCGTACGGGTGGGCGCGGGTCGACGCGGCCACCCGGGCGGCGAGCGTGGAGGCGGCGATGTCGTGGTCGGCCAGCAGGATGAGCGCGGCGTCGAGCAGGTTCTGGTCCCTCGGGGCGGGCTCGCGGGCGGTGAGGCGCGGCCAGAGCGCCTCCGCGAGCCGCGGGCCGCTGTCCCGCCCGGCCGTGAGGGGCAGCGCGGCGACCATCGTGCCGAGGAGGGCGCGGCCGGTCGCGGCCACGGCGGCGGGGGAAGTGTCGAAGCGCAGGGGGTCGCCGGCGGCGGCCGCGGCGACGATCACCCGGAGGCGGTCGGTGTGCCGGGCCGCTCGGGGCAGCGGGGCGGTCACCGCCTCGGCCAGGCGGCGCAGGGTCTCGTCGGGGGTCAAGGCGACGTATTCGCGGGTGCCTGTCCACAGTAGGGCGACGACCTCCTCGAAGCTGGCTACGCTCGCCAGTCGGACGACGTCGTGGCCGCGGTAGTGGAGCGCGCCATCGCTGATCAACGTGATGCCGGTCCGGATGCCCGGGGTGCCCGGGCGGCTGCGGGCGGCCAGGAAGGCGTCGACCTCGCGGCGCTCGAACAGGCTGTTCTTGCCGTCGGCGTTGCGGCGGCTGGCGAGCAGGCCGCGGCTCACATAGGCGTAGACGGTGGCGGGCTTGACCCCGAGGAGGGCGGCGACCTCGGGTGTGGTCATGGGGGGTGGTTCGGCGGGCATGTCGACATCCTCTCATGTTGACTGGATCAACGTTGACGTCAACATGAATGCGGCACCAGGTTGTGCACATGATGACTGTGAATCCAGGACTGGCCGGTGTCGTCGCGTTCGACACCGAGATCGCCGAGCCGGACCGCGACGGAGGGGCGCTCCGCTACCGCGGCGTCGACATCCGCTCATTGGCCGGCACCGTCTCGTTCGGTGACGTGTGGGGCCTGCTCGCGGACGGTTCGTTCGAGTCTCCGCTGCTTCCGGCGCGGCTTGCCGAGCGGCGGAGGTCATCGCGGCTGCCGGGGATGTCGGAGCCGCTGAGGCTCGCGGGGTTGACCGGTGACGCGCGCGTTGACGGGCAGGCGGCTGCGGCTGCTCTCGGGTTGCGGCCGTTGATCGACCTCTCGGACGCGCAGGCGCGGGACGATGTCGCGACCGCGTCCGCGGCGATGCTCGCCGTGGTCGCGGCGTCGGCCCGGGGCGACGAGCTGCCGCCCGTACCCGAGCGCCGGATCGCCGAGGGGCAGGACGTCACCTCCCAGTTCCTGATCCGGTGGCGTGGTGAGCCGGACCCGCGGCATGTCGCCGCGATCGACCGCTACTGGGTCTGCGCGGCCGAGCACGGCATGAACGCGTCGACTTTCACGGCACGGGTAGTGGCGAGCACCGGCGCCGACGTCGGGGCGTGCCTCTCCGCCGCCGCAGCCGCCCTCTCCGGACCGCTGCACGGTGGTGCACCCGCTCGCGCACTCGGCATGGTCGCCGCTGTGGAGAAAGGCGGAGACGCACGCGCGTACGTGAAGAAGGTGCTCGACGGCGGGCAGCGCCTGATGGGCTTCGGGCACGCGGTGTATCGCGCCGAGGACCCGCGGGCCCGGATCCTGCGGGAGGCCGCCCGCGAACTGGGGGCACCCCGCTACGAGGTCGCGCTGGAGCTGGAGAGGGCGGCCCTGGCCGAACTGCACGAACGCAAACCGGACCGGGTGCTCGAGACCAATGTGGAGTTCTGGGCCGCCATCGTCCTGGACTTCGCCGAGGTCCCGGTCGAGCTGCTCGCGGCGATGTTCACTTGTGCACGAACGGCCGGCTGGAGTGCACACATCCTCGAGCAGAAGCGCCTGGCGAAGATCATCCGCCCCTCGGCCGACTATGTCGGCCCGGCCGATCGCGCCCCCGCCGACCTGCCCGGCTGGGAGGACGCGGTGAAGCGCTTCGCCACCTCGCGTTGAGGGCTGGGCGGCCAGTCGTCTGTCGGCAGTGAATCACCATGAGTCCGCCGCGTGGCGACCTGAGTGAGCCGCGTGGCGGTATTGATCAGCCGCGTGGCGGTATTGATCAGCCGCGTGGCGGTGGGCGTGGTGCGTTCCTGGTTCGCCGGCGCTGCGGAAATCGGTCGCGCGGAAGGCGAACTGTGGCGAACATGCAGTGGTGGCTGGTGCACCGGAGGGTTTCGCGTATCGGGTCCGTAAGAACGGGGACATCGAGTTGCTGCATCATGGCCGGCCCGCCGGGGTCCTGCGCGGGCCGGCCGCTGCCCGTTTCCTCGTCGACGTGGAGGAGGGGGATCCGCAGGAGCTGATGGCCCGGCTCACCGGCAACTACCGGCACGGCAACGAACGCGTGGCCCGGAACCACCCCCGCAACCGCAGCCGCTGACGTTCCGCAGGCCCGAGACGGCCGACGGTCAGACCACGTCGTCACAAGGTCGACGTGGTTTGTGCACGGCGTCTATCCCGTGTTCGGCTCGGCTGCACGCGCTCAGTGGATCATAAGTTCGAGTCCTCGTGGCTCCACTCACGAGGCGTTGAAGTGGGCCCTGATTGCCCCTGTCCGCCGATGAGGATCCGGTCCGGGCGCTGCACCGAGCCGTACCGGCCGGTGTCAATCACGTGGCCATGCGCGGTTAATCCGTGGCGATACCGGGCGCCTTCCCGCGAAGATTGCCGGTGTGGATCAGGTTGAAGTTGTCGTCGCCCATTCCGCCCGCACGACCCTGCGGGTCGGCGACGTCTTCTTGAAGGTCGACGCGAATCAGGACCGCACGGATGTCGAGGTCGAGGCGATGGCGTTGTCGCCGATCCCGACCGCGGAAATCCTGTGGCGCAAACCGCCCGTGCTCGCGCTCGCCGTCCTCCCGGGAACGGCGCTCGGCCGCCTCGGCGAGCCGTCGAAGGCGTCCCCGGAAGCGTGGGCTGCGGCCGGTGCCGCCGCTCGGAGACTGCACGACGCACCGTTGCCACCCTGGCCCGGTCGGAGCCTGGACGAACTCGTCGTGGAACTCGACGGCGAATGCGAATGGCTCATCACGAACGGTGTCCTGCCCGCCGACCTGGTTACCCGCAACCGCCAGATCGCCGAGGCCGCTCTGCGCCCGTGGACTCCGGTTTTTATGCACGGCGACCTGCAGATCAGCCACGTGTTCACCGACGGCGACGAGATCACCGGCGTGCTCGACTGGTCGGAGGCGGCCCGGGGCGATGCTCTGTTCGACCTGGCCACCCTGACGCTCGGGCATGAGGAGCACGTCGCCGACGTCATCGCCGGTTACGGCACCGACGTTGACCTCGATGTGATCCGCGGATGGTGGTCGGTGCGAAGCCTGCTGTTCAGCCGCTGGCTGATCGAGCACGGCTTCGACCCGAACGCACCAGGCTGCGAGTTCGACGTGCTGAGATCCCGCATGTGAAGCAACCTGCTCGCGAGACGGTCAGAATGGCGGTTCCTCGCCAGGCAACTGCGGTGACAGCGCCGTGGCGTCGATGCTGGTGACCGCCATGTCCTCGGGCGTGGGATGGGTCCAGGCACCGATGCGGCGGGCGGGGACGCTGAAGGAGATCGTCGCGGCGCCCGGAGGCGCTGGGCTGGCGGTGACGACAAACGTGCTGCCGTTGTCGTCTTGCTTGACGACCAAATATGGGGTGGCGTCCGTGACGCCGACGGACGGGAGGTGGCGCATGTCGCCGCGCCAGCAGATGTCCGATCCGCGTCGGCGAGCGCGAGAACTGCCTGCAGTGCCCAGCGGGTGCCTTCGTTCGAGGTTGACCGCAGCCAGTCAGGCAGCGGTGTCAGATCATCGAAGAAGTCGATGGGTTCGGCAAGACGATGGACGAGCATGGATCAGCGTCCCCCTCAGGGCTGAGTCTGTCGGTCAAGTCGTTGGCGCGCTGGAGCGATCTGACCGGTTCTGCTTGCGCCGCAGATCGACGAGTTCGCCACGGAGGTTCTCGTTCTCGGCGAGGGCATGACCCAGTTGCGTTTCGACCTCGCGCAGACGTTCTTTGACGACCTGCAGCTTGGTGCGCAGTGATGCGGCGGTCGCCTGCTCTTCCCTCGGCCGGGGTGCGGTGGAGCGTCCCGACAATGGGTGGTTCCGGATAGCGCTGCGGAGTGCTGGGTGGGCGTAGAGGTAGCTGGTCGACACGCCAGCTGCGGTAGCGACGGATGCAATAGTGATCGACTGGTTCTGTTGCTCAAGCCGGATGATGGCCCGCCTGGCGCGGACCTCGGCGTCGGCGGTTCTCTTCGCGGTCGCGTCGGCGAGACGCTCTATGCGTGCTGTGCGTGTGTGTGTTTGGTCAGGAGACACCGTTCAGCCGTTCTGCAAGGCGGTGCATCGGTCGAGCGCGGCGAGAACGGGCTCGTTGAGGGCCAGGCCGGCCTGGTCGCCCGCAGAGCGCTGGTCCTTGATCAGGAGCACGAGTCGCTTTCGGTGCCCGGCGTGGACGGGTGCGCTTTCGTCGCCACCAGGATCGAACAACGTGCAGTTCAGGCAGGGGTTCGGGCGGAAGTCGCAGTTCTTGTCGGCCGGCAGCTGGCAGTAGCCGTTGGGCAAGACCGCGGTGAACTTGGCGCGGAGTCGTTCGACGGTCGGGTCGATGGGCTGGCCCAGCCCGATCTGAGCGCGACTCTCTCCTGCGCCTCGTAGAACGCCTTGGCCTTCTTCGTCAGCGTGCTGTGCGAGATCTTGGCGTAGTGGCTGGTCATGATCGGGGTGGCATGGCCGAAGAATTCTTGGACCTCGGCTTGGGTCCAGTCGTTGTTGAGCAGCGCGGTGCCCACGGTATGCCGGTAGCGATGGATCTCTCCGCCGGTGATCTTCTCGCCGGTCATGGTGGAGTGGGTGATGCCGTGTTTGGTGAACAGGTCCCGGACGGCGTCTCGGAAGCCGCCAGGAGACCAGCCGCGGGCGACGCCGGAGCCGATGTTGGAGCGCGCCGGCGACGGAAAGAGGATTTGTGGTCGGCGGGGTAGTCCGCGCGAACCTGATCCTGCTGGGCGCGAATGGCGATAGCGAGATTTTCGGGGATCGGGAAGCGCCGCCACGCGCTGGTTTTGCTCTGCCAGTACTCGATCCAGTGTCCGCCGCTGCCGTTGTGCTTGAGGCAGTCGAACGGGATGGTGACCAACTCGCCGACGCGCGGGCAGCCCCAGCGCAGCAACATGATCATGCAGCGGACGGTCGGCGGGGCCTGCGGGTCGGCGAGGACGAGTTTGTCGACCCGTTCGATGACGTCCTCGGGATAGGGCCGGGGCTGCTTCGCCCGGTCGATCGCGTTCTCACCGCGGCGGAGATAGACCGGTGTGGGCAGTTCGGTCACGACATCCTCGAGCTGTAGCAGTTCGAGGACGCTGGCAACGGTGTTGACCTGCAGCAATGCCTGCTTGGAGCCGCCGGTCTCGCGGACGTGTGTCAGGAAGTCCAGGAAGACGTCGCGGTCCAGTTGGCGCGGTTCGAGCAGCCCTTCGTCGATCAGAAAGTCGGCGAGGGCGGTCAGGCCGCGTCGCCAAGTCTGTAGCGTCGACGAGGACCTTGTTCCAGCCTTGAGGTGCATTCCGGCAAGCGTCTTCGCGCCGGTCCGCAGCCAGGGCAGCTGGATCGCTCCCCAGCTGAGGTTTGCTTCCTCCCGGCCGGGCGCCGCGGCCAGGATTCGGTCGAAACAGCCTCGCCATAGCCACTTGTCTTCGGCCCACGGATCCGGCAGAACGCCCCGCTGTAGCGTTGAGAAGAACGTGTTGAGGTAGCAGCGCACCTCGCGGTTGAAGTCACGGACTTGACAACGCAGGCGGATCAGCAGCACCCAGTCCTCAGGGCGCCGCTCGAGCAAACTCGTGGCGCCGTCGCGCCGGACTTCGCTGATGAGGAGATCGAGCACGAGCCTGAGGCCGCGATTGGGCGTCCAGTCACCTTGAGTCACTTTGGTGCCGACGACGTACCGGATCTCCGTCGCGGCGGCCGGTGGCAAGCTTCCCAGATCTAGTGGCGTCGCCCGGGAACTGGGCCTCGGTGAACGCGCCAGACACGGCTTGGCTCCCGTTGCGATCCAACCGACGCAGTCGCTCGGCTTGCCTGCGCGGCACCATTGCCAATAGTGGGCGTAGCAGAGCTGCGCGGGTTCCGCGGTGGGGCGGGAATATGCGGCCGTGACGCAGTCCGCGACATCGCAGATGCCGGTGAGCGTTCGAGGGTTGCGGCCGGGCTGGTCCTCGACGAGCCATTGGTCCGCCAACCAAGGACCCGGCGCGATTACCAACCGACTGTGATCGACCTCGTGTGGTTGTGGTAGCCGAGATGGTAAGAGGTGCTTCGTGCCGGCCGCGCTCATCGGGGGGCTCCTGCCGGCACGCCCGGTTTCCAGATCAGGTGAGCCGTTGAGGCGAGTTTGGCCTCCAGATCCTCGCTGGCGAGGTGGATGTAGACGTCGGCGCTGCTAGCGTGCGACTGGCCCAACCGCGCGGCGATCTCCGCCGTGGTCCAGCCGGCCTTCGCCAGCGCCGTCCCGTGCGTGTGCCGCAGCGTGTGGGGGTGCAGCCGGGGGATGCCGGCCTTGGCGCCGACTCGGGCGATCGTCTGCGCGATGTTGCCGTCGCTGCAGGGCCGGCCGAAGTCGCGGCCCGGGCGCAGATTGACGAACGGGTAGTCACTCTCGACGCTCGCCGGCTCCAGCTCCTCCAGGAGGTAGCGCCGGTAGAGGGCAAAAGTCCGGGCCGGAGCCTCCACCGTGAATGTGCGCCTCTGCTTGGACAGGCTCCCGTTGACGTTGTCCTCGCGACGCTCGACGTGCAGCCGCCGCCGCATCGGGTCCAGATCGCCGTGACGCAGGCCCAGGGCCTGCCCGATCCGCAGGCCGCAGTCATACAAGACGCTGAGCAACAGTGCGTCCCGCATCGTGGAGGCGGCCGCCAGCAGCCGCGTGAAGTCCTCCTCGAACTGGATGATCCGCACGTCCTCGTCACCGGCCGAGCGGCGCGGCGCCAACCGATTGGTCTCCACCGGCCGACGGCTTTCCACATGCGCCAGGAAGTGATACTTGGTCCGCGCCGAGTTGGCCTGCTGCCGTGAAAGCCGAAGATCGCGCGGACCCCGCCCCTCGATCCGATGGCGCTCGTAGAACTCGCGCACCGCCGCCGCAATGGCCCCCATCGTGGCGGGTTGACGCCCCGCCGACCGCCCCGTAGGCGGGCCCAACGGTGGTGCACCAGTACGCGCGGCGAACATGAAGTCGCACAACTGCTCGAACGTGACCGCGTCCCAGTCCAGCCGGCACGCCTCGAGCCACCGGAACAGCAACGCCAGGTGCCGCGCATAGGACACGAGCGTGTTCGGCGACTTGTCCGTGGCCCTCAGCCAGTACAGGAAGCTGTCCGCCGCATCGATCGGCAGTCCTCGGGAGTCCACGACGGTCCACGTCGATCTGCCGTGCAGGACGATCCGGGCAGCGCGTGGTTGAGCATTGATCGTCACGTCATGGACCTTCTAGAGGTAAGCATTCCATGACAAAAGAAGCGATCCACTCCAGATTTCGTCATGGACGTCGAGGAGATCGGCCTGCTGTATGGAGATAACGTTTGAGGGCTATTTCACGTTCAATTCGGGGTTTCTGGTCGTGGCCTGCTCGTCCGGTGTGGTGGTTCGCCGGTGGCAGTCAGCCGGGTCAGGGTCTTGCGGGTGGTCCGTGCCCGGCGCGGATCGCGTACACCGGTCTGGGGATCTGGGGAGGCCACTATCCATGATTTGCGGGGGCAGCCTGCAGATTGAACCGGCTGACGATTGTCAGTAGCTCGCTGGCGAGTCCGGAGAGTTCGGCGACGGTGCTGTCGGCTTCCACCAGGGTGGCGTTGGTGGCCTGGGCGGACCGTGCCACGTTGGCGACGTTCGTGGCGATGTTGGCGACGCCGCCGGCGGCCTCGTTGACGCTACGGCTCATCTCGCTGGTGGTGGCGGTCTGTTCTTCGACGGCGCTGGCGATGGTGAGCTGGTAGTCGTTGATCCGCGAGATGATGTCGTTGATCCGTGCGATGGCCTCGACGGCGTTGGCGGTGTCGGCTTGGATGGCCTCGACGCGTTTGGAGATGTCGCCGGTGGCGCGGGCTGTCTCCTGAGCGAGGTCCTTGACCTCGCTGGCGACGACGGCGAAGCCCTTACCCGCGTCGCCGGCGCGGGCGGCTTCGATGGTGGCGTTGAGGGCGAGCAGGTTGGTCTGTTCGGCGATGCTCGTGATGACTTTGACGACGTTGCCGATCTCCGCGGAGGAGTCGCCGAGTTTCTGGACGGTCTGGTTGGTGGCCGCCACCACGCTGACCGCCTCGGCGGCAACCTGGGCGGCGTCGTTGGCGTTCTGGCTGATCTCGCGGATCGACGCGCCCATCTGTTCCGAGCCGGCGGCGACGTTGGAGACGTTGGCGGAGACTTCTCCGGCGGCGGAGGCGACCATGTTAGCCTCGGCGGCGGTCTCCCGGGCGCTGACCGCGATCCGACTGGTGACACCTGTGAGTCGCTGGCTGCCCTGGTCAAGGGTCCGGCTGTTCGCGACGATGGCGTGGACCGTGTCGGCCAGGCCCGTGCGGGCGCGGTTGACGGCTAACGCCATTTCGCCGATCTCGTCGCGGACCTGCACCTCGGCGGGCTTGGCAAGGTCACCGTCGGCCAGCATGTTCAGGGCCGTGCCGACCGAGGCGACCTGCCGCCTGATGGCGCGAGCAACGAGGAAGGCCATGAGTAGTCCGAGGCCCAAGCCGATCGCCAGCGACAGAATCATCATTGATCGGGCGGTCTGGTACGACGCGGCACCCGCGAGGGCAGCCTTGTCCGCCTCGCTGGATTCTGCTGCCTGCAGTGCGTCGATGCCGCCGTTCATTCCGTTGGCGGCGTTGCCATAGGCCGCTCTTGTGTCTGTTGGCGCCACGAAGCCCGACGGTGGGGCCTCCTTGAGAATCAACACGTTGCGCAGTGCCTGATACGCCGTCCAGCCATCGGTGAACTCCTTCAGCGGCGCCTGCCGCACCGACGAATCACCGACCGACGCGTTGTAGTCCGCTAATGCGCCGTTGATCACCGCGTCGGCGTCCTTGATCGCCTCGACGGCGGTCACCTTGGCCGCTGGGGTGACGGTGGCGGAGGCGTACTGCACCATCCCGCGGAACATCTTCGCCATTCCACCACGCAGCGTCGCCAGGTGGCCCATGCTCTCCACGTTTTGCGACTTCATCTGCTGCAGTCCGTCACCCAGACTCGCCATCCGGGTGATACCGAGCACCCCGACGACGACACCAACCAGGGCGACGAGCAGAACCGCGGAGAAGATCTTTACGGCAACGGGACGGTCGGTGAGCCAACCCCCGACCGCATTGCGCTCGACCGTGATCTGAATCGGTCCGCCGTGAAGGCTCACTGTGTTATCCCCTTGGTATCGGGCGGCGCGGTAGCGCAAGTCGGCGCTCTAGGCTGATCGGCCGTGGATCCGATTCCCTGAGGCGCTGCAAACTTGGCCACCGGGCGGCAGGCTTCCTGCCGGTCCTGTCCTCGCCGCCAGAGCATCCATAACGAGGGCGCCGGGCTGCACGTCGTCATGTCATGCGGAACACTGGCCACCCGATCTCCGTGCGCCAGGCGGCCGGATCGCTTACATCCCGGGGCCCCACGCGGTAAACCTCCCGCACGGGCCCAGCCACCGACATCGCAT
>Ga0247781_1000601_pt1 | contig 11237 bp, 13 predicted proteins | sample UWRJL184509B5_FD_179922 | JGI IMG/M metagenome (GOLD analysis project Ga0247781, IMG submission 179922) | Plant litter microbial communities from Arlington Agricultural Research Station in Wisconsin, United States - UWRJ-L184-509B-5 | ecosystem: Environmental > Terrestrial > Plant litter >...
CGACAACACCCGACTTGGTGGCAGCGTGGTCGACAACACTCGTTCTGCAGTCGCCATCAACGCGAGTTGACGGCAGTAGGGGTCTAAAGATAAAAGGCTGGTTAGCAAGGGCGATATTCTGGTAACGGGAAGGGGTAGTTCGATTTCTTGATGAGTCTCTTCACCCCGAGGAGTTCACGCCGACACGCGGTTCATCTCTCGAAGTTATTTTGACGTCGTATTGACCCTTCTTCCCATGGACGGGCCTTGGTCTTCGCTTGGGGCAACGGTGCGGATGTAAAGGGAACTTGAAGTGGACTTACTTGGGCGCGACCTCGCGGTCGGCCAGTTCTGCCACAGCCTCTCCGTTGGGCTGGGCCTTCTGGCGCTTCGCCGAAGGCTCGCCAGGGCTCTCGCGCACGCGCTTGAACCCCGCGGCCGCCTCCGGGTCGGCACCAGGCATCTCTCGCGAGGAATCCATTGCAGTGTTTGCTACTCATTTGTGTCAGTTTCTCATTTGCGAACGAGGTGCTTCGGTTGGAAGGGGAATAATACATACATATCGTGTTGGTTGATTGGTTGGTTGGTTGCGAAAGCTGGGAAGCTGGTCGGCAGGTAACGGTAATGATACTATTTGAAAACGTTAGCAACGGACGTCGCGAACACGCACACGGCCGAACCAGATATCGCAGAAGAGAGAGAAATCGATACGATTCCAAAAAATGCAATCATATGAAGCACATTGTGGGCGATCACGAAATGCTCGCTTGGGTTGGAGGGATAAATGAAGGGAGACGGGGGAGGGGCTTACTCAAAGTGCTTTGCGTTGGATGCAGAATTCAAGAAGAGAGAGAAGCGAGGTTCGGTTTTGTACCTACCTGGGCACCAGCAAGCAAAATGTTTTTGTGGGTCCAGCACTGGCAGGTTCAGGGCCAATGGGGGCTCTTCAGGCAAGAGCAGCTGCCTCGCCACGCGTGGGTTCGCGTAGAGAACCTCTGCTGAGTGGGGACCATAACGCCCGTTCCTTCCCCTCGGTCGATGATCGAAGCTTCCGTGTTCGTCCGCCCAGAGGGACCTTGGTGTTCCTTCTGAGACTCCCGCTCCCATACTTACTTGCCCATGTCAGGATGTCTCGACGCAATCTGCATTATCTGGGCTTGTAATCCGCTTGGCGTGTCGTCTTTCCCTAGTGAGAGCTGTCCTTATGGTCTCAAAGCCTTTCTGAAGAACGCTGTTAGAACAAGTTGCTGCCTGATCACAAGGATTACAGATTTACAAGCAGTTAATTTTCGCATACACTCAATCTAATTTCCTTTTCAAGATCACTGGACCAACATTTGTTTCTCTTCATCCGTGTTGTGGTTCTATTCTTGTAGCCGACAACCACTACTGGCCTGCCGTGTTTAACACCACTACTTTCTGGGTCGCCGACCGTGCTCGTTCCGTATTCCTTGCCAGTGATGTCCAAGGCCATCAATCACGTCCAGGTTCTCCTCACCCAATAGTCATCTTGATATCCTCTTCCTCCGTCACATACTTATACATATACTCCAAATCTAGGAGGGGCGAGCCGGCGGGCGGTGCCAAAGATTGCACGAGACCCCGACGCATTTGTCCGCCGAGCTACAACTAGAGCGCTGTCATTACTTGTGGTCCTTATCGAGAAGTCTTTGGCGAACCGGAACTCGCTATACATTCCCAATTTCGAGCCGGGTGTTGATCTCGAAGGCCGCTTGTCTCTGTCCGCTGTAGCACCTCTATTTGTTCGAAGCAACCGAAGAGGTTCCATCGTGGCCCGCGCGGTGCCTTCCACCTGTCCATACATCCCACCGGTATGGAAGATCACTTGAACAGCTTCATCCTTTCAGCCCTACTACCCGCGGCCATCTACTTACCCGGAATACCCTACCCGATCGCGCCGCTCCGAGCTGTCGCAAAGAATCCTATCCTGGAGACTCGACAACCCTTCGGCCTTGTTGGTATGGAAGGCTGCCTTAGAGCCACCACCAGCCAGGAGCTGGAGCCAGGAGTTGAAGAGTCATGTCCGTGATCAGCTAGTTGCGAGACGCTAAATCGATCCAGGGCGACAAATGCGTGGGCTTCCCAACAGCTCTTGTCTAGTACGATCCCTCTCGTAGCTCTCAAATCATGCCCGGGACTTTCTCAAACCTGGAAGCTCTGTCCGGAGCCGCCCGAACGAATGAGCTAACCAGGCAGCCAGAAGGTCCAGAATCCGGAAGATAAGAACCACGAGAATTCTTCTTGCGAAGCAGGAGTATGTCTGCGCCGTGGCGTCGGGAGGCTCGACTGGCACCACGAATTCGCAAGGGCCTCCTACAACTCACTCTTGCCGTGTAAGCACGAACGGCGGTGACTTCTGATGCTTGAAGTGTCGCTGTTCGGGTTCCAGTCGTTACCTACCGCCAGGACTGCACGATCGTTGAAGAATCCTCGTGGGTAGCCTTGTTAGCGACGGAAGCGTTTAGTTACACCCTCAAAACCGTTGGGCTCAGCCTGAGCTCTAGGCACTTGGCTTTCCACCCGACATCGCAATATCTCCACCTCAGCTAGGCCGGCTTGCAGGAGGTTGAGAGTCTCACTTGATTCAAGGAGCCGAAACAGGCATGCCGTGTCTGCCAGGAAGGCTACCGGGCCGAATCTGGATATGAAGACGTTCAAGGCTATTTCTGACACAAAACACTGTTCATGAAGGACTTCTTGGCTAATCTCTTGGATAGTTCGCAGGATTGGAACCGAAACCACTTTCGTCCCCGACGCTTTGCCCTCTTTGGGCTTCACGACGGCTCCAGCGAAGTTGAACGCTCGAAACGTAGCAACCGAGATACTTAGATCCACCGAATGAAAGCCGAGAACGAGGCACGCTTACCAGGCTTCGAAGATCCGATCCTTTCTGTCCATACGTTCCGCCACGGGCTCCATTCCAGCGAGATTTCCTCATCAAGAACTCCATGTTCCCGATTCCCACAGCCACCAATACTTCTATACCACGATGCTCTCGCGATCCTTCGGTACGGCCCCAGACCTCGATTCAATCGGCTGGAGCGTCCATTCACGTCAGCCATAAAGGAACAAAGGTACGATGCCCAAAGTCATGGTCATAACCAACGGCGTGGTTTTCCCTACAAGGGATCCAGAAAATGCCAGCATTTTACAATGGAGGACTTGATTATTGGTACATTGTCGAGAGCGGGTGACCATCGCAAACCGGGAATCCCAGAGATAGACATCGAGTCCAGAATGTGCCGGAGTTGGAGAATCTTGTGGGCACGAATCACAATGAAATTGGAAAGTCGTACAAGCGAATATTTCCTGAATTATTCTTAGTATCATAAGGCTACTATGACTAAAAGCAGTTGAGGTGCCGGTTATGAAGGGATAAGGGAGATCGTTCCTCCAATCGTCGAAGTATCTGATCGGACGAGAACCCCTTCGTTGCCACCAGCACGACCACCACAGCCGGCGTAGTCCTCACTGGGACATTCCGGCGAAACTATGTTAGGCAAATCACATTACAATTGCCCGTCTTTCTGAACGCATGCAATAACACAGGCAGTTTGAAATCCACTGGCTCAAACGCTCGAACAATACATGTAGTCCGAGTCCTCAAGTCTCGCTACAAGTTTGTGCCTCGTGTGGCTGCGGCCCTGAACTGATTACAAATTGAGATTCTATTCACGAAATACTTGAGTGACATGTTTCGCCACGGGCTACTCGGTTTAAATATTGTGTGAATTTTGTAAACAATTGCCGATTCCCCAGCTCTCCCATGAAATCACCTTCCCTAAGATGCTTGGCAAGGCATGGAGCCGGGGTACCGATTTTGCCATCAAGGGTAAATAGATGCATTTACCATCCATAATAAGAATCAAAACTGCAGTGTGTATCTTTTGCAAAGGGAATCAACTCATCGGATTATGACGTCGTGGTCGAATTTCAAAGAGGGAAATGAAGTCGAGGTTGGAAACTTGAGGCTGAACATGTGGGGCTAACATGGTGGGGCTGAATGAGCAGGTGTGGATGGCCTTGAACTTCCTGAATTCTGATTGGATGGAAGGCACGCGGCTCAAAACAACGTCGACCCCAACCAAGGCACAACTTCAGGTTTTCGACCAAACGGTCGATTTCACAGACATGGGACGCAATTCATCCCTTCTTTTATTTGTAGGCATATAAACAAGCTTCCTACTCTGTGACATGCAAGTGGTGGGACCAGGACTGAGGGACCCAGGCCATAACATGATCATTCTCTGCCTAGGTATCCACTTAACTTCATGCTCCCCGTTTGTACTTGGAATCGCACAATACTGTCTGTTTGTTTGTTTATCTTGTCAAAGGAATCATCGATATTATTTGTGGGTGGCTTTGGAGTACCGTGATTTGTGGCTGGGTTGACACAGGATATGGCCTGGTGGCGGTCTGCAAGGCTATTTCTATGGTCGATTGATGGTGATCTCGAGGTGACAACCTGAAAGCACTGTCGCGTTCTGCCCTAATATTTAAAGAATATGCGTGCGTGTCTTTGACTGTGTAATTTTGGAGCAGAACACCCTAAGATCATATACCCTTACAAATTCTATCGCTATGAATATCAAGATCAGATATCACACATCCCACTTTCTGAGTTGTCTGCAAACTAGCCCGATGAATTATCTCCAAGGTGTCGGTAAATCTGACATAAGTAAATGTCCAACCAAAGAAAACGTCGACAAGGGCTCTCATTGCCACTCCTCCCTCCTTCATGGCCTTCAGTGGGTCTTTCATCTCGACCTTCCAACAAGTCTTCGGAATAGGCCAATAGACAGCGCTTGAACGCGCTATGAACAGCGGTATGACGCGAAGGGAGTCGTCAGAGACGCGTTAATCGATGGGAAATGATAAGAGCGTTTGCAAGGTGACCGCCTAGCGCGAAATGCCCCCCTCGACGAGTATTCAAGCAAACACTGGCAGCCCAGGTGGAGAAACAGTTGTTTCCAGCCAGGCCTTTCCAGCAGAATTTCTTCATAGCTGTCTGCTGCCCCGCCCTTTGCGCATTTTCAACCCACGGGCGCATTCTTTCTTTTCTCTATTCTGCCCGAGCGCACATCCATCTCCATCACGGGGATATCAGCACCTCTCATTACGACCTTCACGTTGTTCCCAACACTCCCTTCCTACATTACATTATCTTCTTGGTATTATCCAGTACGCATTCGTCATTCGTTTCTTCTCTTCCTCCCCTCCCTCTACAGCCTGGTTGCGAATCTCCATCATGCCCTTCCATACTCTACACAGCACCGAGGTCTCTCTTTTTTTTTTCTGCCTTGTTGAACGAGGCTCTTTGGATCTTCGCGTTCCTCACGCTCTTTATTCTCAGCACCGCCACCAATTCCCCAAGTATCGCAATTATTTCTCGGTCAGCGCGGATTTTACATCATGATTCCCTTCTTCTCTATCTATATTCCCTTTACTCCCCGGTTCCCAATCCCAATCTTGCTCTTCGATATTCACCACAGCACACAGCACTCAGAACACATTCGTCGTTTTTATACAGTTCCTTCTCCGCCTCGTCACCAGTTTTGTTTCTTACTTTCCTCTCCGCGTGTTTTATCAAACACTCTCTGCTTGGTTTCGCCTCCATTTTCTTTTCTCAGGACAAGGCTACAAGTCGTAGCGGCCGCAACACTCGCTATCTTCGCCCTCCTTTCGCTTACTACAAGAAAATAGCCTCATTCATACCCATTTTCCTCCTCCAAGGCCACTACTATGTCGACCTGCTGATAGAATGGCTAGCTAACTGTCGGGCAGTCTGATAGAATGTCGGAAAACGAACGAAAGTGGCAGTCCCAGGCGCGGGCTGTCGTCAAGCGTCTCCTCCCCGAACGTGAATCGAGCCCGAGTTCCGACTCGGATGATGGCGAGCCCCCGGCAAAGCGAATTCGTCTTGAACAACCGTCTTCCAATGTCAAGTAAGTTGTCATCAGCACATCTTACACTGCATATATCATTGTAACACTAACATGAACACAATTCATAGTCCACCTAGCAACACCACGAATACAAAGGGAATCCCGCCCCTGTCTGCCAAACTGACGGTTACTATTACCGACTCCGAGACTGACCCGAGCGAAGATGAAGACGAGAAAGAGGAGGAAACCGGCCCGATATTGGCGAGTTCCGAGTACGACAGGGCCCTTGATCCAGTCGCCGAGCACCCGGATGCACCACAGCCAAGCGTCCATAACGGTATGTTTCTTGTTCAGGTTCTGACTTCTCTTAATCCTTCTTTTCACTTTTCTTCCGCCCTTTCTCTTCTGTCGATCCCTCTTAAAATATCCAAGTCGGATGGATATCTAATTCAAATTGCACCCTTTAGTCCAACATGCCAACTTGATCCGAAAGGCCGGGACCAAGTCACTAGTGAACGCCAAAGAATTATACCGGGGAATTTTGGTTGCTGACAGTCGACCCACACAAGCCCGGGTACTTTTCCGATGCGCGAAGGATGCCGTGTACCAGGCCAAACAGATTATATCCGAATCCCTCAACAACCCCGGTGTCCTAACCATCTTCGGCGACGGGTCTGCCATCCCAAACGACAATCGCAGCATCCCAACGCCGGGAGCATACGCAATCGCTCTGCTTTCGTGGTGGCCAAATACACAATCATCCCTCGCTCGGAATTCCTCGTTTCAGGTGCCAGCCGTATACGAATCCACAAATTCGGAGCTCTTAGCAATCACCGAAGAGCTGAATATGGCATACTATCTTCGAAGTGGACCCCCCATGATCACTCCGTGGTCTGACCGGAACATCCCACTACATATCTACATATTCACCGATACAAGAGAGGGGATGGACGCCATAAAACAAGGGCAAAACCTTGATGCCACCGAGCTCAATGATGCCCTGGCACAACCGTTTGTGTCCAGGATTGTTTACCTCACCCACGCTCTGGCAGCGCTCAATTGCCGAGTAACAATCCGGTGGCTGCCGGGCCATTTTCACTCGATCTTGGGATTTCAAAACGCCGACGTTCTCGCTCGGTGGACGGCAAACGGGGACCTCCAGCCCCATCTGGCAACGGTCCTGTGGGGGACACCATACAGTGCTCCATATCGGATGATCGGGCCCGAACTTCAAGCCCAAGTGGTGCGAATTGCCTTGAGGCACCCAAACCTCGATGGGTATGGCAGGGGCCCGTCGCAGCGGAAGTATGTAGACGGTCCCAAACCGCCGAAAACGACAGCTGCGGCCGTTGCGACGTCTAGCCCCCAACCACAGGACCCTGACAATTCGACTACCGGAGTCCCCAGCGATGACAAGTCTACCACCGGGATAACCAGCACGAACAGCAAGCCGACAAAGGAAACACCCGCCAATGCACGTGGGCAGTCGACCACTGAAGTCCCCATCATTGAGAAGTCTAGCGATGGGACATTGGGAGGAGTAGACCAGTCGGCCCTCAACCACGCCCAGTCTGATGCTAGCAAGTCGTGAACAGGGGGGTTAGGCGTTGCGAAAGAAAGATGTTTTATAATTACAGTTGTATACGACATCCAGATTCATCTTTCAGGCATGTGGTTTTCGGGTAGAGATTCGGTTGGTTGGTTGGAGACGCTTTGACGGGCTGGTGGAGCTTGGACGAGTATAATTGGGTTGGGCGAGTTTATTGGGGTTGTTGGGCTATGGATTTGTGGGAGGACCGGTTTGGGAATATTTGCGACTTGTTTTGTTCACGATGTTTGGCGTTCAAGGCGGTTATTTGAACTGTCGATCTGGCTACCTACCTAGATATGCGATTTGTGAAATGTTGATGTCAAGGCTGTGTACAATCTCCATGGTGCTGGTTGTTTCCTTTGTGTTAGGAGGAAAATGGGAGTTGTCTGACAAAGGGGCTCAATAAGGACTGGATGTATAAGAAAAATCAAGAGGGTTCGCTTCGCACCCACCGGTTGCCGTGATCTTATTGTACTTGTGTGATTTTCCAGACTGCAAACGGTAAATGGAGGGCAATTAGTTGGCTGGCAGTTGTCCAGCACGCAAGAGCGAAAGTGGGCACAAGTCACTTGTCGTCTGATCGTCTGATCTCCCATGTGGCAGGCTATAAGCAAATCTTGTGCCGCACGTGTTCAACATTAAGACAAGCGGCTAGTTGGTGAAGCGGGTAGCACGTAGGCCAAGAAGTAACTTGGTTGGGAAAAAGTTACCTCTAATAACGGCAGGTTACACGTTCGAACCTTGCCAGCGCTCTTCCTTTATTTACAAAATCGGATCCTAAGTTCCTTGCACCTCCACATAGGAGTCCCCACTGCTCGAATTGAATGTCCGCCAGCCCCGCCCCCCACCCTGAGCGTCTAAGTTATTTAGAGGTACCTCGAGTTGAGTACTTCCCACGGTCCCTATGTTTGAAACCGAGTAGGAATGGCCGATATAACGCTGGTTCGAATCCAGCACTAGCCAATTGTCTTCGCATTGTATATTAACGGTGGTAAGCGCATATACGATCCTTTTCTTTTTTTAAAAAAATATCCTCAATTCTGAGGAGTCCACCCGTGCACTAACTACAATACTCGGAGGCGACTGCCGGGGCCTGCGCGCATCAAATGCTACGATGTTTAAAAGTGCAAATGCATCGAGTGTGCAAATAATACATCGATGCATTTAATTACTTAATATATTTGCGCCCTCTGTACTAAAGAATACATTATGAGATTCAATTGCATTGTGCATCGTTAAGTGTAATAGAAGTTGTAATCCTCAGCAGAAGGCTGTGAATGCGGGTAAAACGCAGAGCTTTGATGCTAGCCGCTACCTTAAAAGGTGGTACATAAAAAACAAAGGCCGTCTACTCGCACCCCCATGCATGCCTTTTTAATACCACTGCCCACGACTTCGTTATTCTTATACGGTCAATTTATCAAAGTCATGGGCCAACGCCCTTTCTTCCCACAAGCGATAATTGCACTAGTTGTTTAATTGCACGCAGTGAGTTGGTGGCTGGCTGACTTGGCGTGTGCTTATGACGTTAACTTATATGCCGTATAAAAAACGCTGCTATGGTGGGCTGGCCCAAAAGAAAATCCATTGTGCGTTGTTTAAGTAGTGTTGGAAAGACATGCATGGGGCTGCGAGTAGACAGCTTCATAATGTACGTTTCATCGGGGTTGCTCTGTTTGTGCGACAAATCAGTCAAAATTATAAGCATAAGCTAAAGTTATTTAAAGCGAGTAAGCAAGTGTAATTGCAATTAAATAAGCAGCGTTATTGAATATATAGTGCAATTAAATAAAGTGTTATATACTTTACGGGAAAGAAATACTACTTTATGTAATAATTTATTGCCTCGCACTTGTTGGCACGTGTGGGGGCGGTTCACTGATTCGTCCCAACTCCCCTACTTACTTAGTTTATAAACTAATTTGTATCCCGTTCAATCAAACAAGACAAGTGGCTAGTTGGTGAAGCGGGTAGCACGTAGGCTAAGAATTAACTTGGCTGGGAAAAAGTTGCCTTTAATAATGGAAGGTTGCGCGTTCGAACCTTGCCAGCGCTCCTCGCCCCCTTATAAAAATCGGACCTGAGTTACCTGCACCTCCCCTTTCCGATGTTCGAGTGATTTTATGTCCGCCAGCCCCACCCCCCACCCTGAGCGTCATGTTATTTAAAGGCACCTCGAGTTGAGTAATTCCCACGGTCCCTATTACCGAGTAGGAGTGGCCGCTAGAACGCTGGTTCGAATCCAGCACTAGCTACTTGTCTTCGCATTGTATAAGCATTGTATATTAACGGCGGTACGCGCATATACGACCGCCTATATAATCTTTTTTTCCCAGATGATTACAAGTATTGCAATTGAGCAAGCGGTGCAATTAACTAACGCAAAGAAAGCGTCTACTCGCACCCCCATACATGTCTTGCTAGCATAGATATTCCGGGAGCTAGCTGACTAACGCATTATCCTTTTTACGGCAAGTCAGTTGAAATGATAGATGCACGCAAAAGGAAGCTAACAACCAACTCCGCCATTGAAGAAGCAGTGCAATCGAAGAAATAGTGCGATTGAGGAACCAGCGCAATTGAAGAAGTAGTGTAGATTACCCGAGAAGATAAGGTGATTGGCATTGGTTCGACACGTGTACTTGTAGGGTCGGGTCATCTGATCATCTCAACTCCCCTACCCAGTTTATGGGCCCGTTTGTCTCCTGCACAATCAAACAAATCAAATGGCTAGTTGGTGTATTGGTAACACGCGGGCCAAGAATAACTTGGCTGGGAATGTACTTTCAATAGCGGCAGGTCGCGGATTCGACCCAGCCAGCGTTCACAACCCCCGGATCCTTCTAATAAGGAAGTATATGTGCCTCACCTCCTAATTTCTCTCCAGCAAGGTGAGGCTGGAGCGAATGCCTAATCCCAGCACTAACCCAGCCCCCCCTTCACCCCCTCCACTCCCCTCCTTCCTGAGCGTCATGTTATTGAAAGTACCCTTAAGTTTAAGAAGTTCCCACGGTCCCCAGCGTTGATCCAGCTGGACTGGCCGCTAAATAGTCGGTTCAAATCCGACACTAGTCTTGATTTAATTTTTTGGTCATTCTTTTTTGCAAATAATGCGAATGGAGATTCTTGAAACTTATTACCAACTCAGTTCTCGCTGCTTCTCACAACATTCTCTTCTGTAACAATCACTCCCTCAGACTTTCCGACACTTTGGGCCGTGCCAACACCGGGCGGCTTGACCTCTCCAGGCTGGTTCTCATCATTTGCTCTTGCCAATTCGCACGCTCCATCCACCGGAGCAGTCTTTTCCGACTTTGAACTCCCTCGTTCCACCCTCGGAGAATACCACTCCGTCGCCATGGTCGCAGCGAAAAGGAGGACGAAGAATCCCGCCGTGACTGATATGCCTAGAATGAGGGCGAGGTGGAAGCGGGTTACTGTGCGGAGAGAAGAAATGAGACTGTTGATCTGCGACGACGTGGTTTCTCCCGGGAGGTCCACTTACTGTTGAGAATGTATCCATTTGGGATAGGGAGGTCTGTCGGGTGTTTGTGAGTCTTGGTGTCTGTGGGTTGCACCCTGGAAATGCTCAGGTTGGCTTACCGTTGATACCGATATCCTCAGGTGGTGCAGGACGAAGGCTTCCGTCTGGCGCTCGAGTTATCGCGCCGGCAAGGGTCACCGTGCTTGTAGCAGCATTCATGGCGGTTCGTTTATGGTGCGCCTCTTGGTGTCGATCTCAATTGAATGTTGAACTCTCG
>Ga0247781_1000602_pt1 | contig 11236 bp, 2 predicted proteins | sample UWRJL184509B5_FD_179922 | JGI IMG/M metagenome (GOLD analysis project Ga0247781, IMG submission 179922) | Plant litter microbial communities from Arlington Agricultural Research Station in Wisconsin, United States - UWRJ-L184-509B-5 | ecosystem: Environmental > Terrestrial > Plant litter >...
AGTCTATAAAGAAGCCTCTGGCTTCCAGCCAGAGCTAGAGGAACAGAGTCAACACAAGCAATACAATCACGCAGTTGTAACCCTTATAATTCCACAGAATCCGGAGTGCAGTGCTTCTGACATAAGTCCTGTTCCAGTTAATTCCTTCCACAGCCGCATCGAGCTGTAACTCATACTCCCAAATCACCAGGTAAGTTGGCATTAAATCTAGGCTTTTGTGATTAGAGACCCTCAGTCAGCGCCTGCGGTGGCTCCCTGAACGCTTACGTGGAGGGTGGTTTCTAGGATATTCCAATCGAGCAATGTAAGGCGATAACTTTAGCCGTTTCTAATGAAATCAAGGGCTTATTGAAGCCGCCATTCACGAGAGCCCTCCATCTGCGAATTAGTGTAATTGGTAAGTTATAGGAAGAAAATTGAGTGCATGGTGTAGGGTTTAAATAGGGATGTTGAGTTTGTTAAGATCTGAAAAATGCCATAGAGTTCCGTGGCACCAGAGTTCCATGGCGGGAGTCTAGGTGGTGGTGGTAGTGGTGCGAGGTCCCAAAACTGGGCCCTCGCAACTCCACGGCCATTTTAGACCACCGTGGCAACTATAGCCAAGGTAACCCAGAACAGTGACCCCCTCACTCAGCCTAGCTCAGTCTAGCTCAGGCTAAGGCGGCAACTGCTCAGGTCCGAAAAAGGAAAGGTTAATTCGTAGTGTCGACTTTAGGGTGGTGAAAAGGCTGTTTCATCTGCCGGGAGACCCGGCTGGCCGTACACGGCATGCCGCAGTGTAGTGGTAACGAGATAACCCTGAAGTCGTTGTAATAGCACTGGATCAACTCTACGGCGGTTTCTATTTTGCGTTGGCGATATTTCCACCTCTCTTTGTATTGAATGAACTTGACCGAGAGCTCTACGCTCCTGAGGAATTCGTGAGTTGTGTTGTCGACATTAACGAACATCTCGTCATTGTTCGGGGAGTTCTTGTTGATGATGATGATGATCAATCCTGGCCGTACTCGTTGGTTGAAGGTGCGCTCGAGACCATCCTTCGACCATTCGAACAGCGCCCAGAGGATCTCTTGCGATCTCTATGTTTTTATTAGCCGCCCACCCAGCACTCGGGATTGGATTCCTGAGGGGAGGAAAAGACTCAACCAACCTGGCATTTGACGTCACGAAGCAGACAACATCCGAGAAGGCGTACAACAACCGCGGATAAACGCTCTTCGTGATCAGATCGCGCGAGTTCGCTTGCTCGAAACTGACTGGGCCAGACATAGAAGCATTGCTCTCAACATTGGTGTCATCAGAAGCACTATCCGATCGTTCCAAGTCGGATTCGATTGCCACTTCGTGCTGGGACTCTCCCCTAGCAGCGGGCTGCATCGGACGAGAAGTGCGAGCCCAGGTCAAACTCACACCTATCGACGCTCTTTTCCTGTGCTCTTTCACTAAATCACCTATTCCCCTCGCAGTGCGAGCTGTCACGTTAGAGCTCTCCGGTGGCTGGGTTCTGTATTCCCGACTGACAACCCTTCGAGCCACAGGGGTGCTGGAACCAAAGAGGCCCTCGCAGTCTAATGTCACATTAGCCACATGCGACACAAGTGGGGCTGCTCCGATGCCTGGTTGACCAAAGTTTGTAGCCGTGGCCAGACGAAGAGCTTGGGAGGCGAGTCCTGCTGATTGTGAGGCACTCCGAACCACGTCGTTCGCAAATCGCCCAGATGGAGCGAGGTGGACTGGGTGTGTAGATGGCGCGAATCAAGAAGCCATGTCAGATATGCATACTCTTTGAAGGAGACCTCCTCGCAGTCTCCTCCCCTGACTATCGATCCTGGCGGCGGAACCTGGTGTGCGCGCGATTTCCGAAGACAGGTCCCGTGTACAGGCTTATGTGATCCGCCACATCCGCCGCACATGAGCAGGCTGGTTGGGTGCACATCGCTGTTGGCGCCAGAGGCGGCAAGACCGGAGTATGCCAATTCGTTCGGTGATCGTTCCGATGCTAAAGGGGGGATGGTCAGTAGCTGCCGGTCTTGGTAGGTAGGATTGCGGGTGAGCATACAAATTGCTATCCGGCTCAGGCCACCTCGTTGTGAAGTCTTGCGGCTCTGGGCTCTTGATTCTGGTGAGCGGGCCCTGGTCTGGGCCGGGCGTCCCGACCGCGGAGCGGGCAATTTGCACGACCGTCGAGTCATTCTGTAGCGCGCGAAAGCCGGGCCCATACTCGTTCTCGGCCGCTTCCCGGACAATGGCGAGCCAGGACTCAAGGTCGCTTTCCTGGGGCGACGCCGCTGGAATGACCTCTGCCATGCCGTCTAACTACTGCGAAAGCCCTCAACCGCAATCAGGCGGGATATTTAGGGGGTCTTGTCTAGTAGGGCGCGTTGTTCAATCGAGATGAGTTGGATTGAAAGGTTCTGCGATCGTGTCGTTGCACGCATTGCTCTGGGCCCTCCCTCCGCTTTAAGCGCTGTAGCTGACAAGAAATAGTCGAATGCCAAGGTAGTCTGCCTGTGGCCTTTCTTTTCCGGTCATGCTGCAGCAGGTGGCGGATAACTTCGCGATGAGAGGCCACACCTGCGCTTTCATGTCTCAAACTTGATATTTTAGGCGCCCATTGGTGGCAGTGCTGCTGCTTTTTCTGAGTGAGCAGATCGTCGTGCCACGTCTGGTCGAAGTGCTAAATCTCAAATGCGCACTTTCTGGGTTGGATTTCAACGAAATTGTTAACGTGCGTGATAAGCGAGTCGTACAGACAAGCGAGCGTACACTGAAAATCTCACCTTTAACCCTGAAAATATACCCTTGCTAAAATAGTCAATACTTAGTAAAATCTTATAAATTAAGAAGTATATCTTTATCTGCTTAGTAGTTATGTAATATAATTTCCATTTTTAGCAAAATAATACACTGAGTTATTATTACAACCTGCACCCGACACAGGCCTTAAGAGGACTGGCGCGGGTTAAGACAGAACGTATAGCAGGACGCCAATAGGTAAGGGGCGTTCCGAAGACGGCTTATTAAGCTAGCACTCCTAGACAGGGGGTTTAATATCACTGTAAGTCGCTGTCACTATAATGCACAGAGGTGAGTCTGAACAGTAGGACATAAATGAATAATTGAATACTAGCGTGAGGAACTAAAGTCCCTCACGGTGGTTATGGGCACAACCATGGCTATTTATACTAACTAACTGGGAGGTATTTCGTACTTTACTTATAATGCCACAAGTGCTTGTTATGCGAGCACTTTACACCGTGTAAGCGTTCTGCTTGTAAGGTTTCTCCTGCTTGCGATGTAAGCACTTAGTATACTGTAAGCAGCACCTTACTAGTCGTAAGGGTTTTGGGTCTTTACACCCCTGGTTTAGTGTGCCTAGGCAGTATATACCGTCTCTTCACACTGTTCCTTCTACAGGGGATTTGTCAGGCCGCCCTAGCTTAAGTAACGGCCTGTAAGGTCGTTACACAATTCCCCCTCTTTAACATTCTTTTCCCATAAAGAACTTAAAAGGTAAGCTTTTTCTTTTACCATTTTACTATATAATAAGTATTTAGCTCTTAGGTTTTAAAACGGGAATAGGGTAAAAGCATTAACCGCTATCTAAACCTCACAGCCTACATATACGTGTTTAATAGTAAAATGTCCCCTTATTCTTTTTACAAGTCTACCAACCTTCCGCTTATCTGTCAGGTTTTAAACCAGTCTGACAGTTACAACCACTGTTTAAAGAGGTACCGGCCTTCCTAATATAACGCTTTTAATGTTAATAAGGTGAAGTTAAAGGCTCTTCTTATTAAAAAACAGAGTCTTAACTTATAAGTTAAGTCTACTATTTAGTAACTTTATAAGGTTATTACTAAGCTTTAAAAGACGTTAGTGCGTTTAGCGTGCCTTTATAAGTAACGGTCCTGCTTTAAGGACTGGGCTGTGAAAGCGTTTAGTTATAAAGCAGAGTTATTAAAGTTTTAGGAAAGTAAAGAGGCTAGGCTAAACGCTCCTTTTAATAATGTAGAGTCTTTTAATTAGGGGAACTTTCTAATAGGGTCTTTGTAGCAGGTAGTTACTTTATAACTTAGTTTATAACTGTCTTCTTTAGTAAGAGGTTATAAGTTTAACTTCCCATAAGAGTTTTAGTAACTTTTCCCTTTTATTAACTTTTTTCCCTATTAGCACTTATTTTCATGTAAAGCTTATTAATAACTTTAGAGACCCAGCTTCCTTATTAAGTCTAAGGTCCTTATAACCTTAGTTAAGGTTTTGATAAATGTCCTTCTGTACCTATTAAAGAGTTTCTTATTACTTTTTAAGTTTTAAATCTTATAGTAATCTTACTTTTTAGTATAATAGTTTAAATGTTAAATCTTATCTTATTTCTAATTCTTATTATTAGTTTTAATCGGTCTGGATTCTTTTAATAGAACTCTGTAATCAGGTTTAGGTATTTAAGATTTTTAACTAGCTTTTATAAGTTACTCTTAGGGTTATAATCTAATTATTTAATAAGATATTTAAACGTGTTCTTTCCCTTTCGTAAATTTATAATTTCCTTAACGTTATACTTATCCTTATTAACGTTAACCTTAATCTTCTTTTTTAAAAGAACTCCCTTTAGGGCGGGTTTTAAAAGTAAGATGTGAAAAACCTTAATTTATACCTTTATACTAGCAGGTAAATCTAGTTTGTAATTAGAAGTAGTGACTTTTTTCTTAATTTAAAACAGTTTATACTTTTTAAAGTTAAGCTTCTTACTAAGTCGTTTTAAATATAGGTTTTATAAAAAAAGGTAAATGTAGTCCCTTTCCTAAAGAGTCAGTCCCTTAACTTATTTGTTATTATAATAAAGTCCTTTTTTAAGTATTAATTACTTAATTTAATATTTATTAATAAACTTCTTCATTTATTTGCGTATAAACTTAAGTTTAGCTTATAAGTAATTATATAGCTTTTACATTCGATCTATACAGACTGTAGCTTAAGGGGTGCTGGTAGGTAGGCCTTAACGGAGCTTAGGCTCTTTACTGTAATTAGTGAAGAATGGTAATATACCTGTTAACTTAACTAATGTCGTGTTATAAGCTATCTATACTGTTAGTAACAGCTTAAGTTAATTATCTTATTTAAAGTTAACATAGGTTTAAAGATATATTATAAGTATTTAATTAACTTATTCTGTTTAACTATCTATTTATAAGTGGAATGTTGTTAAAAGCTTACTCTTTACACCTATTCTTTACATTAATCTTTATTAAAACTTCGACATAATTAGCTTATCTTAATCTGTAACGATATTATTTAACTAAAGGTATTATAAAACTACCTCTTTCTTAAAGATATAAGTAAGTTACTCCACTATTATATTCTTTAAGGTTAGTAAAAAGTAAGCTTATTTTATTAACCTATTAACTATTATAAGGATCTGGTTATAGGTAACTCTTATAATAAGGTCTTTAGACTTTAGGATCCCGGTGACGAAATTAAGTAAGATGGAGTTCTATAACGCTTATAGTACAGGGAGTGGTTTAAGAAGTCCATACGGCTTATAATATCAGTTCTACTTCCTATAGCAGATATCGCAGTTATTAACCACTTCCTTAACTAACTTCTTTATTCCTGGGAAGGTGTACGTTTACTAAGCTTATATTAAAGTCTTAACTTAGCTTATATATCCTTTAAGTCGAGACTTATAAACCTGTTAAATATACTCCTTTCTCTTAACTAGGTTGTAAATATACAGTTTCTTTTAATATTAAAGCTTTACTCTTAGTTTAAGTGTGCCGTTTACGCTTTCTAATAACTATTTTAACTAATAACCAGTTTTATCGTAATTTAGATATTTTAGGCACTTTTTACTGTAATCTTACAGGTATTTTAAAAAGTCTCTTAAAGGGCACTTATATTCACAGGTTCCTTCCGTTAACTTTCTTATTTAAAAGTCCTGTTATTACTAATAGATATTATACTTTATTTATAAGTTTATATAAACGTTAATAGTTTATTTTAATGTCTAGTTATCTAACACTTACGGCATATGCTTTAATATACTGTTTTTAGCTTTATTAAATATAGTAATAGGGATTAAAATTAGATTAGCATCCTTATAATCCTGTCTTTAGCTAAGAGTATCGGCTTACTTATTATCTTTTCCTTTAACGTAGTGGATCTGGAAGTGAAATGGGGCTATTAATTCTGCCTATTATGCTTACTGTAGGCTAAGTTCCTTTGTTAGGAAGTATTAGAGGTTGTTATAGTCTGAAAAAACTTAAATTAGTTCCTTTATACTGCTTAAATACAGTGCTTATTTAATAAAGTATTAAATAATCGCTATTAGTTCCTTATTATAGATTAAGTATTGTAAGGCTAGGCTGTAGATCCCTTTCGATAAGAAGGTAATTAGGTAACGTTTCTTATTATTCTGGACTTAGCTGAGTTCTTTACCGATTATAAACTCTAAGGAGTTGGTCTTAACTTAGAAAGGCTTTAAGAAATTAGGGAGGGCTAAGACTAGTGCTGTAATAAAGGCGTACTTAAGGTCTTTAAACGCTTTCTACTATTTATTAATCTACTTAAACGGCTTTCCTTTACCTGTAAGTTTGTAAAGTAGTTTTATAATTTTCGTAAAATACTTAATAAAATAGTAATAAAAGTTCGTAAAGCTGATAAAAGCTTATAACTCTTTTTAGTTTTTCAAAATAAGTTAGTTCCTAACTACCTTTGTCTTCTTTAGTTATATTTTAAGCTTTTTAAGAGTTACTTTAAATTTTAAGTAGTTCAGTTCTTAAATATAAAAGTAGCTTTTCTCTGGGTTTACTATTAACTTTACCTTTTTAAAAGCTATTAAAACTTATTATATATACTTTTAGTGTTCTTTTAAAGTTTTAAAATAAATTAAAACGTCATTTAAATATATAAAGATAAACTTATTAAGGAAGGGGCAGAAAATACTATTAATAAGGCCTTAAAAGGTTATAAGGGCGTTTATTAATCTTATTAGTATAATATAGTACTGGTAATACCTATTATAAGTCTAAAAGGCTGTCTTATATTTATCCTCTTCCTTTACTTTAATATAGTTAAATCTTATAGGGAAATTAAGGTTAAAGAACTAATTTACTTTAATAATCTGTTCTCGTATCTCTATAATAAGTAGTAATAAGTAACGATTCTTAATCGTATCCTTATTTAACATTTAGTAATTAATAACTATACGTAACTTACTGTCTCCCTTCCTTAAGACAAACAGTATTAGGTACCTTACTGGGGATTAAGACTTTACAATAAACCCGTTTTTCAGGTTCTTATCTATATACTCCTACAGGGCTTTAACTTATTAGGGGTTTAAATGGTAAGGCTGGAAGCTGTAAAGCTTCGCTTTTAACTTTAGCTTAATTTCGTAATTTTATAGTCCGTAATCTGGTAATTATAATATTTTTTTTTAAAATAAGGTAAACTTCCTGTACTTAATAGGTACTTTAAATAAGTTAACTTTTTCACTTATCTGTAAGTTAGCTTCTTACTTCTTTCTACCTTTTAAATTGTTATTTAAGTAATACGGTAGACCTTTTAGTCCTTTAACTGTCTTAGTAAACCTAACTTAAACTGTGCTTAGTTTTAAAGGTTTAGCGTGTTTTTAAGTGCTTTATATATCTTTAGAACGGTTTAATACCTTTTTAACTTTCTCTAAACAGTAATTACAGTTAGGGGACTTGCTAAAAGTGAGGTGGCTACTCCTTTAATTAATTATAAGGTTATACTTTTCCAGCTAGGGTAGACTTAGGATTATATTATACCCTGTTATTAGTGTAACGTTAAAGTTTATTTATTATTTATCCCTGTCTACTTTAATTAAGAGTGGTAAGTAGTAAGTGACTTTATTATTATTATATTAGTATAGGCCTCCTTCTTTATTTTAAATGGGAATAACTTTTTTATACTTTTTATTAGGGAGTTTCCTTCAGTTAACTAATAAAAGGTATATTAGGTTAGAAGCACTCCCGCTATTAATTACTGCTTTTACTCTAAACGGCTTCCCTTTTCTGTCTGTTATGTTAATATTAACAGAATAATACTTATACTCTTTTATTATCTAAGTTATAATAATTATCTATCCTTAAGGTCTTATTTGGCTTAACCTTTAAATGCCTCTCCTTCTTCTTAGGGTTTTTACTAACTAGTAGATTACTAGTTTCCAGCCTTTTTAAAGGGCCTGTAGCCTTTTCCTAATTCCTTTTAGAAAAATAGGCAGCTTTAATAGACTTAGCGATTAACCTTTCTTAGGTTCTCACGCTATAACGTCTAGTTAACTTTAAACGGTACGATATTTCTAAAGTCCTTAATAAGTTAATAATACACTCTGTAAGCTTAAATTGTAGTAATATCTTTTTACTTTTAAATCTGTTAGTAATCTTCCCACTTTTACTATTCCCTAGCTTTTCCGTTAAGATATAATAAGTACGTTACGACTGGGCAGTTATTAAGTACTTCTCCTTATTAATACGTAGTGGGGGATTAGTTAATTATAGTAACCTTCCACTTATTACCAGATTCTCTTATTAGGAAGTAAGAGATTTAATAGTAAGCTGGTTTTAACTTTACCCTTATAATAGCGTAGTCCTATCTTTATATACTTAAGAAGTGGTTATAAAGGGCCTTAGGTTTATAATACCAGTTAAAAGTATAGTCGTTATATATGTAATTAATCTATAATATATCTCTGTAATTAGGGTAATTAATATTAACTGCAGGTGCTGTAATTATAAAGTATGGAACGGGAGAAGTAACGTTTTATTTTCTCTTTTCTTCCACTTACCTCTATATGTGTTATTTCTCCTAAACCTCTTCTTAAAACTTAGGTAGTAATAACTTAGCTTATTCTTTTATAAAGTGGTCTTCCTTAATAAGGTAATATTTAAGTTAATTTATAAAGCGAACTTTATTATAGAGTTTTAGCCTAATCTTTACCGCTCTGTCTTTAGACGTTACGGTAAGGCCTTCGACTTACAGGTCCTTTATTTCATTTACTAACTTTTAGTATTTCTCTTCCAGTTCTTAAACCCTTTGTTAATATGCTTACTTTATACCTTTTTAAGGGACCTTTAAGGTATTAGTTTAAAGTATATTAGCCTTAATACGGGGTAGTTATCTAAGTTATCCTTCTTTTAAGGAAGTAAGGGTGTTAATCCACTTAACGTGCTTAAAATTTTTAAAAGTCTTAGGGGGTATTATGGAGAAGAACTTCCGTTTCTTTAGTTTAATTCTTTTAACTTACTCTCTTTTACCTTTTAAGGCTTACTTTACTGTTTAGGTGGCCTAAAGGGTTAGTTCTTTAACTCTTTTTACTATTTTAATAATTTCTAAGTTAGGGTCTTTCCTAGACTTCCTTAGTTCTTAAGCTTATAAGGTAAGGTTTTTAAAGCCTGTAATAGCTAATTAAAACATCTCTTCTTAAAGTCGGTCTTCTATAACTTACACTTTTAATAGTTTTAAGTTTTTACTTTAAAGTCAGTCTTCTGTAACTTACACCTTTATAGCTAACTTTTTTAAGATACCTTTAAGGACTGGATATATTATATCTTAAAGTTCTTTATCTTCTTCCTTATCTCTTAAGTTACACTTATCTATTTAAGTGTAATCTTCTTCGTTATTTACTATCTTAATATAGACGTCTTTAAAGTTAAACTTAACGTGCTTTCCCTTTTCTAGAATAGGTTTTTAACTAATTTACTTTAGTGATAGGTACTGCTATATTATATATCTTTTCTTATTACAGTTAAAGTACTAGACTTATAACAGGTCTTTAAGTTACTTTTACTGTTATTATCGTTAAAGCTTATTGTAATTAGGTTAATTCTGACAGTTTACTATATTAATATCTATCAGTTTAGGGTAATAACCTGTTACAGTTAACTAATTCCCCTTTTTAAGTTTACTTAACTAGTAAGGGGTCTGTTCCTTTTAGAAGTTCTTTTTATAATAGTGATTATAATACTGATTATTAGCCTTAATAGCTATTTTAACCAGTTTTTATAAGTGGTCTAGTCAGTCTTCTTAGTAAAGGTCTCCAGTAACGTATTCCTTCAGGCTACTTTAAAATAGTATTATTAAGGCCTTTTAGCTAAGTTTAATCTTTACTGCTTTTAGTTTAAAGTGTGTAAAGAACTTAAAGATTAAGGATATCTACCTTAAAGCTATAAGGTGTTACTTAACCTATTAGGGGGCGTTTAATTCTTTAAACTTAGTCTGGAGTTAATTAATAAATATATTAAAATTGTTAAAAAGAGCCTAAGTCTTAAAGGCCTCTTTACACGCTTTATTTATAGAAAGGTTATTAATTATTTTTATATAAGGTTTATATTAGTGAGCAGTTACTCTGTTTAGTAGGGCTTTAGCGAACCTAACCTTTCCTTCTTCTTTAAAGAACTGCTTATTATAGTAAGTAATATAACTTTAAAGTTAGGCTATTTAGAACTTTAGCTGTATAGAGTCTCCCTTAAAGCGTGATGGTGGAGGGAGCTTTACTTGTTTCTTTTATAAGCCCTTAAGGTTATTATTCTCTAGCTTAATAACGTTAAGTTAGGCTTAAAGTTTTTTAATAAGACTGATACAGCTTTTAGTATCTTTAGGGAAGGCTTTGTTAAGTTCCTTAACTAGTCCTTACTGGTTAAGGTTTAAGTCTTTAAAGCGTACAGCTAACTTGTTAATAGTAAGGAGTTGAGGTTAAGCTTACACCTCTTTAATCTCCTTACCTTTTCTAGAGGTTGATATGTTGGTGGGAGAGAGGTGGTGTCTGGGAATTTAATAAATAGCGTTTAGAATTAAGATGTTAGTATTGTATTACGACTTATACCTAATACAGGCCTTAAGAGGATTAATGTGGGTTAAGATAGAACGTATAGTAAGATGTTAATAGGTAAGGGGTGTTTTGAAAACGGCTTATTAAGCTAGCACTTTTAGATAAGGGGTTTAATGTCACTGTAGGTCGCTGTCACTATAATATATAGAGGTGAGTCTAAATAGTAAGATATAAATGAATAATTGAATATTAGCGTAAGGAACTAGAGTCCCTTACGGTAGTTGTGGGTATAACTATGGCTATCTATACTAACTAACTGGGAGGTACTTTATACCTTGCTTATAGTGCTGCGAGTGCTTGTTGTGTGAGCACTCTGCACTGCGCGAGCGTTCTGCTCGTGAGGTTTCTCCTGCTCGCAATACGAGCACTTAGTATGCTGTGAGC
>Ga0247781_1000603_pt1 | contig 11232 bp, 10 predicted proteins | sample UWRJL184509B5_FD_179922 | JGI IMG/M metagenome (GOLD analysis project Ga0247781, IMG submission 179922) | Plant litter microbial communities from Arlington Agricultural Research Station in Wisconsin, United States - UWRJ-L184-509B-5 | ecosystem: Environmental > Terrestrial > Plant litter >...
ACCCGATGCCGGCGATCGATCCGGCGCTCATCCAGATGGACCGATCGATGTGCCTGGCCCGTGAACACCGGACCAGCGAGGCCGCCGCCGTGGCCCGCGAGGCCGTCGCCTGCCTGCCCGAGCCGCAGCGCACCGAGATCGTCCTGTCCCGGGCGCGCGATCTGGTCGCCGCGGTCCCCGCCGACCAGCGACACGGCCCCGTCGCCGAGCTGGAGGACTACCTGCGCGAGTGCGGCCGGCGGGCAGCTTTACCCTGAGTCGGGTAAGGACCCCGCACTCGACCGTCAGGAGCGTCCATGTTCGTCGAGGAGCGGACCCGGCCGGTACTCGACGAGGTCTGCCACGTCCTCGGCCGCTCCCCGGACGAGGCGGTGCTGCTGCGTCACCACACGAACGCGGTGTACGCCGTGGGTGATGTGGTGGTCAAGATCTCCCCACCCGCGGTCCCGCTCGACCGGGTACGCCATGTCGTCGACCTTGTCGTCTGGCTGCAGAACCAGGACTTTCCGACCGTGCCCCTGCACCCCGGAGTGACCCAGCCGCTGGAAGTCGACGGGCATGCTGTCACCGTGTGGCAGCGACTCGACGCCTCCACCACCCGACCAATTACCACTGGCGAACTCGGTCACCTGCTCCGCCGCCTGCACACCATGCCACTCCCGCCGGCGGGTGTGCCCACGACGCTCGACCCGATCACCGGAATCCGCCGCTCGATCGAGGCCTCCACGATCCTGGCCTCCGACGACCGCGAGCTGCTGAACCGTCGCCTCGAACAGCTCGCGCCGGTCTGGGACACGGCCATGCCGTTCGGCAGCGGCTTCATCCAGTCCGACCCACAGGTCCGCAACGCCCTACGCCGCGATGATGGCACCCCCGTGCTGGCCGACTGGGACAGCGCCTCCACCGGGCCGCGCATGTGGGACATCGCCACTGTGGCCGTGCATTGCCGCCGTTTCGGCAGCCACGACTTCCCGGATTTCGTCATCGCCTACGGACGAGACCCCAGCGACTGGGACCGCTTCGATGACCTCTGTCTGCTCCGCGAGCTCCAGATGATCGCCACCAACGCCCGCAAATCAACGCCTGGCAGCCCCGCCGCCACCGAAGTCCACCACCGCATCACCGGCCTCCGCGAAGGCCTGCAGGAACTGACCACCTGGAGCATCTTGTAGTTCGACCTGTCGAGTGCGCGGAACCGCCGAAACCCGGTGGCCGCGGGGACTATCGATCGGTCACGCTCCCGTGGTGACCAGCTTTCCCGCGCAGGCCCGCCGTGTCCGCGATTCGCAACTCCCGTTACAGCGGCGGTTGTATGCGTTACGGGAGTGCACCCAGCACTGCTCTCCGTACGGCTTTCGGGCGACCTGGCATCATCTCGTGGTTTTCGCTGGTATCCCTTGGCGCCTCGACGCCGATCCGGAATCCCTCGTTCGAGCGGTCACGGAATTGGAGCAGGTGCGGCAGGTAGTGCTGCCACGCGCTGTGGCCTACGCGCGGCAGCGACGTCGGGAGAAGTCGGCCGGCCTACGAATTCCCAGGTCAGCGGCTCCGTGGGACTCATGGGGCTGGTCCGGGATCGCCTACTGCCCGGATCCTGCTCGACATCCGACTGGTCCGCTCGCGGCAGTGGTTCGCCGCGTTCTTGACGGTTTCGCGTCCGGCGATGACGCGGCCTGCCTGGCCTGCGGCACCGAACGCCGCAGGCCAGGTCGCTCCTGCCCGACGTGTGGAGTCCATCCGGACGGCCCCGGCGCACGATGGCGGACTGCACGCGCGGAAGAGACCTGGGATCGCATCTGGCGTCGGGATCTGGCGGACGGCTTCGCCCGAGAGGCGCAGTGACCTGCGGTGCGGCGGGCGATCGTCCCGCAATGCGGTTCAGCTCACGAATGCCGTGCTGTTCACCGCAAGGTGCCGGAGGGAATGGGTTCCGGGGATGGTGACCAGGGCCGGGGACCTCTCAAGCAGCAGGCGGAGGATGCCCTGGGCTCGCGCGACGCGGTCGGTCGGAGGTAACCGAGCAAGATCTGCGCCTGCCCGAAACGGCTGGTGGGCGACGTAGACGAGTCCGTGCTGTTCGGCGTACGCGAGGGCTGGGTCGTCGATGTCGACGCTGTGCTGGTTCTGCACGGCCGCGATGGCCGTGTGGCGGCGGGCCTGTTCGATCTGGTCGATGGTGACTTTGGAGAGGCCGAGGTGTCGGATCTTGCCTTCTTGCCGGAGGTCGTCGACGGTGCCGAGCTGGTCGGCGAGGGGTACGGCTGGGTCGATGCGGTGCAGGTAGTACAGGTCGATGCGGTCGACGGCGAGGCGACGGAGGCTGAGTTCGACGCATTGGCGTAGGTATTCGGGCTGGCCGTAGGGTGTCCACTGGTCGGGTCTGGGCCGCAGCATGCCGCCTTTGGTGGCGATCACCAGTTGGTCCGGGTAGGGGGTGCAGGGCTTGGCGGATGAGGTCTTCGGCGGTGTGGGGTCCGTAGACGTCGGCGGTGTCGAGGTGGTCGATGCCGAGGTCGTGGACGGCGTGGCGCAGGATCCGCAGAGCGTTGCCGATGTCAGCAGGCGGTCCCCAGTGTCCGGGGCCGGTCAGTTGCATGGTGCCATAGCCGATGCGGCGTACGGACATGTCGCCGCCGATGGTGACGGTGGAGGTTTCCATCGTGCGGTTTCCTCTCGGCAGGGTTCAGTCGAAGAGCGTCGCCTGCGCCGCCGGGGTCGTCTTCGGGCCGGGCGGCGCGGCGACGGCGAGCAGATCGTCGAGGCTGGGATCGCCAGCCCAGCGCTGCTGGATGAGCGTGTCGAGCAGGAGGGCAGCGCCGATGGTGTCCCAGAGAGCGCGGTGAGGGCGGCTGGTCGGGGCGGCGGCACTGACGGTTTCGTTGAGCTGGTGGCGGGTGAGCAGGTCCGTCAGGCCGTTTTTGCCGGTGGCGGGCAAGGTCTTGGCGAGGCGATGTGTGTCGATGAGCCCCGCGATGCCGATCGAGGGGCAGCGGCGGTGCAGCAGCCGCCAGTCGACGCCGATGTTGTGCCCGACCAGGTAGGCGCCGTTGAGTCGGCGGGCCAGTTGCGGTTCGACGGTGTCGAGGGTGGGTGCCCCGGCCAGGGCGGTGCCGGCGAGTCCGGGTGAGATCCAGGGCCGGGCGGGGATCGGGCGGCCGGGATCGATCAGGGTGGTGTAGGCGGTGGCCGTGTCGGGGCGGCCGGCGATCAGCCGGACTGCGGCGATCTCCAGGACGGCTTCGTGGTCGCCGTCCTGGGCGCCGCTGCCTTCGAGGTCGAGGGCGACCAGGTTGGTCGCCTCCCGCCAGGTTGCTGCCATGTCACCGCCTACGCCGTACGGATGGATCAGTCGTCGTTGAAGCGAGCCGCGTGCGCGAACCGGGCCCGCACCTGGTCGAACGCGTCAGCCTGATCCTCGGGTACGCCGTGGCCGGTCAGTGATCGGCCGTGGGCGTGCAGGAAGTGCGGCTGGTCGAGTTCCCAGATCTGGAACTGCAGGGTGTGCTGCAGAGCGTAGCGGCGTTGCTCGCCGAGGCCGTGGGTCCAGACGTGGCTGTCCTGGATGAGGAATTCGCTGTCGTACCCGAACCGGTCGAGTACATCGTGCATGTCCTGCCTGGTCGGTTGGCGGTGGGCGTCGGCGCAGCGTTTCTGCTGGTGGAGGGGGCAGATGCCGCAGATCTCCCGGACGCCCCAGTGGCCGTTGTAGTCAGCGGCCTGGTGGGCGTAGGCGACACCGCAGGAGGTCTTGCGGAACAACGGCGTGCTGATGCCGGAAGTACGCCAGGCGGCGACGACGCGGGCGTCCAGGTCGTACGGCATGGTCTTGCGACGATGGAACTCATCCTCGCCGTACGGCACGGTGACGCCTTGCTCTTGCAGGTAGGCGGCGTTCTCGGCCTTGTGGTAGAGGCCGGTGAAGACGATCGCGTCGACATTGCGGCCGACGTCGAGGACGTGGGCCATCGTCTGGTCGTCGTCGTTCCAGCCGGGGGTGATCGGCCGCCAGTAGAGGATCACGCCGGTGCGCTTGCGGTGCTGGACGGCGGTGCGGATCGAGGTGACGGTGGTGGCGGTCTTGGCGATCGGCTCGATCCGCGGGTCGGTGATCCCGGAGTAGGTGAACAGCAGCGTGACCCGCAGGTGGTCCAGTTGTTCGAGGGTGGCCATGTCGTCGGTGGTGACTTTGAACCGGGTGATGATCAGGACGTGGTTGGTGTAGCCGCGCTCGTCGAGACTGCTCAGGACCTGGAACAGGTGCGGTTTGACGCCGGGCAGGAACGGGTCGGTGGCCTTGTTGAACAGCTGGATCGGGGTGACGTGCGGCTGGAACGCCTCGTGGCCGATCAGGTCCTCGATCGCCTGCTCAGTGGGGACGAGCAGTTGGGGCTGTTTGACGTCGAAGTTGCCCCAGAAGTGGCGTACGCAGTATCCGCAGTCCAGCGGGCAGCCGATGATGTGGTTGAGCGACAGGCCGCTCTTGCGGTAGCCGACGTACTGCGCCATGTACGGATCCAGGCCGGCCTTCAGCGCGTCCGGCATGAAGCGCAGTGTTCTCGGGCCGACGTCGAGGTCCGGGATGATGGTCATCGAGGGTCTCCGTTCGAGGGGTGCGGGGCCCGGAGCAGGTGTTTCTTGGCCGGGCCGTACCAGATCCCGAAGTCGCGGGGCACGACCTCGGCGCTGTCGGAGCTGTGGATGAGGTTGTCGACCAGGCGGCCTTCGGTCATCGCCTTGTCGAGGGTGTCGGCGGCGAACCGACCGCGGACGGTGTCCGGTCCGGCGGCTGCCGGGTCGGTCGGGCCGAGCAGCCGGCGCAGCCGTGGCGCGGCGTCGGGCCCGTAGGCGAGGGCGACGGCGGCCTGCCGGCCGACGTAGATGCGCCGTAGTTCGGCGGGCACGTCCCGGCCGAGCTGTGTGGACAGCGGCAGGATGTCGGCGTAGTGCGTGAAGATCTGCTCCTCGGTGGGAAAGACGCAGCAGACGTCGACCACCTGGAATTCCTGCTCGACGGCGGTCAGGACCGGGCCGAGCAGGTCACGGGCGAGGCAGTCGGGTTTGAGCAGGATCACCGTCCACCAGCGCCAGCCGTTGGGGTTCATGGTGTGCCGATCCGGTCGGGCCAGCGGGCGGCCATCAGCCACCGGTTGCCCGCGGTCAGTGCTGCGGTGACGTCGGCGGTGGCCAGGTCGCCGGTGTCCCGCATCTGCCGGTAGGCCTCGAACAGCAGGAGCACCTGCCGCCAGTAGCCGGGCACCGGGATCCGGGCGGTCGCCTCGGCGGTCAGGGTGGTGCCTCTCTGTCGAAGAGCCTGTTCCCACCACAGCACGGTGGCCAGTTCCTCCGGCGAGGTGTCAGGCATCTGCTCCGGCGGGAACATCGGTGCCGGTGCGCGGTCGGCTTCGGCGAGGATCGCCTCGACCTTGGCGATGTCGAGGATGTTGATGTGCATCGACCCGACGTGGTGGGTGTAGGTGCCCACCTCGACGCCGAGGCGCCGGGCTGCCAGTTCCTGGATCAGGGTGAAGGAGAAGGTGTCGCACAGCAGGCCGATGACCGCGTCGTTGCCGCGCATGTAGGCGGTCGCGTGCAACCGGCCGCCGCGCAGCAGGAACTGCAGCGCGAGAGTGCAGGCCACATCCGGGTTATCGGGATCGGTCAGCTCGTCGGGCCGCATGACGAGCATGGCGGCACGTTTGCTGTCCGAGTCGGAGCGCAGCAGGTCGATGACCCGGTCGAACTGCGACCGGCCGTCGGTGTCGCCAGCGCCGAACAGACGAGGCCCATACGCAGTGCCGGTCAGCCGGACACCGTCGGCGGACAGCTTCTCCAGCCGCGGCGCGTAGTAGCCGATCATGGCCAGGTCCTCGCGGCCGGACAGGTACCACAGCGCCTCCGCGTGGTTGAACACGATGTTCGCCCGCCGGGCCGACAGATAGGGTGACCGGCGGACCGGGTCGGTGAGCCGAAAGGTGATGTTCGGGACCTCTACGGCGTCCTTGCCGCGGCCTCGGGTGTCGTACTCCGGCTGATCGTGGAGGGCTTCTCGACGACCTCGCTGCCATCGCGGACATGCAACTCGGGCGGGGTGAACCGTTCGGCGGCCACTGTGTCGGCCGGGGTCAGTGGCAGGCAGCCCTGCGTGACGGCCTCGAACAGCCGCGACGTCTGATGCCCGACCGTGCGGTAGCGCTCCGGCAGCAGCAACACCGTCGCCAACGCCTCGCGGTGGATGTCGGCGACCTCATCGAACCGGCAGCGCCCGGTGAAGTTCACGTGCGGCCACGGCCCGGTGCCGGTCCACTTTCCGGCCACTCGGTGAGTCACCAGGGCGGCAACCGGGGCGAAGAACCGTTCGAACGCGTCATCGCGGCCGTACTGGTTTCCGACGTACACCAGCGGCATCGGCCGCTCCGCAGCCGCGAGCCGATAAGGATCGGCGTGGTCGAGCAGCGTGTCGGGAACCGGGCAGGGCAGCGTGAATGCGCCTGGCGTGGGATGCAGCGCGTATTCTCCGACGCGCACGTTCGGCCGCGCCCGCAGCGGATCATCGGCCGGCAGCTGCCGGTCCATGTCCCAGATCACCGTCGGCGTGGCCAGGCCGATCGTGTAGTGCTCGATCAGCTCCTGCTGCCGGTGCAGGTCGCAGGTGTGCCCCGGCGTCCCGCACGCAGTGGTATTGCGACCCTCCAGCGGCCACCGCCACTCGAACACCACTGCATCCAGTTCCGGCAAGCTGGCGGCGAAGCGGTACCGGTCGCCCAGTTCGACGCCTGCCTCCCACCGGTCCCGGTCGGCCTGCATCAGCACGACCTCGTTCCCGGCGGCCTGGAGAGCGTCGATCACTGCACGGCGGTAGGCACGTGCCCCGTCCGGAGTGTCCAGGACTCCTTCGGCCAGGAAACCCCATGCGCTGTAGCCGATCCGCCTCATACCGGGAGGCGACTCCATTTGCCGGCGGATCGTAGAAGAGGAGATGGTCATCGGCGCCTCCTGCCGGAACGATTCAGTAGTCCGACAATCACGCGCCGCTCACCCCGGCCGAAAGAACCCTGCTGAGACCTCAGCTGGCACCCCACCGTGGGTGCATTCGGCCGATCACCGCCTCCAGCAGCAGGTTTCGAGCTGCCGGGAAAACTGTCGTAGCGTGCCCCTATTCTGCGGGCATGATCGAGAGACCCAGCGTGGGCTGGCTGAGCAAGGTCACCGAACAGGAGGCAGCCATCGCCGCCGGTACCCTGGCACTATGTGAGTTGCTCGGAACCAGGCCCTGGACGTGCTGCGCCCCGCCGCCGTGGAGGATCGCAGGCTGGCGGGGGACGTCTGCCCGGCCGGTGACGCGTCCTGCCTGATGCGCATCGGTGGCGGTCGCGATGTCGCAGGGTGCCGAGGAGCTTTAGACCGGGGTTAGCCTGGTGGAGGCGTCGAGCGTACGCGTCGACCAGCGGACCGCGGCTATGTACTGCGGGGCCAGATCGAACGTGCTCAGTTCGCCGTTCTCGTACGCGTCGACCGCGCTCAGCACCTGCCCGAGCCGCCCGCTGCCGTCGGTGAGCGCCGCAGCGACCGCCGGGGCCAGCGGGAACTGGTCGGTCATGGCGCCCGACGGGATGCCGAGCAGCTGCGCCACCCCGGTGATCACGCCGGCCATGAACGCCGACTCCGGATCCGCCGTGAACCACGGGGCGACGTTCTCGCAGAGCCGTGCCCGGGTCAGCACGCCCAGCATGTGCTCCTCGGTCGCCCCGCCCAGGCCGTCCAGCACCATGAGCATCGCCCACTGGCGGATGTGCTTGAGCCCCACCATCGCCACAGCCTGGCCCACCGACGAGACGCGGTTGGCGTGCCCGGCGGCGGCCGAGTTGCTCGCCCGCAGCACGCGCAGGGAGAGCGCCGGGTCGCTGGCGATGATCGAGACGATGCGCGGCATGTCCGCGTCGGGAGCGGTGAGGGCGGTGACCAGTTCGAGGCGGCGCAGGCGCGAGGGGGAGAGGCTGGACATCGTCAGCACCTGGGGACGGCTCAGCGCATACCCCTGGCGCAGTTCCATGCCGTAGCGGTCGGCGACGGCGAGCTGTTCTTCGGTCTCGAGCCGCTCCGCCACGATCTGAATGTTCGGGAACCGCCGGATGGCCGTGACCACCTCGTCGAGGTTGCTCAGGTCGCCGTCGAGAAGATCGAGCTTGACGTACGAGGCGAGGCCGAACAGTTGCTCGTGCCCGGAACCCCAGACGAAGTCGTCGAGGGCGATCCGGTAGCCGGCCGCGACGAGACGGGTGATGCCGGCGATCACCTCGTCGTCCATCTCCACCGTTTCCAGCACCTCCAACACCACCTGGGCCGGGTCGAAGGGGAGCGGCATCGCGCCGGACAGGAACTCGCGGGTCAGGTTGATGAAGCAGAGGCGGTCGCCCGCCACCTCACGGATACCGAACTCAGTGAACGCGTTGATCATGACGGTGGTGGTGGCGTACGTGTCCTGTCGCCCTGCCGCCACCGCCGCCATGGTGCCGCGAAAGAGCAGCTCGTAAGCGACGACGGCACCACTCGCATCGAAGATCGGCTGGCGCCCGACGTGCACCAGTTGGGTGCCGGCCTCTGACCTCGATGGTGTCACGCGTTTTTTATCGGCCGGAGGGATGTCGAGCTGACGACTTAGCGGGGGTGGATCCGCCGGTCAGCCACCACGGACTGGAATAGGCGAGGCCGAAGTCGTTGCAGGGGTGTCCCACCGGGCCGGGCGACAGGCTGTCCCGGGTCGGGTCGGAGATCCGCAGCACGACCCAATCGCCGTCGGCGATGTCGAGCGGCACGGTGAACTGGGTGACCAGCTCGGCCTGGAGCTCCAGCAGCTCGACCACCTCGGGCGCGGTCGTGCCAGGCCGCAGCACCTGCAGGCAGAGCGGCTGCTTCGCGTACGCCGGGCCGCTGTCGAGGTCGAGCCGGAAGGTCACGTCACCCTTGGCAAGGGGCAGGCGACCCCCCATCCGTACGCCCTCGGCCGTCGCGTCCAGGCGCAGCGCGTTCACCCGGCTCGCGAAGAACCGGCGTGCCCGCATCGCGGCCAGCACCCCGGCCCGGGTGTTCCTGGTGACCCAGATGCCGGTACGCCCGGTGCCCTCGTCGTGTCCCCAGTCGCTGCCGTGCTCGTCGGCGACGCCGGTCAGGCCGGTCCGCCATCCCGCGTTGAGGCAGGCCGTGAGCGGTGACGGGTGCGTCGGCCAGCCCCCGAAGACGTAGTCGGTGCTGTTGTTGAACATCTCCAGCGCGACCACGCGATCGGCGATCCGGGCGTCGTACGCGAACCGGTCGAACTGCAGGCGCTGCCGGCCCGGATGGTTGAAGCCCGCGATCCCCGACGTGCTGCGGCCCAGCCATCGGTAGAGCCGCTTCAGGTCGCCGGCCCGCTCCAGGTCGGCGAACTCCTCGGTGAACCAGACGCTGAGGTGGCCGAGGTGCGAGTGCGACCACTCGAAGCCGCGCAGCGCCGTGTAGTCGCCGGGCCGGTTCGCCCGGTCGGCGAGCTCGCCCAGCCGTCGCCACGTGGTGCTGGTGATGCCGGTGTTCGGCGAGTCGGTGGCGTGGTCGGTCAGCGCCGCCACGTCCAGGCCGGCCGTGCGCATCGACTCGTAGGCCAGTTCCGGTCTGCCTTTCCCGTCCGAGAAGCGGGTGTGGTTGTGCAGGTCGGCGTGGACCAGGGTGGTGCCACGGCTGATCCTCGAGGTGCGGGCGCCGTGGGCGGCCCGGCCCGGCATGCCGCCCAGCAGCAGCAGGCCGCCGGCGCCGGCCAGCAGGGATCGACGACTGACGGGCTCGTGGGGAGGTCGGTGGGCGGTCACCCGTGGAGCATGCCAAGGGCCGCCACGATGATCGGGGGAATCGCGCAAGGGCCGCGGCGGATTGGTCCGTCCGAGGTCGTCCGATCAGGCGGGCCGGCTGAGGGTCCGCCGGCGCCCCGCTCCCTGGCTCTGAAGACCGCGGCCGCCCTGCTCGAACGAATTCGGGCAGGGCGGCCTCCTCTTGGTAGCCTGTGCCGCCGGGAGTCGTCAGTCGGGAGAGTTACCTTGAGTCACACACTGCTGGTCACCGGTGGTGCCGGTTTCGTCGGTTCCGCCCTGATCAAGTCCCTGCTGGCCGACTATCCGGCGGCGGCGATCGTGTCGCTCGACAACTACTTCACCGGCGTCCCCGCGAACCACGTCAACGACCCCCGGGTGACCTACCTCGACGGGTCGACCGCCGACCTCGCCAAGATCTGGGCCGACCGCGGTCTGCCCAGCCCTGAGATCGTCTTCCACCTCGGCGAATACTCGCGCATCGTCACCTCGTTCGAGGACCACGACCTGACCTGGGACTACAACCTCCTCGGTAGCAAAGAGGTGGTGAAGTTCGCGTCGGCCCACGGCGCCAAGCTGATCTACGCGGGCTCCAGCTCGAAATTCGGCAACGACGGCCAGGACGAGAACCTGAATCCGTACGCGTGGACCAAGGCCAAGAACATCGAGTACATCAAGAACTACTCGAGCTGGTACGGCCTCGACTTCGCCATCACGTACTTTTACAACGTCTACGGCCCCGGCCAGATCACCAGCGGCAAGTACGCGACCGTGATCGGCATCTTCGAGGACAAATACCTGCGCGGCGAGCCGTTGCCGGTGGTCTCGCCCGGCACCCAGACCCGCGACTTCACGCACATCGACGACATCGTGCGCGGCATCGTGCTCGTCGCCCAGAAGGGCAGCGGCGACGGCTACCTGCTCGGCGCGGGACACGAGTGGCCGCTCCTCGAGGTCGCCACGATGTTCGGCGTGCCCTACGAGCTGACCCCGGCCCTGCGCGGTGAGCGCACCCGCGGCCAGGCCGACATCACCAAGGCCGCCGAGCTGGGCTGGCGGCCCGAACGACGACTGGACGACTACATCGCCTCGTTCGTCGCCGCTCACCCCCGCGCGCGGGGATGACCTCGGTCACTCGTCGCCGTACGGCCGGGGTGACCTTCGACCGCCGTACGGTTGACTGACGCGAGTGCGCCGTGCCCTGACTTTCGTTCTCGCCCTGGCCTGTGGTCTCACCGTGGCCAACCTGTACTACTCCCAGCCCCTGCTCGACCTGGTCGCCGGCACCTTCGGCGTGAGCCAGGGCGCCGCGACGGTCGTGGTCACGCTGACCCAGGCCGGGTACGCGGCGGGCCTGCTCTTCCTGCTGCCCCTCGGCGACCTGGTGGAGAACCGG
>Ga0247781_1000604_pt1 | contig 11220 bp, 9 predicted proteins | sample UWRJL184509B5_FD_179922 | JGI IMG/M metagenome (GOLD analysis project Ga0247781, IMG submission 179922) | Plant litter microbial communities from Arlington Agricultural Research Station in Wisconsin, United States - UWRJ-L184-509B-5 | ecosystem: Environmental > Terrestrial > Plant litter >...
ACGGCTTGTACGGCCGGGCGGAGTGCACTTATGAGCCGGCCATGACAAAGATGTATCTCCACGGAAGAACCGAGGCCATCCGAACAGTAACCGAAGAGTCGGTGAATTTCGTGCAGACATTCTGGGCAGATAACCCGGCCGAGCAAAAGGTCGAAGCCCTCCGCAAGGCCTGCCAGCGTCATGTGACAAGCACGAGGGATTGCGCCAAGGCACAAGGTTGCGACAGACATCTATACGCCTTGTTCTGTCTCTGGCAGCGGCTCGTCGACGAAGACCATCACAGCAACAGTGGGGGCAGCAGCAACGGGTATTCGAGCCCCTCGGATGGCCTCTCCGATCTCGGGTCTCACGTCGGCAGCCCAGGGAAGGACTCGGTCTTGTCGGCAGATGGCGCAGAACACCACGTCGCTGTCGGGCGAGAGCGCGGCGACAGCAATACCTCTCGCAGCAGGGATAACTCCCACCACCTCCCACTGATCTTTGCCGATTCAGGCTGGGATAAGATCAACCAGACAATCTTGTCCACCTCCAACTGCGGAAACCCATCCCTCCGACAATTCGGCTTTGGTCCGGTCTCTGGTGACGGCTTCGGGATAGGGTATATCATCAAGGACGAAGGCATCTCCATCTGCGTTTCATCCCGCCATCGCCAGACCAAGAGGTTCGTGGATACGCTGGAGAGTTATCTGCTGGAGATTCGGCGGATATTGCGGATCACCAGTCGCAAGGCGGTCGGTCCGACGAAGCAGACGCGCGCGAGGGAGATCGATTTGAATCGGCTGCGGACGACGAATCGACCCAAGCTGAGGGGGAGGTTGATCACGGGGCATGAGGTGATCAAGTCGCAGCGGAGCTTGGCGGGGAGTTCGTCGCCTACGGAGGAGAGCATGACTATGAGTGAGGATGATGAGTTGGGGGGGTGTAAGTTTTGTGCCTGTCCGGTTTCTTTTATCCGAGTACCAGCTGACTTTGTGACTTGTTGTAGATGGATTCTTCGACGCGGGCATGCTGCTGCAGGCTCTTAAGGCGCGGGGTGAGAATTTGGATAACGGGGAGACGAAGCCGTCTGAGCGGGCTGCTGTTCAGGCGAGGAGACGGGATGTGGGGAAGAAGTTGAGGTTGATTGATTACTGATTTGGGGTTGTTGGAATGGCTGCTGTTTACTTGTGGCATGTAGGTTCGCTTTTTATTTGGCTTGAAGGGTGGAAGTATATACCTGGACCTTATCATATCCTGTCTTCACGTTCTTGGATATCGGATGGTTTTCGTGCTTTGAGGTTTTGTAAATACCGTCTTGGCTTGGATTTCAAGTTAGTTAGCGAATGGATTCTCTTGTTTAAATCTGTGAGGTTCCGACATGGTACTCCCATTTGATGTGCACGTATGTGCTTATACCTACTACGGTATGAGCAAATGGATCCCAAGCCTTCCTCATCTTTTGCCCTTCATCGGTTTTGGGTCTACCTGCCAGGACTCTACGTTTTACCCATCGAGGACCCCACGAGAAAGTTGAATGCATTGTCGCCGGCTTGTCTTGGTTTCAGGGATGACTGTCTATCTTGTCCGGGGGGAGTTCGGTCACCTTTTCTTCCTCTTCCACCTCCCCCTTTTCTATTGTTGTCATTGGGTTATACGGCGGGTGATGGATATACAATACAACCAAACACGCTAGAATTTTAGTCGATATCTACACGAACTGTGATGGGTAAAGTATCTGGACACAGCAGTATGCCCGAATGCCTTACGGGGCGGGTGGGCAACTCTTATTCGAAATCGATCGAGCCCATCTACTGCCGTGCCCTCTGTCGTGTAGCGTAGGGCATGTGGCCTAGATACACGCGAGCGAGCGAGCGGAACATATGGTGGGTAGGGACGGGATATTTATCTAGGTGCATAAGTAGGTATGTGAGGTAGTAGTTGCCTTGTGTAGGACGGGTTGTGTAGGTACTGTGGTTTTTATTCTCGTTGTATGTAGATAGGTATGTATAACACGCTGTATCGTATCGTACCCTCACCTTGGTACGTGATGGTCATGACAATATTCCAAGTCTGCTACTACTAGGCAAGCACCCTGGTGAACTTCTCTCCTTTTTGTTCTTTGCTTATTCCGCTCAATTGACAAGGTGGAGCATTGCTCATATTTGTGCGCAAACTTTACCCGTCTTAGCCAAAGAGAAGCAAGCAAAATATTTCCTTTTCAAAAAGTGGTCAAAAGTAAAACAACCCGTCACCATCAAACAAGACACACATCCACCCTAATCCACTGCTCAAAATCCAACATCGGAATAGCATCATCCAACCACAAGCACCTCAGCTCTCATACACTACCTACCAACCTAGTGCAACTCATCAACAACCAATAACAACCCACCACTTATTCCCCCGGCAAGATCGTCTCCCCCAAAATTCCCCAAACGGGACTACGTCCGGCGCTTACCAAATATAGAGCTTTTCAACTCGAGGGCAGGGAAAACCGACATGCGGGGGGGGAGGGTAGACACACACACCACAACAACAAAAAAGACGGCAAGCTAGTGCTGGGGGCTAGAATCGGTTCCAGAATTTGCAGAATCATGGTTTGGGAAATAAAAGGCACCGTGAACCTGTGCCTGTCCCTGCCTTGACCCATGGATCTGAGACTTTGGCTCCCGTGCCCAGGTACCTACCTACCTGGTAGGTAACACCATCCCATATCCATCACCCTTCTAGGTGTTGGCCGGTGGGGTGGCCGGGTGCCATGGTGTGGTGCGGTGCGGATGCCCCGATGTAACTCGACCAAGGAGGTCGCCCGGTTCGTAGCAAAAAAGGAATGATGAGATTCTTTTCAGATAAGGGAAGGAGTCGTTCCAAAAGACACGGAAGCACGGTGCATCTTCAGGTTAGTGTCTGAGGTTGCACAAACCAAGCCGGAAGAGGAGAGGTCGAGGAAGCAAAAAAGAAAAAAGAAAAGGGCACCAGGTTTTAGCGGTCCCGTGGTGTCCCGGTTCGGGGCCCTGCAGGCAGGATTGGGTTGATCTTGCGACCCGCTCCGGTGCCGTCCCTTGCAAGATCCATCCCGAAAAACAGGCACACGATGACACAACCCACCTAAACATAGGTCCAGGTCTGGGCCGTCTTTCCCGCACATTCTGTCTTGCCGGGTGATCTGTAGGTTGGACAGTACGGAATATGTACGGCGGCTTACGTAGGCTGGAACATGCATTCCCATGAGGGGCTACGGCTGTCTGTCTCTTCCATCTCCTGTATGTGCGCTCGGAGATTAATCACAGAGAGTCGGGATGCTCAACCCCAAGCCACCGTCTCGGGGAGAGAGACAAGCAGGTAGACAGGTAGACTACACTAGATCCCAGAAGCCGTCCTTGCATTTCTTCGGCGTGCATCACAAGTAAGTAACCGTCTACCGTAATTGTCATCAGCCAACGACCAAACACGAGACGCACACACGGCAAGTCGCCTATAGCTGCGTCTTACGTCTTCCAACACCATACGAATACCGCAATATGCAGCTCTCGGCCGCTGGGAATGGTCGTGGTCGTAATCGTAAATTTTCTGGCTGTCTCATAGAACCCGCTCGTGCAACACATGTCTCGATCGGAAGTCCGGCTAGACTGTTCCCTGCTGCTATTGATGATTTCGACTGTCGGAATTTGACGTATTTTTCAACGTGGAAGAGTACAACTGCCGGCCCAGACGCGCATGCACGAAGCCATACGAGAGGAATCTCCAATTCTGACCCTCGTGAATGAAGACCCACTTCAGAGTCGACAGTGTGGGATACGAATTATTACATCCATTCCCCAGCCTGACTGCTTGGCTATATAGGCGATGACAGCCATTGGCGATCTCCCGAGAAACACTGCAACACAGCTTACGACTCCAAGTGTCGTTTTGTGAAGGCGACTTTATGGCCGGCCATCGAGCTGGTCAGGACGTTGCCTCTGCACCATCGCGCCGAAGCAATAGCTGGTGAATCCCAAGGTATATCGCCTGCTGAGTGTTAGTATCTTCCAAGTTTACAATGCTGGCTCGAGGTTGGATCGGAAATGCATAACCCATACACGTGCATTGGTCGTGGCGAGCTTCCAGAAGTCTGTCAAGTTGACAATAGACTGCGCACTAGAGGTAGGTCGGATGGTCGGGTGTTGGCTCTATAACAAACAAGGCCAAGCCACTGACGTTGGCGATGTGCTGCATCGGATGAACCAACCAGTCGCTTGGTAATAAGTCTTCTTGGAAGATGGATCAGCAAATTGTCATGTCGCCTTGGACGCCGGAATGGCTCATTGTTGGATAGCAGTAGCATCAGGACATACCTTGCACTGTCTTATTTGCTTGCTTGCCATCGGGTACAGCTATTGAAGGATGTAGCATCCGTGGTGGTGAGGAGCTGATGAGATGAGGTTAGATCGTGGATAACGGTGAAAACCGATGAAAAGGAGATCACCGGCCGGGGACAGGGAATATTTGCACAGTGTGACATCGCTTCCAGTGGAGGCGGGCCAAGAATAAGTTCGGCTTGTTTCAGGTTGTCTTGGTTTCCAGGAATTGATAGTCGATAGCACGGGAGTAGTGTAAGCAGCCATCCCTGCAAGCGCCACGCTATTCCTCCCCAGTTCCATCCCAAAGAAGAATTCGGGACTTGGGGGCTGGGTGGACTGTGCTCTTAAAGCTTGAAGCCTGAACGCATATCATTTGTCGACGAGAGCCGCTCATTCTTGGGTCATAAGTTTCTCCGTCGACTCGCGGGCAGGCAAGAATAAGCTTGACGTTGACATTGACATGGCCTCTTGGAATCTCACACATCATGCTGGGCTGGAGCAATGATTGGCCCTCTTTTTGATGATTGTGATGATTGTCTTGGACTCTGTGTTAATTATCGCAGCTTCTGGCGCCAAGACTGGTCCCAGACTCCCAAATGACATGCAACGTCCATCTCAACCACCAGCTGTTGACATTGATGTTGAGACCCAACATATCCTGGGATATGAGATTTGGATCAAGTACCATCAATGGGCAATAAAACTGCCTTGTGGCAGTGTCATGTTGGACTTGTGTCTCGACCGTGTCCTGGTCTATATGTCGCTCAGTTGACACGAGGACAGAGAAGAGGGATGTGTGATCTTCGGGTCCATCCGGTGATCCTCGAGAAACGGAACTCCCTGCGATATATACATGCAGGTACGCATACCGATCCCTGGACAGGGACAAGGCCACAATAGAAGTCCAGGCTATGGGTCTGAGCTGCTAGGAATGAGCCTCATTTAATTATCTGATGAAACTCAGAGAGTGTCGGGTATTATTGTTATCAAGTGAGAAGACAAGGGAGAAGAATCATGGCCGTCCGTTGTCCCCCAGCGTTGGGTACGCGTGCCGAGTTATGGTATTGGACTCTGGTGCCGAGGACTTACTGGCACTGTCAGCTTCAGTTTGTCCACAAGTGCTGGGCAGAACAAAGAAATCCGCTCCAGTTCCCAGAGTTAGACCGCAAGTCGTGACGACGAAAGGGATCTCGTGAGTTGTGAGTGATGCCAAGATAGAGGGAGGGCTCAACACATTCTGTGAACCGTTTCCGGTTTGCAAATCTGCATCTTCTTACACTTTTGATGTGTCTGTTCCATCTGGTGGTGTTGCTGCTCCCAAACGAAACCACCTAGAAATGCTCCAAACAAGCTAGGGCAATGAAACAAGAAACTCTCTCATGACGGGTAGGGTCGAATGGTCAAAGCTGGCACCCTAGATATGTTCTCGGAGGCTATGCCTGCCTCGAGATGGTCGACCGAACCTCAAGTTCCATGAGCCGCCAGCCCCTTGCTTTCGTGCTGGACTCACATGACGCATTATTGTCGTAGAAATGCTGAGCGAGGAGATATCGAGTCTGATGAGACAAGAGAGTGAAAAGGTCCATGTCACAAAGGATTAACCTGATAAATGGAAAATGGTTCGGAGCATCCCGAGGTGACAGCATATCGTGATCGGTCTTGTTCCGTTGAGGGTTCCATTTCCAAACCTTTGAGGCCTCTTTGATGATTTTACGGCTCCAACAAGGTCAAGGCAAGCACCTGCCTGCGTACGGTGAATGGTCGACATGTCCTGATATAGCCATGGTCATTCCGGCGCCTTCCGTCATTCAACATATCTGTGTTGTGTTTAAGGAAAGAGCAACCCCAAAGGATTGGGTAACTTGGTGGTTTCCTAGGCAGGTGATGTCGGTGAGGTCGGTGAGGTAGGCATTAACTTGCGGATGCAGAATGCGGTGCTCTTTTGGCAGGCATTGACAAGCGATTGCTTGCTTGAACTGCTGATGCTACCTCATGTGAGCACATACGCCGTACAGCAAATCGTCCTTGCCCTGGAGAGTGGTTTTCAATGCTTTAGATGCAGCTAACAGGCAGGCCATCAGTCTGTCAAGTGTCAAGAGATAATCGCTCCTTCTATTTTCTGTCACCTGTGGTCGAGTTCAGCCACCAAGAAGCATCAAGCCAAAAGAGGCAGCGTATCCCAGACCTGGCCATATGGATGGAGGTCCAGTTTGCACTGTGTCTAGCCACCGAATTTGGGCATGTGCATACTAGGTGATCCCTGCCCTGCCACACTCTCTCCGCTGCACCACATCTTTCTGACGCTTTCGTGGTGCAGGCGCCGTGCGGTAAGGTGCGATGCCGATGCGTAATGCCCCAGAAAAAGAAACCCCGACCTGGTTCTGCCAGCACTTGGTCCGGGGGGACATGGACATGGCCGTCAAAATGGACATCCATCGTCAGAGCGAACCGCCGGCCGCTTGCTGTCGGTGTGTTGTGTCAATGATTTGCTGCATGTTCGACATCTAGCATTGACACTCGCGGTCGGACCACTTGGCTAACATTACCACCTGTTCCCACCTGATGGTTTCTTGCTCGAGCACCCACTTTGCGACTTCACCTGCCTGGGAACCTGCAACTGTCCTGCACGGTGCGCCCACTCGCGCAAAAGAGAAAATAGATCGGTCCACCGTTTGGTCTGGAGGTATGTACGGAGTACCTTCCGTCGGCCTTCAAGTTGTGCTTGATGTGGGCCAACCTTTCTCAACGGTAGGGAATATCTCAGGTTCTTGACAGCTGATGACGCGAAAAAGTGTGTTGATCTCTTTGTGAGCTATTACAAGTCGAGCTAGCTCGGTACTTGGGTACCTTCTGCGGCGGACCTTAAAATAACCAAACTCTGGCGGGGTGTTTATACCCACCCACACATTCCCCAAATCTGGTTGGAGCATCCCGACTTTCCAGTTCGTCCCGGGTCGTTTTTTCGATCTTAATAACAACAGTTGTTATAGGGGAAGTGCCGGCGTGTCCTGCCAGGGACAAATTGCTGTCATGTACTGTAATGGCTCATTCCAAATCGGCTCCTTCTCTGGATCCGCTCCTGCCTGATCCGATATCTCGTTGTCGACCGCTGTGCACGATACCTCGTAATTTGTGCTTTCCATTGCACTGCATGACACTTGGCTGCGCTTTCCACTCCCACAGATGTGCGAGATATTCGTGTAAAGCAGGTACATCGGTACATACATCCTCCTCCTGCCTTTTGCTCTCACCACTTTGAATGTGGCGCTCCCGTCATCCCCCCTCCTTCTGGTCTCTGTCCAGAGACCCGCTGAATGGAAGTCACTGACTGCAAATCGCTTTCCTGATTCCCGCCATGGTTCCGGCAGAAGTCATCATCCACTCCACCCTCTCTTGGCGACCCATTCTGGCATCGTCTCTAGCGGACTGGCACCCCCATTTATACGCATCTTGGCCCTCTTGGAGCCAATGTGATTTCCTGGCGCTGTATTCCGTACCATACGCTAGACTATACCAATCGCATATGCGGCTGCAGGCGCGAGATCGGCTGCGACCCTCTCTATTCAGCATAGCATCGATCTTCGACCATCTTGGGCGGGTCTGATATGGAGGTGGACATGCGTTCAAGCGACTCGAAAGCGGTCGAGTCTGTGAGCTTTGTTACTCCCCTGTCACTCCTTGATGATGTCCGTTAAAGCATCAAATACCCCCAGGAAGATAGTCAGACACTCCGGAATGCCTAATCAAGCCAAAGGAATCAAGGATCCTCGAGATCTACTGTTCGGTTTCACCAGGCCTTTCTCATATCCGTCCACCAAGATGCATCGAGACGCACGCAGAGTACGGAATATCAAAAGCGTTGACAGTATTCCGCACCGTAGTATGGAGTCGCTTACAAGTAGCTAACGGCCGGCCTCCCTTTCCCTCTCCCGGAACGGAGTATCCACCGAGCAACATTAGAGGGGTGCGGCGGCGTTGTCCATGTTCCATCCACGGTGCGTAACAAGACCATGGGGTTTACATGGGCTTTCTCGTGGACGAGGTACTTGCATGCACAGTGTCGTTTTCCTGCAAGCCCTATTCCGTCCATCAGGTTTGCCACCATCTGCTATTACTGGCTCGAGCCACCCCAGAGGCCCAACGATATCGGACACACCAAGCACCAAGCTGTGGCTCTTGAGGCCCCACTGCCCTGATGTTTTCTTCGGATGCTCCAGCCCACAACCCATGTGCATTCGAAGCACAACATCGCTTTTTTGGGCTTCCAGCCGAAGCGCCTCCTCATTAGCCGTTAGACGGGCGGTACCGCGACTCCCCCTTCCCTCCTTGCGCGGTTATCTCGCTCTCAGCTGCTGCCGCTCGCGCGCCCAACCCCAACGGTCTTGCTTCCACTGCTAGATCGATGTGTTGGAGGATACGGCACTGTGCTTCCCATCTGACCTCTTGTGCGGTGATGCCGAGCCATTTATTACCAAGTTATTTGTTCCGCCCACTTCCCCTGGCCACTACGTCCGGGTATAGCCTGGTTTGCTCTGCCCTTACTGTCGCCGGCCTGTCTACACGAGCGACATGACGACATGGCAACTAGATGAACCAAACCGCATTAGGCAGCTCAGGCTCGTTAAGGAAAGAAAAAGAAGAAAAAGTGGCCTGTCGCGATTCACGGAGCTGTTCCAACTCGGTTGGAGTGTAGTGTATTGGAATGTCTTCCGTAGTGTGTGGAGGTCCATCTTTCAATCTTGTTCCCCAGTCTCGATGCGACTGACACCCCTCTTTAGCCCCCTTACCCTTGCCCAAGCCTGATTCGCTAACCATGTAGTTGGCGGACTCCCTGCATCGATCAGTCGACACCCCGGCTCGGGCCCTGGGCTGTTACCTGTGCTTCTCACACGGCCCCTTGTCGGCTTGTAACAAGGAGACAAGGAGAGCACTGGAGCACTGGAACTTGACAGGGCCCCAGCAAAAGTATACTAAAACAGACCTCGGGGTGGCCAGCCTTGTCATTCATGATCCCGGGGGCGTGGACGGGCGAGTAGGCGTTGCACTGTCTCTAGGCCTCTACGGTAGGATCGATGACTGGGATGCCGTAATTTTCCACCTGTCCTCGCCCAAGAAAACGGAAAACGGCCCTTGGCTTCACCTTCGCATCCGTTGTGCCCCCTGACCAAGTATCTCGACCTTCACAGCAGCAGGCACCTCCTGCGGTTGCCGTTGCTGTTGCGGTGGTGTCTTCTGTATTTCTGATGACCGACCTGGGATCCCTTTTCCTTTGACTTTTCCTCCCTTGGCCATCTCGTCTTCTCCCCTACCTTTTGCCCATCTAGTCTTTTCCGACTTGTTCTGTCTTTTGCCCCCTTGGTCGAGTTCCTCTTTCGTTAGGATCCAGGACTCCATTTTCCATTCCTACCCTTGCGTCAATCTCTTTTTTGGTTGCTTCCAAATACAACAACAGCCCGAGGCGTGCCCATTCTCATGCCGTGCTTGCAAGTTTGCCTAAACAGCTCTCCATAATAAACCACCCGTTTCCTCCCCTGTCCTCACCTCTGCTTGTCTCAGCTCTGTCTTCAATTCCACATTACTCTTTAGCTTCTCGAGCCTCGACTGTTTACGGAAGAGAAGCTCTCGACTCGGCGCGGCCTCCCCACAGGAAGCGGGAGATCCAGACGGGGCAGCAGGACAACGGAGCCAGGGTCCCCTCGTCCATACTCCATCCCGCCCTAGCTCCGCCTTTGAGTAAAAGTCACCTAGTTGTACTTATTTTCCTGGGCTGGCTCTGGCTCTGCTCGTCCCAGTCCCAGTTGAACCCACCGATCCTTACTTTTACCAAGTACATATTGGACCGGAACCAATGGCCAAATGAGGGTGAGCTTGGTCACCTCAGCGTTTCATCAACACACGCCCCGCCTGTTTCCCTTTCTGCTTCCACCACTGGGCTGGCCGCCACCACCAGCTTCCTCCTGTTCTAATAAAGGTTATTTCCACCTCTCCTTGCTCCACTCACTGTCTCTCGTCTATCCTGATGCAACTAACCTCTTGACCCCTTCCCCACGCCGTCTTGTTTTGCCCTTTCCTTTTCTTCCGTCTCCTCTTCACCTTCTCTGCTTGTGCTCACTCACAACAGGATGCTTACCATCAACAATCCAATACAGTACGGCTACAGGTCCGTCCATGATTTGCCAACGCCGCCGAGCACATCCCGACCTTCCCCCCCCTTGATATCACAGGATTTCGGCCAGAAGGCACTTCACGCAGCAATCGCCAGAGGAAGCAGCCCGTCCCATCAACACATGGCTGCACCTCACCGGGGCCTGCCTCTTCCGGCGGCCATGACGCCAGTTCAACTTCCGCCTGGCCCGGGACCATCGCAGCCACCACCTGGTCCTTCTTTGGGCCAGCCTCCTCCAGCACTTGCACCGTCGCAGCAGAGTCAGGGGCCATCACAGTTTCCAGCAGCGCCTTCCTGGCAGCATGTTACTGAGGAGTCGATGCGGAGCTGGCTTCTGGCCAAGACGGAGGAAGAGAAGAGAAAGCAGGAGGAGGAGAAGACCCAGCAGGAGAAGCATCGTCTGGAGCAGCGGAAAATGGAGTTTGAAATCCTCAAAACGTCCCTCCAAGGGGGAATTCCTCCGCCAATGGTGCCGGTAGTGTTTGCAGGCATGGGTGGAGGAGTTTTGTCTCAGGCGGCCGTGGAATGGGCACAGCAGTACCTGCACTCGCCATCACAGCCATCACACCCGCCAGCACTGATGCCGCCAGGCCCGATTTCGCCAGAGCATCATAGACGAGACTCTCAGGCTCCGGGATATCCCCAGTCCCAGTATCCAGGCTCAGGGGGAGTCCCTTCAACGCCAGGCTCAGGGGGCCAGCCGCCCTACATGTCTGGATATCCGGGTTCTCCCAC
>Ga0247781_1000606_pt1 | contig 11213 bp, 11 predicted proteins | sample UWRJL184509B5_FD_179922 | JGI IMG/M metagenome (GOLD analysis project Ga0247781, IMG submission 179922) | Plant litter microbial communities from Arlington Agricultural Research Station in Wisconsin, United States - UWRJ-L184-509B-5 | ecosystem: Environmental > Terrestrial > Plant litter >...
GTGACTTTGGGTCCATGACCTTGTTGATATTTCGATCGCGCCGCCCGTATGTTTGTCCGTGATGGGTGTTGTCGATTGCTGTGGGCAGTTGTTTGTGGCGGGTGAATTGCATTTCGTTCGAGGGGGAGGACCTTGATAGTCCCCTGAAGCTTCCTTTTGGTCGGAATTTGGGGTTCGCTTATCTTATCGCCCGCCAATGGAGACAGGGGGATTGACTTGATTGTCTCGATACTTGCGTTTTCAGAACTATTTGAAATTATTCAATACTTGCGGACTTTTATACTTGAAATATTAGGTCTTCTTTCACTCTAGAATGGCCCTTTATGTGACTTTACGATTTGTCCGTTCAGTCTGCCTGTGATTGTCGGTGTTGAGCATATCTAGGTTTATTGGTAATTACACATGTTGTGGTTGCTTATATGGGGATCGTATTTATTGAGGACTGCGAGCAATACGGTAGTACTACATTCGAGTGTGAACTGTTTCATGAGGATGGCTCGCGGGCCTTACCAAACAACGTAAGAAAGGGAAAAAAGGCCCTTTATCTTCATCGTAGGATGTATATGGCTTGTTACGACCAGGAAGGTTGAAACATCGATACCGCCCCGAATTTCTTTGTTGAGGGACAAATACCCATAGCTATTCCTTTTGGTACGGAACAGGATACGCACAGTACAGTTCGTCGTACCTGCGGTAGTCCCGAACTGCTGGGCAGCAGATCCCCGCAATCCTTTGCCCCTGAATGGCGATTGCCCTGACAAAGAACAAACAACCGTCTCGAAAGATTTCAACAACCAAACCGCGGCACAGCTGAGAACTTGGCAAATGACCTCTATTCATTAAAAGTAGCTAACATAAGTTAACCATACTGCAGCGTCAACCACAGTTCGCTAGGTATGGCAGGTAATTATACGAAACAGCCAACCAGGAGCATTCCTCCATATCGAAACTCCCCCGTCTTTGCGTCCTTGAAAAGTGGTAAGCAAATACACAACAGGGCAGTTCCATCCAGCAAGGCACCTTACATATACCCATTCCGCTTATTGTGCCTAATCAAATAAACTCAAACATTACACGGCTGGCTCGGTGGCAGGGTACTCAAGGATTCATGACTTCTATCTCAAGACTCATCGACATCAATCTTGTTAACTTCGGTCTTTGCCTCCTCCCATGTCTCCCTGTTCTTTGTGGCCCACTCAATTTGACTCTTGGCATATGCCAGCTGCAAGCAAGTACGTTAGCGGAGTGATCCTCGTGGAAAAGGACAGAAAAGAAACATACCATGTAGCGCTTGAGGTCGTCCTCCTTCTCCCTCTGGAACCTCTTCAAGTCCTTGAGCACACTCGCGCTTGCGTCCTTGACATCCTGGGCTGCCGCTACCTGGGCGAGCTCGAGCTGTGAAATAGACTCGCGAGTCTTTCCAATCAAATCGCGCCGGGTTCGCTCAGGATCCACGTCTACAACGCCCTGAACCGCGTGCCGGATTGGACCAAATATTCTGCCAGTGATCGAATTGCCTCCGCTGGCTGCCTTCTTGTGGCCAGGGCTCCCCCCTGACCTCTCGGGTGCTCCAATCTTGGCGGACGGTGCCGAGGAGAAGTCGCCATGTGTGGGAGGGAAATCGGAGTCGATAGATGCCGTGTCCTCTCCGCTGCCATCCCTACGGTGCTGAGTTGGCGGCTCTCTCATGCTAGTAGATCTCCGCGGTGCCGGGATTTGCTGGCTGCTACTAAGGTACTGGTCGATTCTCCGTGCCTCAGCCTCACTCCGCTCTAGTTGGTCCAGAAGAGCCCGTTTCTTGTTTAGCTCATCCGTGGTCATGTCTTGCTGGACGCGCTTCAGAACTCTGTATCGCAGCACATTTCTGACCACGCCGGCGAACTGCGCATTTTCTCGCATCGGTTCTGCAAAGCTGGCGCCGAGTGAACTTGATAGTTCTTCCGTCGCAATGTAGGACGAGTCTGCCGCCTGACCGATTCTCTCGATTGCAGGCGCAAGAGTGGGCGCTGGCTCAGACAGCGCAAATGCATTGTACCGAGCGCCTAGCTCTGACAGGTCCGAAGCTAGTGAAGAAAGGTGGCTTAATGTTCTGCGGTTTACCTTCTCCAAAGGTCCAGCCAGTTGTGTTTCGAGCTCCTTGATGGAAGTCTCAAAAGCGGTAAAGTAGACATCGAGGTCTTGCTCACTGAGGGAGCTGGAGTCAGGGGGGAATCGACTAAGGGTAGGGGCTCCCTGTCCCGTGGTATCGGCATTTGCGCTGCTGGTTGACCTCAGTTTCGACGAGCTGGCTGGCACGGGCAGGAAGTTGTGTCCGGGAGTCGGGTTAGCTGTATCAAGAGGAGGCGCTTTCATGATGGACTTGGGTATCGAAGCCACCGGATGGGAGTTGATAACCTCGTTCTACTCAGTGTTAGCAAGATATCCATGGCATGCTTCAAGGAGCTCTCAAAACCTACCCAGCTTGAATTGGGGTCGAGAAATCTCCACCAGACGCCGTCTGTTCGAACTTGCTCCATGCGCCGACATCTATTCAGAAAGACCGCCAGCATACGCTTTCGTAAATCGATTATTTGCTGATCCTGTTTAGCATTTGTCGGGTTGGCTGCGTAGTCAGCCATGGTATGCTTTTCGGGTATAGGAGGAATGATGAGCGTCGGATGTAATCGCGTAAGGGCCTCTCGCAAGGAAGCAAATTCAGAATAACGCCGGCGGACAACAAGATCCTGCAGAGACGAACGCATGTTAGTACCTTGTTCGAGGGATCTTGACTTCTCCCACCTGGCATTACTCACCCCTGTCTTGATAGTATACACAATGTACCGCCCCCCACTCTCTGAGCTCTTGCCTGCATCTGTGATCAAGATCGGCAGTTCGGGATTCTCATAGAGCAGTTGCTCTACACGGCTGTCATATCCACCAGGTTTGCGGCGAGGCACAAGCTCTCCATGCGCCTGATCATCGCTGTCCTCGTCAGTGTCGACGTCGGAACTCCTGCTGACGTAGGCTGGTGGAGGCGGGGCATCGTCGTCGGGGGCATCTAGCTCCACCCATTCCGGGTCAGTTTCAACCTGCGGTAGCGGAGGACTTAAAGGAATATCATCAAATTCTGAGGCAGAAGACATGTTGACGGCTTATGATACCATAGCTCTTGGGTGCGGACAGAGAAAGAGGAAAAAGACGGCAAGCATAAACTCACATTCCCGAGAGATGGGAGATGACGCCTGGGCTGAAGAAGATGTGAAAGAATCCCGACGCTCGAAACTCCCCCCGTACGGATTATTGTCTTCGTCGTTCCACATTGCTGCTTGGTGACTGGGCTGTGGTTTCAAACAGAACAAACAGCTTGCCAACGTGGGGCAGGGAAGTCCCAATGGTGCGCGTGAAGTTTGTAAGGTGAGGAAAGGTGAGAAAGCGTTCAAACGGAAGGAACGACTGGAAGCTAAAGGTCTTTGGAGCTCAGAATGACAGGGAAGGTTGCGCAGAGAAAGGGGTGTGGCGCGGGAGGAGGAAGGGCGAAGATCAGATCAAACTGAAGTTTGGATTTCGGATGAAAGACAATAGGAGGCGGGGTCGCGACTGGCGTAGGGCTGCATGTGCCAGCCTCCTCAGCGTGGAGAGTAATCTACAATTGTTTTCGTCTCGATATGCGCATTCGTGAATGGGCCGGGTGTCATGGAATGGAAAGCGACATGAAGGTGTGCGTGTACGTGTAAATGGCAGGCAGTGATGGTTGATGTTGGATCAAGGCAAGTCTAAGGTGTGGTTCAATGTTGCGTGGACCGAGCTACTGCCAGTCGCAAGCAGCATTACAGTGGTGCAGGGCACCACCATCCATGGAGCATCCACGCTTGCCCGGCTTGGAAAGAATGACGAAGCCAGTCGTGCACAGGCCACTCCCCGCCATATTACATAATTCAAGCATTGGTCTTTGGGAGGGATCTCCTGGCAGGATGATTTGGACTCCAATTCTCACTGAATTGGAAGCATCCCACTTTTATCTCATTCAGTTCACTGAAACGTCGAACAGAAGTTCGGCCAAACGATATGTTGACATGCCGAGCAATTATCCCAATTCCGGGTTCACTGCATCTATCCGTAAAGTCTACAGTAGAATGTTCAACGAAATCTTACGTAGATGTTTCTCCCCTGAACCTTGTTTTCACGAGTTCCTCTCCAAGTCTCCATGGATTCCACATCTCCATTCTCAAGCTCCCGGCTCCTCTCCTTATAAACCAAAATACACCACCACCAATCATCGAAGCCTCCAGGCTCCACGAGATTGCATCTCGGCTATGCAAGCAACGCCCGCTTGGCTCAGTGGTAGAGCGTATCACTAGTATTCCAGTTCCAGGACTGAATATCTAGGTTAATGATAAGGTCGCCAGTTCGATTCTGGTAGTGGGCAAGCAACTTCTCTTTTTGGTACTTTTGTCGAATAATATTACCCCTAGTTTCTCAACCGCCTCCTTCAAACCCCTTTTTCACCATGCCTCGTATCCACCCTTTCAGAACACATCAATTCGATTCTGATAGTGGGCACCAAACCAACCGAGTTTTCTGCCTCTTGTTATTTAAATCATTTGACAGGTATTGCTAGCAAACGCACAAATAAATACACAACTCAACTACATGCATGCAATGTACATGAACATCCAATTATTATAATTACTTTACTCAGTCCGTATCAGACCTAGTTACTATTCTATAGCGTCTCTGTACTCCTAGTCCCAGACCATTGTCGTTCTTCCTCGGCCGCGACCGCCTGGGCAGCAATACCAGCTGCGGATGTTGCTATCCTGTCATCCTCAAAATCAGACGTGGCCCCCGTGTTCCTCCTACTCCGCTTTTTACTTGCGCCCACGCCAAATAGCTCTCCAAGCGTATGACTTAGACTCCTCGCCCGCCCCCTGAATCCCTTTCCATCTGCCGGCAACTGCCCACCCCTAAGCCCTTGCTCCCTGGGAAGAGCCGAGTCCCCAAGTCTCCTACTACCAGAACCAGAGGGTCTTGGCTCGACTGCGCTCCTTGCCCGCATCAGGCTGCTCTCTTCATCTTCATCGGTATCTTCGTCTGTAACTTCATCCTGGGGCACAAACAGGCTATTCCGCAATCCAGGCCGACTCCGGCGGGTGGGTATAGAACGCCGTGCTGTCGGACTACTGTTAATATCCAAGTGGGCAAGAATTTTGTCCGCGACGACAGCGCTGACTGTGGATGAAAACGGTGATGGAGATATCATGGTCCCGCTAAAATGATGTGAATGTGGCCGTGAGGCGCTGGCGGGCGCTCTGGGAGTCACTGGTCTTTCTGTGGGAGGTGTAGAAGCCTCAAAACTGGTGGAGAGATTGTTGGGTGGGGGTATGTGGACGGTGGGTCGGTTTATTACTATTGATGAAGCGTCTTGGTGTTGATAATGTTGCTGTAGATGGCTGTCTGATACAGCAGTGGAGACAACAGAGTCGGAGGATATGGTATGAGGCCCTATCCCGGGGTGTTGGTGGTGGTGCTGTTGCCCAGGGCCTTCTCTCCAAGTGCCGCCGAGGAGCGGGGAATCCTCTCCCTCGTCTTCGACCAAGGCCGGCTTTGAGGATGACGGGCCAACAGAGGTCCGTTTCCCGGGATACCCTCTGCCTGCCACGAGAGCTAATGGTCGGTTAAATGTTTCTTTGAAACTGACCCCTGACGCCCTCGACGACCGCCGCGACCTTGCAGAGCCACTACCTCTACGTGATGGTTGGTTAGGAGTGTGTGACGTCCCCGGGTCTTGCTCAGAGAGACCGATAGTCTCTTCAATGCCCTCCTCATCTGAAAGGGTGTCTTCCTCGGGATCATGCCGCGGCCTGCCGCTTGTGATAAGGAAAACGCCGAAAAATGTCAAAAGACACCCCCCAACAAATTTGACGGCTTGTTCGCTGCTTGTGCGCTCAAAGTCGCGATAAAGCACAGCACTGCCAATAATCACGCAGAGCGTGAAGAGGACAAACTGGATAGGGATGACCTGAGTGGAGTCAAACCGTTGTAGGGCTTTGTTGACATAGCGTACTTGCATCACGGCTGTGGATAGAAGTACAAAAAGAAGGGCATAAGTGACAGGTGTTGTAAACGCGCCAAACAGTGTTGATGACAACATGGACGAGACGCCCTTGGTTGACAAGGCGGTATAACCACCTGCACACGTCTAGTTAGCAGTGACCCTGACAACGTGGACAGCCAAAACACCAGATAGGAGGCACGTACCAAATAGACCGACAAGACCCAGATCGATAAGAATGGTCCGGTTCCCATACCGCGGGCTCAGCCACATAAGTAGGGCAATCAGGGCACAGGTGACACCCATATAAATCTCAAACGCCATGGTGGTGATGGCACCCCATACCTCGTGAGGACCCAGCTTCGTTTCCTCCTGCTTTGCGCTCAACACAACCGTCACAGCACCGGTAACAGCAACAATGACTCCAAAGAAATCGCGTCGCCGAAACACCTCCTTGAAGAAGATTGGAGCAATGACGCAGTTAGAGACCAGCGCGACAACCCCGAGCGGGCTAACAATAGATGCCGGAGCGAACCCGTAAGCTAGAAAGTTGCCCATCTCGCCCACGGTGATCAACACCTGGCCTAGCCACCAATATGGATCCTGGAGATAGGAAGAGGCGACCTGGGTGTCTTCGTCGGCAGAGCAGTCGGTCCAGCGCGAGTCCTCCGATCGGAAAGAATGCGTGAGGGGCTCGCTCTCGTCCGAGTTGAGGCCATCCCGCGAGTGATTGTGTCCATTCTGCCGTAGCGCCGACAAGTCCCCGATCGAGCCGTTCGCAGCATCCGATATGTCGGTAGTCCCATAACCTGCCCTTGCGCCGGATGTCGCCTGCGCGCTGGCAGCATTCTTGATAGCCTGTTTGGCGCGCTCTCGTATCTGTGCCCGCTTCCGGTGAAGGCGGATATGGGCGTAGCGCTGGACATTGATGGCGAGGGCTATAAGGACGTTGCCGCATATCGCGGTGACGATGCCGATAAGGGACGACCAGTTCTGCAGTGGTTCGTCATCGTGGTGTTTGGGCGGGGGCTCGTCGGTGCGGGAGGCTATTAGGGAGTGGGGAGATTGGAATGTCGACCAAGCGGCAAGATGCATGTTCGTCGGTCACTTCGGCACCAGCCGTTGCGATGCGATAGATTCGGAACGATGCTCAAGGTTCCGTCGTCGTCGTCGTCCCCAGATATGCGCATAAGCACCGGTCTTGTTGGCTTGGAGAAGCGATCATGAGCATCGGCGGACGGCTCGTTGTGGCTCGTTAGGTAGGTGACTGATATATGGAGTGTTCCGTAATCCGTAAATCCGGTCGGTTACTGTCGCTTAGCCAAGAACGTTGCGAGACTTGCACGCAGGTAATATTTGAATGGTTTCAGATCCAATCACCCCACTCGATAAGGTGGCACAAGGACAACCCAGAGGCGTGTTTGTCCTGTAGTGTAGATTCGGATAGTCTCAGGTATCAAAAATGGGACAACGGGGGAGGGGAAAAGCAAGTAATAGCACCAAACAAGACTGGGTTTTGCTGAAACAAGAGAAGGAAGAATTGGGGACTGGCTCGGTAATAATGGCGCATCATCAAGATTTAGATTTAGAACGGAATATATTTGGACTTGTCAATCACCTCTGGACGCTCATTACACCATGCCGTCCGTGCCATGATCCTGGCACTTCCGTTACTGCCCGCCAGGGAGTTCCTCGTTAGGGAGCCTGCAGCCTACAAATTCCGGCTGGTGCCAAGCATACAGCACCAAAATGGATACCACTCCTCGTCCCCCACCATCAGTTTCTCCAGCTAGCTTCAACAGCGCGTCACGAACACGTCCCGTCCAGGATCCTAATCCATCCCAAGTTACTCCCAAGATCCGGCCCCCCCTGTCAGAACCGACCCCACTTCTTTCCAATCTATAATCCATAACCTCTACGGTATTCCGCATTGGGACGGCGACGTCCGAGTTACACGCACTTGACGATAAAGTTCTCTTCCCAGACTCCAGACTCTGTGAATCACCTCCCAGGTGGCCCAGGGCAAGCAAGGAGAGATCCACATTCGAAACGACACAATGCCCTTATTCCGCACGGATGATCCTCCCGATGAAGGCACCGCACTCCTCTATCTCATGATCTTAAAGTCCTCGGCCGATTTTCATCTCAACTCTCTCCTCACCTTTGGGCTGGGCAATGTTGTTAATTCGTATACATACAACGGCCTCATCCACAAACATCGAGTAGTCGGTGACCAGGATGACTGGCAAAATGTTGAGGACAATGTCGAAGAGAGGTTGGACCGGTTGCGCGGAGGGGGCCGCGTGGAGCACGAAACCGCCTGGTGGTTATTTACGCGCGAGTCCGCATACTCACCTATACGCCTCGAAAGAGAGCTTGGATGGAAACCGACACCTCACGGACTGCCCTCTCATTGCGACCCTTCTCTGTTTGGCTGGGTCGACGCTTTTGAGGACCTACTGGCAGTGAGCTCTGCTACGCCCATGATGAGCTTCGATCGTCGGGAAACCATGAATAGGGTGACGGCAGAGATGCGAGACATGGCCCGAGGCCATTGGTTCTTGTTTAACCGAATGCAGTGGCAAGGACTGAACGAGGTATTTTTTCCCGTTTACGAGCCTGAAGAGCGCTATCGCTCGCCACGGTCAATGGAAGAATGGGTCGCCGTGCGCCGAAGTCGGCCCATCCCTTGCAACAATTGGGCCCAGGCATGCTCTAATCTGGTCACGGACATTTATGAAGTTGGAGGTTCTAATCTTTTGAGGTATTTGATGGATAACCCTGCTGAGGAAGAGCTCCCCGAGGGCGAACCTACAAGGGATAGTGCTTTCAAAGTATTCAAGGCGCTCCATGATATGACCACACGTGGGCGGTCCGAAGCCCAAGAACAGGATGTCCCCTCCAAGACACCAAATGCTCCAAAGCCGCCAACAAGCGAGCCTGCGAAAACGGAGGAGGATCTCTATTTGGCTACAAGCTCCAAATCCGACGGCAAGACGCCTGGCAGCCCCTTGACTTCGCTCTTCAGGCTTGTGGGAAGGGCAGCATGGGGCGATGACATGGACCAGGACGCCCGCAAGACCGAACACAAGACCCCCGATGGTGGAAGCGAGACGGTTTTCGAAAAGGTACAGGCTACGCCGGAGGGCCGTATTTGTCTTATTTCCATCGAGAAGAAGGACAGACATGGACGAGTCACCTCGTCCGAGTTTCACACCTCGATCAACCAGGCGCCGTTTACCTCGCCGTTTTGGAGGAGATTCTGGGAGAACGCCCGGCCTCGCGATGGGACGGGTGGCGATCCGGAGGACTCGAAGTAAACGAGGCAACTTCTCGTGGGAAGGATTGTGAAAAGACTACCGCTAGGTAGAGTGGTTATGACGGCGCTTGAGGGAGGAAATGGTTGGACACGGAATTGATTTTGGAAGCGGGCAGGTTTGCACACCTTGTATTATTATTCCCCTTTGGCGATTACTTTTTTTCCGTTTCTTTTCTCGACTTGCTTTGGATTTATAGTGCGCTTTCTTTTTGCAATATGTTGGGATTTACCATTCAAAACATGTGTATTGATGGGATTTGGAAAGATTAGAGAACAGATAACAACAGGAGATTAAAAGGGAAGAGAAACACAAGAAAAGAACAAACAGAAAAGAGAAGGATAGAAACAAACCCCATCCCCATTATCTAGCTTAACTGCCAGCCTACATTATTTAGTATCAATACCATTGCAGTGTTCAATTCTATTCCCCTTCCCCCACACCACATCCAAGGTACCCATTCTTGTTACCATGTCCTAATCTCTCGTCCATCTCCCAAACCACTGGTACCCAACTGACTCTGTTCATGTCCATCGTAAATTGTCAATCAAGCAAGGGCACCTACCTGCCTACACACTATGGGACTGTTTACGGATGATCCAGCCTCCCCCCCTTCGACTACCTCAAGCCCGAATAAGATTCCTCCGTTACTTATCAATATCGTATCGCCCCTTAACCTAAACAAGATCATTTCAGAGTCACGAAATGGTCCACCTAGGTGTTTGGGCAGTATTGTATTGTGGAATATCAGGCATTAACTCAAGACGGCTTCCCTCTAACAATATGAGTACCTAGGTACCAGACCACGGTGCTACCTGAGCAAGGGCCTTTACCCTTCAGCAAGAGGCAACTTTAGACTATCCTCCACAGACCTTTTCTCGACCATCAGTTATCCCTTTGCCCAATTTGAAAATAAACGCAAAACACATCAAGCACAATACTCATACATATTTCTGCCTCCCTACTTATACACGGGTATACACAACTCAAACACAAGAACGATTCCACCTCAAGCCCTCCCCGCCACCCCCTTCCTCTCCCTCCACTCATTCCACCTCCCCTTAAACCCCTCCGTATCAACATGCACCCTCAGCCCCTTCTCCTCCAACGTTCTAACCACCCCCTTCAACTCCGCCGAGTCCATCTCCCGTATCAATCCCTCCCCAAAGGCCTCCATATACAACCTCTTCGACCACGGACAGGCCGCAATCGCACGGTAAAATACGCCCTTGATATCCTCCACCAGGGCATACTTGTTCTCCATCACCCTGTCCTTGCTTTTACCTTTCCCGTTCTTGCCCTCGTCGCCTTTCTCATGACGGGCTGTGAAGTTTTTGTGAATAGATTGGACAAGTCGGATGTAACAAACCCAGAGATCAATGTTCCCTCGTAGCTCACCACAGGTGCTGTTAAAACCTAGAGCGGCTTCAAAGGCGGCCTTAATGGAGGACATCATTGTGGCGCCGGCGGAGGTTGCTCTGGCCATTTCGAATTGGATGGCGAATCGTCGCATGGTCAGTTGGTGATCGTTGTCGGCGGCATCGGTCGACCGGCGAAGGAAGTCCCTCACGGGATCGTTAACGAGGAGAGATACGGTGGACTGGTGAGCCCAGGCGTATAGCTCGAGGAAGATGGCGTTGTGCGGGAAGGCGTCGAGAAACTTGGAGATCTCGGCGCGGACGTAGGTAGGGCGGTATGGGCTTTTAATTAGTCTGTTGTTAGTAATTCTCGGGGGGGATAAAGCGCCGGGACGAAAGGTAACATACCCATGCGTAGCATGGAAATACAGCAGCCGTGCAGCATTCTGCAACAGAGACTCGTAGTAAAACAACGACTCGTTTGTGTTGTGAGATTTCAGCTCACTG
>Ga0247781_1000608_pt1 | contig 11198 bp, 9 predicted proteins | sample UWRJL184509B5_FD_179922 | JGI IMG/M metagenome (GOLD analysis project Ga0247781, IMG submission 179922) | Plant litter microbial communities from Arlington Agricultural Research Station in Wisconsin, United States - UWRJ-L184-509B-5 | ecosystem: Environmental > Terrestrial > Plant litter >...
AGTTTGTGAAAGAATAGATCCTTCAAAACACGCAAAAGTCACATCCTCACCCGAGGAAGACTTGTCTTCTTCACCTCACAGCCATCCGTCACCACCTACTCCACGCCATAGCCACAACAACACGCTCCAGAAACACACAGCATCTCACACGGCACCACACAACAATGGCCCACGCCATCGTGGATCCTTGTCCATGTCGGGTGGACAGGACGGGTATTCCCGAAGTGGATCACGATCGCCAGAGCGCATCATGGATCTTCGTGGGGCCACCGCAGCCCAGAATGTCACCAGCCCCCACCCCAGTCCTCGTGCCGGGTCAAGCCCGCCGACACAGGGTACCCCCCTCCTCATGCCACCGCCAACCACACTGATTGGGCAGATTCAGCAACGTGGTAGTCTCGTCCACTACCGGGCCAAACAATGGCTGCGTGCGAATGCTGACTCGCCGGGGTCCTTCTTGCGGTTGGCCTTCTTGGGGGTCAAGCTGGCATCTCTGTCCTGGATCTGCTGGCCATACAGCTTCAGGTCCGGCATTCTAGGCTCTGTTTTTGCTCTTGCCGCGTTAGACCTGTGGAGTCCCATGGGTGGGCGGCAGGCTCCCAATTTTCCTGGTGGCCCCAGAGGAGGCAGGTCCATGGCCAGATCAGGACCTGGAGGCTCTTCTGGCCGCGAGAGCTCGGCTGTCGGAGTGAGACGCTGGTCCTCTGGGTGGTGGCGATCATGTACACTTTTGGTGTTGCATTTCTTCGTCATATGGATGACATCCCATTTTGGGCAGTTGTGTGCCGCAGGCCAACCCGAGAAATGGCCGGATTGGTGAGAGCACCACCAACCTCTGGCTCCATTTGGATAACGATGCGGTCATGGGACGAAGAAGCAAGCCATAAAGCAACCACACTATGTGGCACTGCCCGGCCTGCATGCTGTCAAGCAGCTAGCATTCATCACACCACTGCCCACATCTACAGATGGGCTCATTCTTGTGACGAGAAAGGTGGGCGTCGCAACCAATGGCATGTTCGTTCGCGGAATGCAAGCTGCATCTTCCGGTTGGCTCTGCTTGAGCTTGCAAATTCCTGACAGATGCTGAATAATCACTCCAGTCGAGATCAAGGACCACTATTAGATGTGTGTGCAGGGGGCAGATGGTGCCACCGCGAAATCAATCTGGCAGTCCACACGTCACCCACCGGTACCAAGCTTTCTGCTGTTCCTGACTGGCTATCGGGTCACAGTCCTGCCTCGGCCCTTCGACATCCGTCATGTGGGGTTCGTCTGATATTCAGTTGCGGGAAGGGATGGCAAGCAGGACGTTGAAGTTGGGATGAACGAATGGCAGCGGGGATTGCGGGAGAGGTTCGGCAAGGATTTTGGGCGGGGCGTGCTAAGAGTATGGGGGGAGTTTGACATGCTGGGCGGCACGAGGCTTATAGATGGGGACCGTGTGTCAGATTTACACCAGGCGGCCGGGACAGGCGCATTGATATCGTTGCGAACGGTATAGGCGGCCCAGACTCGGGGCAAATCAGGAACCAGCGATTAATCAAGAGGGGCATATTGAGATTGGGCAGGTAAATTCAAATAACAGTCAGTTGACCAGTTTTCTACAAGTCCGGGTGGGGTTTCTGCCCAGGAAAGCGCTTTCTTATCTAATGTTTTGATTGCTCTCGAACCGTTCCGGCGTGAAGTTGTGAAGCTCGGCGGGTGGTTAGTCTGTGTTGTGCGCGGGTAAGGAGCTTGGGCACTCGTTCGTCCGCCCTTCGCGGCTGGTCTCAACTTAGCAAACCGAGGTCTCGTAGTACCTCATAGCGAGCGAGTATTATGTATTATTGTCATAGCTAAGGCGAGCTCCACCTTCTCACCTCCACCTTGACGGCAGGCTTAGACTCTTGGAGTGGGGGAACTCAGATGAGGAGAGCTTCTCTTTTTCAGGGTTCTAGGCTTTGGTCAGCCCTTTTGCATCATTCTTCCCCGCCGCCCACAGTGCTTCATCTATAGGAGCATGGTATTATAGAGGAAACCCCACTAGTTCCAAGTGGCGACTCGGGAACATCCAAAGACGTGGAATTGAACTGAGGGACGCGGCCTCGGGCGAGATAGGAGGAAAGCAAGGGCGGGCGTCGGTTTGTGCCAAGGACACACCCGCACAGCGGAATATCTCGAAGGGTGGTGGGAATTTTGTTGCGTCTCGAAGGACCTTTTTTGGTGAGATGGGATGACAGGTCTGAACTCTGGACAGCCAGTGAGGGTGAGGAGGGAGGAGGATGTTGGGCAATGGACTGCTAGTGGTGGTCACCTCTTCCCCATTTCCGCGGCATCATTTTAAATGGTGTCCAACAGGGTTTCGGCCAGATGTCGTTCTCGAATGGGGTAGACGCGGGGATCGTTGCTAGATTGGTTGTGTTCTGGGTATGACGAGTCCGGCGGGCATTCCCTGGATGGGTACCTTCATGTCAGGTATTGTTGGCAGCTATGGTAGATAGTCAAGTCGCTAAGCCAAGGTAGATATTCGACGCCGAACCGGGCAGCTTCAAGTTCCCTTTCTTCCACCGCCTTGTTAATAGCACCAAACATTATGCGGGCAGCGTGAACTGGAACCACGACGGTAACCCGCACAAGATGGATCCAGCCGGCCAGCGGCAGCCTCCCTCTCCCTAGCTGCCTCGGAGCTTCATCGAGCCTCTGGGCAGTAATTTACTAGGTTACTCGACGAGATGGATCCCCATGGAGGAACACATCCCAAATCCCACCCTTGATATTATCCTTATTTGGTGTTCTTTTTCCCCGCCAAGCCAACGACTATCTTAGTTATTCCACTCTTTCCTCACTTCCAGTTTGAGAAGAAATCTCCTCCATCGCGAACAATGTCCTCCCGAATACAAAATGGCTGCTTTCCCGACGAAAAGACGACTGCCTCTGCGACTTCCTTAGACCGCGTCCCCTCTCCGATCCGTCGCGCTCGATTTCATGAAGGCTATTCCACCTCGTCGTCCAATTTTCGACAGTGACTGAGACGGCAGATCATCGAACAAACAGACCGACTTTGAGTCAAGACTTAACAAAGTATGTAGACACATCGTCCATCTAGCATCTCCCATACAGCAAACACCGCGACGGTCCCAACTTATTCAAACAGCAACAAGCCCCCTCTCTTACCGTAACTGTCTCGTTCCCTCTATCTCTTTATCAACAGTCACATCATGGAGATGTCCCAGACCAAGTAAACCTCCCCAAAACTAACTGTCAAAGAATATTGCCAAACAGTCGTTTCGCTCAGTGTCTCAACGCCAAAACTACCTACCGAATACCGTACAAACAACAACAAACAAACAAACAACTCCACAAGCCTCGTTTCATCCCAACCCTACCCAAAGACCGACTGCCCCGAGTTCTCTCTCCGACCGAACCAAAGAAAAAACACACACAAAAACACTTCACAATAACCCCATCTCTCTCTCTTCACTCGCCGACTCGGAAACACTTCAACCGACTTCCCACCTCCCGACTTCGCGCACGCACAAAACATCATCCACCCCCAACAAACGCCCACGCCCAGCTCCCAATGTGCTACCGAAAAATCTTCATCCACCACCGATGTGGCCACAAAATCACCGAGCTCACCGAGCGGTGCGACGAAGTCGAGTGCCGGGCCGTCATGGACATCCCCGTCATCTCCAACAAGTACACCTGCGTGGTGATGGCCTGTATCTACTACGGGCATTTCTAGTGTCCGCCCCCGCGGTGGTGGATGTCATCTAGTCGAGAGGTTGAACTCGAGGTGAATAGCCCTTTCCTTCCAGAACAACCAGCTTATTCTCCCTAAACTCGAAATTCCTCTTTTCTTTCCTGTATCTCTATCCTGTTTCACACCAACTAAAATGGTTCCTTATCGGAGTACTAACTCTTTCTTCAGATGACAATAAAGAACAGACTACGACAGAAGTTACATCCACATCGATACACCGCCACGCGTACAGGATCTTGGTTGAGTGGTGGACAGACTGGGAGATTTTAGGGCAGGAGGGACCCATGAAAACAAGGAAATGGACGGCAGGAGCAGCACAGGCTACCGGATAGTGGTTACGGAAAAAGAAAGAGGGAAGAGAAAATGGCAAAACAAACACACGGCATGGGAATAATACAGTCAGTCACGGAAAGGGGAGTCTCGAGGAAATGGTTGGGCGTGTTTGTAATTATCAAGGCTTTCTTTTGGTGTCTCGTCTTTCTTTCCTTAATTTTCGTTTTACTATCCGTCTCGTTCTTTTTCGGTCTATTCTGTCTCTTTCTTCTCTTTTCTCTATATTCCATTCCTGTTGGGTTGGTTAAGCTGCGCACTGCGCGAGAAAGTTGTTTAATACCTTGTCTATCACAACTTGGCAGTTTATTTTTACGTTTGTTTTTTCTCGCGTCTGGTTGCTTGTGTTTTTATCTTTGGCTTTCACTCTCACGTTTACCTGTCATGTATTTCTGTTCTTCTCCCCATGCGATTTCAAAGCTAATTAACTACAATTTAGTATTCCAGGATCGCCTTTTCTGTCTCTTCTTTTCTCTTCATGTTCAGTTCTCGTTTCATCTCGTCTGTGTTACGTCATTTTGTTTGAACGTATTTTTCTCACTGGTCTAATAGTCGAGGAAGCAATTTTGGTCTAATGTATCTCCTTGCCTTGTCACTTTGGCGGCGGTTGGTGGGTCGGTCGGTTGCATACATGCAGAGGATGTCGGAGATGGTTAAAGGGGGCATCCATATCCATGAATATTTTGCATAGATCGGTAATGTGTGATGCGGCTGGTTATAATATCGGAGGTCATGCATCTGGGGAATTCTAGCAATCACTCGTTTAGACAGGTTCAATGCTAGGTCTTTAGTTATTCCATCCCCAGGATTCTGCCATGCCAATGTCTTGGTAGTGAGACTCCTCCAGGTTCATGGTGACCAATGAATCGAGAATTCAAGCTCTGCCAGGCCCCTGAGAGGCTAGCCAAGTCTCGCCATCTTCCCATATACCTTATTTATTCTGCATCTGTGATCACCCACTGGCAAGCTTGCTCATGGCCTGCATTCTAATGAGCCCCCTCCCCGCGGGATATCACTCGGCAGGCAGGCATCCCGAAGCGTGCAGCCAAGTCGGCACAGGGTGGGCAGATATAGGGTCCTGCGAGATTAGCGAGACGGACAATCCCCAGCGCTATGCCACATTGCTTTCCCCGCATGTCCCCAGGAGCGGTGATATTGCTGGGTATGGGGAAGCGACGAGCTTGATTTGTTCGAGATAGCGTTGCTGCACATGCACTCCAGTTGCTGGAGGGTGTTTGTACGGGTCGAAGAGTGGGGTGCTTGGGTGCGTTTCCCGCTGCATGAAACATGTTTCTCTCGGCACAGGAGGATCAGAAGGACATGATGCCAACATGATTGTAGGTATAAATGCAATAATATGTATCTTACATTAGGAGAGAGTGTGGTGGTCATGACAAGTGTAAGTTCAGGGGGTGTGGCGCAGGGTCAGTGCTCATCTGATGTCGAACGGGTGAATAAGGTGAGTTTACCGAGTAAAAGGAGGGGATTGACCTGAGCGAGCAAGAGGGGTAGGAACTGAGTCATCAAAGAAACCAAATATTAAAACGCCAGATATTACACGTGGTACATCGCAGATGTGAGGGGTATCATATGTCCAAAACCGGAAACCAAGAAACGAAATGCAAGGAACTATCCAAGTTGGTCATCAATGTGGGGGGGTTCAAGTCCGAGAAGGAAAAGGAAGACGCCCGGGGATCCCAGGTCAACGTCAGTGGTGGCTTGTTGAATGCCAACTCGTCATGCCACGTCCCGGTCGTGTAGCATCTGCCACTTGTCGTGGGTAGCGTTGATGTGTGCCCGGAGGTTCTTGGCCGTTTCGTACATTTCGGTGCGGCCAGTTGAAGTGCAGAGAACACAACCATAACCGGGCTTGGGCTGGTCAGAAGATGCCCCGGTCGCCATGCTGTGACTCTCTACTGTGCTTTGGTCACAGTGCGATTTGGCCAAAAAACGCTTCGTCATGCGGAAACCATCCTTCAACCCCATGTAGTCCTTGCCCTCGGAGAACTCGGGGACCTTCCACTTGTACCCGCATTTACACTTGTTCCGAGTTTCCGAGGGGATGGGCCGGTTCGGGTCCACCTGTAGGGCCATGGCCTCGGGGCAGAATATGCTAAAGACACTATTGTTTGGGCGGAGTGACTGTCTTGTGCTGGGCCCGCTGCGCTCTGACGGGGCACCAAGCTCAGATGGGGCACCAAAAGACGACTCGGCATCGTCGTGGCGCAATTTGGGTGTGAGGGGAGGCGACGGCGGCTCCGATTTGAAGACAGGTAGGTCGGAATTGGTGGACCAGACGGCAGTTTCCCGATCGAACTCTTCCGGGTGGAGGGGTACGTGAGGCATGGGGGGCATCTGTGGAGTTGGAGCCCGTGGCTCGTCCTGTCGGCTAAGTGGCCTGGGCCTGGGGATGGGCATTTCTTGTGGAACAGCACGGCCAGAGGCGAGACGTCGGTACTGGTCGGCAAGTGCCGTCACACAGCTTATTCGGATCGACTCGGACGCGAGGAAGACCTCATTCAGATTGATGAAGCAAGGGGTGCGAGAGCCAAAGGCATCACGGAGAGTGGCAACGCGCCCCTCGAGCTGAGCAAGGTTGTTGGTGAGACACTTGCGACATTCTTCTACATGAACGACGAGCGTCAGCTGCAAGTACTGACATGGAAAGGAAAAGAAAAAGGGGCAATCGAGAGACAACGAACCATCGCCAGAGGAGAAATCGGGGCCGATGATGGCAGCTCCCACTTGGTATGTTGCCCGGATTCGGTGGCACGAAATATCAAGCGAGGTGGTCACGGCACATTTGCTGGTAGAGGCCGAGGACGCTGCCTTTTGGTTTCGGCGGTAGTGGTTACGGCTCTCGAGCTTCTTCTTCCATTTGACATAATACTCCAGGCCCTCTTCAAACGCCGAGGCAAGGTCCTCCGCCAGTTGACTGACCCTGGCCAGTTCCATCACAGGTTTGGGAGTGTTTCGTTGGCTTTTTCCAGAAGGAGGGAAAGATTGGGTAAAATGTTAGACGCGATCGCGGGGCATGTCGCGCATAAGAAAAGGGGACAGCAGATGAGAAAAGGAGCGAGCAAAAGCATCTAACCGCAAGAAGCGCGTTTAGCTTCCAGCGAAAGATGCTTCAACATGGAGCGCGGTGTGGTCCATTGTCTGGGGAAGCAGAACTTGGATGTGGGAGATTGGCTAGAGATAAGTGGCTTCGCTTGTCCTTCCGTCTCTCTTCTCTCCGACAGGTTCTTATCTCTCGACGTCAGAGCCTTGCAGTGATCACGATGGACCGATGGTGGGAAATGCATCTTGGCGTGCATCACAGCAGCCTTCACCGGGGAAGGTGGCGCTTTTCAGCTGATCTGATGCTTTCCTGTCAGGGAATCAGTCGTCCGATGTCCTGAAGTCAGGAACGGGTCTTGCCAATTGGTTCATTCTCTCTGATGAAATTGAGTTCACTAACAGTGGGACCGCCAAGGCACTATTACGGTACCCCACTTGCACTGGGAGAAGCGACCCGCTGTTAGTGAATTCCAAATTTGGTATGGAGAATTTGACCTCTTTACTATCGTTGCTAACATGCTCTCTGGCTCTCCAGAAGCACCAGTGTCTGAGGTGAGTAATCCCACCAGCAAACATGGAAGTGACGCTGAAGCTCACTAACAGCGGGGCCACAACTATGTCGCTGCATAATTTCCATCACCAGTTCACCACTGGCAGCCAACCCTCATTTGGACCTCCTGTGTGCAAAACAACGACCCCTTCACCTGCCATCAAACCACATCTAAAGCCTCACCTGCCTCCTCCATGGGCCCGCAACATTCCGCGGACCTTTACCCTTCAAAACCCTCGGATAGATCCAATCCCTCGTATTGGTCTTGTTCATAACCAAGTTCCTCAGATACTCCTTGACCTGGATCGGCATCCCCGCCTCCCCTGCCGCTTCGATCCAATCTGGGAACGCCACCTCAATGAAACCCCCTCTTCCTGGGTGTTGCCTCTCCAAATATGGCCCAAGTTGGTCCAGTCGAACCCAATTCTCCTCATCACCACAGTGGTTTAGATATTCCACCCCCTTCGTCGCTTGACCCGTACCAGACAAGGCGTCGGCGGCGATATCCTGCGCTACCTCCCCGATGTCGACAAACTGTAACCACCTGTCGACCGGGGGCATTGTTGGCACACTTTCCAACTTCTCAGCGAAGCTCAAAATGTTGTGCATGACGTCGAGCTGGGGTGCATCTGAGCCGAGAACATAGCTTGGCCTGTGTATGGTGACTGGGAGGCCGGAAGCGGCGTGGGTGTTCTCGAGATACTTCTCTGATGCCCACTTGGATGCGACGTATCCGTTTGAGTTCTCTGGGGGTTGTCGTACGGGAAGTGGCTCTTCAAAAAGTTCTTTCGTCCCGAGTTGGGCCACGCCTGCTGTCGAGACGAAATGAAAGTGCGGCAAAGGCTTGTCACTCGTGTAGTACCTCATGGCGAGGTTCACAAGTGTTCTGGTTGAGAGGACATTGGCCGCCCGAATGGTTCGGTAACCTCGGAGGAAGGACACATCTGCACCGTTATGGACGACGGCAGAGAGGCCAGAGAAGATGCCTCTCGCTGTATCATCTGAGAGACCAAGGCGGGGATCTCGAAGGTCACCGTGGTGGATGACGACCTTTGGAGATTGGATCAGGAGATTTGCCTTTGAGGCGTCCCGAATTGCGATGCAGTGAATGGCTTTGACCATGGGGCTGCTGACGAGTTGCGACAAGATATGCCTGCCGAGAAATCCGGTCGCCCCTGTCAACACTATTACCATTCCACCGGGGGCAGTCCGGTCGATGTGGACCTTGCCAGTTGCGACTGCCGTGAAGTTGGCAGGAACGATATCTTTAAAGGCCACCTCCTCGTTCCAATTAATGAGATTCGCACCATTGCCACCCAAGCCACCGTTTTGTGTGGCTACAAGGGTGCTGTCCAGCAGCGCAGCCATTTGAGCCAAAGTACTCGACTCGAATAGCTTGGCCAGTGGAAGGAGAAACCCAAATTCTTTATTGACATGCTTTTGTATGCTTATTAGTAGCAACGAGTTCCCCCCGACGAGGAAGAAGTCCGACTGTGGCCCAATCTGTTCCGCCGTCACGAGATCACCAAGTACTGAAAGCCAGATATGCTTCATCTTGTCTTGGCTGGACTCGCTTTGTTTCTCGGCTTTGGGCCCTTGATCTCCCTCATCATATTGGGGCTGCCGACTGACAGTAGTGTTCCTAGCACTGAGTATAGCAGCCATTTTTCCGAGTGTGCTGTGTTCAAAGAGGTTCACCAGTGGAATTTCTTGACCAGTTCGCTCCTTGATTTTGCCCCTGACTTTGATTAACAGTAACGAACTGCCACCGACGAGAAAGAAGTCTGAATTTTGGTCCAATTTCTGATCAGGACTGAGGAGATCACCCAGGACGTCTCTCCATATCTGTTCCATCTCGTTCACCGACGGTGTTTGTGTCTCCACTCTGCCAGTGGTCTCTTGACTCGGGGTTTGATTTTGCGTAGGTGGAGGCAATGATCTTGACTTTGGTTTCTTTGGGGCCGAAGCCTCATTTGGCATCTTCACATTCCGAAGCGGTGCCTTGGAGAGGAACTTTCGGTCAACCTTCCCATGATGATTCAGTGGCATAGACGGCAAGGACACTGTAACCGACGGACGCATGTATTGCGGCAGAGCAAGTCCCGAGACGATCTCCCGCATTCTGCTGTCCACCGCTGGCCCGTTCGTGCCTCCGTACTTTCTCTGCGCTTCCGGACCAAGAACGACATGCGCAACGAGAATGGCCGAGGCAGCATCCGTCTCATCGCGACGCCGAATATGACAAACCGCCTCCTGAATCTCATTACCCCCCGCAGCCACCAGAGTTGCTTCGACTTCTCGCAGCTCAAACCGCTGACCTCGTAGTTTGACTTGGGTGTCACCGTTCATCCGGCCGAGTACAACAAACACGCCGTCCTCCCGGATATACCCACGATCACCACTCAGATGTGCTTGCGTCCACCCATTGGCTACCGATCTATCGCTGGCCAGTAGATCTCTCGGAAACCGAGCCGCTGTGAGTTCTGGTTGCTTGATATACCCCGAAGCAACTCCTGCTCCGCCAATCACAATCTGGCCTGGGATACCGGGAGGAAGTGGATGGCCGTCTTGATCCATGATATACACGCTGTAGTTAGGCAAGACCTTCCCAATGGGTATGTCCACAGGGAGGTCAGGATCTCGATACGGTATTTCGTAGGCATGTGGTATGATTGTCTCGGCAGGACCGTAGGCATTGACGAAGCGCAAGTCTGGCTTCCCCACCGCTCGCATCCTCTCGACCAAGTTCCTCCCAATCTCCTCGCCGGCAGAGATGTGCCACTCCCATGCTGAGTGCCGTAACATGTTGAGATCTCCGTGTTGTAGCCAGGACATGGCTTCGGAAGGTACTGCAAGTGTAAGTGTGATGCCTTGAGAGACGATAAGGTCCGTCAAGGCGAATGGGTCTCGTCGGGCTTCCTTGCAGGCGACGACTACCGAACCACCTGTCGCGAGGCCGATTAGCGTCTGCCACCAGGAGACGTCGAAGCTCAGTGCGATTTGCTGGAGGACGACCTGGGGCTCCATGGGGAAGGCGTGGAGGAAACCATTGATCGAGTTGGCTATCATTCGGTGGGGGAGGGAGATGCCCTGTTTCGCCATGAATTAGTTTCATCCTGCATCCTAACCCTGGCCAAGTCACTCTGTACAAAACATACCTTTGGCGTCCCAGTAGATCCGCTTGTATACAGCACAATTGCTTCATCCTCCGGCTGGGGGTTATAGAAACCGAACCCGTCAGCCGATCCAGGCTGTTCACCATCTCCACCAACATCATCAACATCAAGCACGACCGTATCCTCACCAACCCCAATCTCCTCCCACAACGACCTCGTCGCCCCATGAACCAAAACAGCCCCCAGCTCCGCATCCCTCACAACCCCCTTAAGCCGTCCAACCCCCTGCGTCACCTCCAGCGGCACATAACTCCCTCCAAACCTCCAAATCCCCAACATACAACACACCCAATCCACCGTCGGCTCCTGAAGCACACCCACCCTCGACCCAACCACA
>Ga0247781_1000609_pt1 | contig 11196 bp, 7 predicted proteins | sample UWRJL184509B5_FD_179922 | JGI IMG/M metagenome (GOLD analysis project Ga0247781, IMG submission 179922) | Plant litter microbial communities from Arlington Agricultural Research Station in Wisconsin, United States - UWRJ-L184-509B-5 | ecosystem: Environmental > Terrestrial > Plant litter >...
CCAGGTTCAACGCCTTGTTGAACGTAGTGACCGAGGTGTGCCCGGCCGCGTTCTTCTCCGTGGTCTGGGTGACCGGTCCGGTGAGCGCCGGCACGTACGTCGTGGTACTGGTCCGGTTCAGCGCGTCCGACTCCGCGGTGGAACGACCCAGCGCGTCGTACGTGGTCCGGCTGGAGGTGAAGTACTGCGGCGTCGAGCCGGAGTACCCGGACAGGCTTTCCACCCGTACGGCGTTGCCCCGGCTCGGCGCGGCGCCATAAGTGTCGGCGTTGTCGTAATAGGTGCGGGTGTCGGCCAGCACGTCCTGCGGCCGCTTCACGGTGGCGTCACAGTTGACGCCGAGCGACTCGACCCGCTTGACGCTGCCGAGGATCCACCTGTCCTCGTTGCGGGCATATTCGGTGAGCGAGCAGCGGTCGTCGGTGGTGTTCGCCTCGTCACCGAAGTCGTTGAGCTCGGTCGTGAAGTTGTTCGAGTCCACCTTGGTGGCGACCTTGGTCCACCGGGTCGACCCGTTGGCCAGCTTGAGCCGGGCCCGCGTACTCGCCGTGTGGGTCTGATAGGCCTTGAGCAGCCCGTCGGTCGCCGTCGGTCCCTGCACACCGGGCGTGGTGATCTTGCCGGACGTCCAGTCGTTGCCGTTGTAGACGGTTTCCTCGCGCACCATGCCGGCGAGCGCGGGATGATCGGCGACCTTGCCGCCCTGCGAGTCCTCGACGTCGACGTTGCGCGGCGTGCCGGTCGGCGGCCGCTCGTCGTCGGTCTTGGGCTGTTTGTCGCCGTCCATGCCGCGGAAGTAGCGGTACTCGGTTCGCGACTGCGTCTCCGACTCCAGGCCCTTGCGCACCTCGACCTTGCCGTAGCCGCGCCATTGACCCCAGGTGCGCTTCTTCGGCTTGACCAGCTCCGAGTCGTCGTAGGCCCAGGCCGGGCTGTCCAGGTACTTGTAGTTGGTCTGCTCGTGCTCGAAGCCGCCGGTGTTGTCGTACAGGTCGACGCGGTCCACCACGTACTTGTGGAACCAGTCGATCTTCGGCGTCTCGCCCTCGGCGCCGTAGTACTGCGGGAAGCACCGCTTGGTGTTGCTGTGTTCCTTGGGCAGCGTGCCCCGGGTGCAGTCGGTCTTGGAGTACGTGACGGCGAGTTGCGCGCCGCTCTCCGTGGTGATCGCCGCGATGCGGTTGCGGAACAGGCTCGAATGCCCGTCCGACGGCCCGTCCACGCGGTTGGACATGAAGTCGGCGGTCGGGTCGAAGGTCACCGCCGGGTCCGTGACCTTGGACCCGCCGGCGCTGGTCACCTCGCCGGTGTGCTGGATGCTCTTCAGCCACATCGGCTTGCCCTCGTTGGTGCCCGCCATCAGGTACGTGTGGTTGAACGCCCAGGAGTCGACGTCCTCGTAGGCGTCACCGGAGCCGGAGTACACCTGCGTCGTGATCTTGGAGAGCCGCTTCTGCGTCCAGAACGTCGGCGAGAACTGGGTCTTGCACGGCTCCTTGTCGCAGTACTGGTCCCACGGGGTGTCCGGGAAGCGGCGCGCGACCGCCTTGCCGTTGGCGTCGAAGCACGGCGCGCCGACGCACCGGTCGGCCGTGTCCACCATGATCCGCATGGCCGGGCGCACCGTGGCGGCCGCGTCGCTGCGGCTGCCGTACTCGACGCGCTTGAGGTAGCCGGACCGGTCGTACGTGGTGCGCTTGTCCTTGTCGCCCTCGCGGCCGTAGGCGCCGCCCTCTTTGCCGTAGTAGTAGGTGATGGTGTTGCCGTTCGGGTCCACGGCGTAGTCGAGATTCCACCGCCACGCGTGGTCCTGCCGGGACTTGGCGAACTCCTTGGCGTGACCGGGTTCGCCCGGATGGTTGCCGTAGACCGGCACGGTCCACGTCGATTCGGTCTTCGTGGCCGCGCTCGACCCGCCCTGACCCGTGCTGCGCCCGAAAAAGTACTGGGTGCCGTTGGTCGTGGTCACCCGCCAGTACGTGCCGTCGACGTCGCCGTTGTCCCGCTTGTCCTTGAGCTGCTCGATCCGCGACCCGTCGTCGCTGACCCCACGGTAGGCGACGTTGGTGTCGTCGATGCCGCTGTAGGACGACGCGACCTTGGCCAGCTCGGTGGCGCCACCGTTGAGCGACATGGTGGCGTTGTCGTCGAACCAGCACATGTCGCCGGCGTTGAGACCCTTGTTGTTCGGGTCGGCCTTCTCCTTCTCGTCCCGGTCGTCGGAGCAGGAACGATAGGACCGCTCGATGAAGCCGGGCCACATGTCCCAGCCGTCACCGATCCAGGAACCCTGCGAGTTGGTGCCGGACGTGCGGCCGTCCACCGCCTGCGACGAATAGGTCAGCTGCAGTTTGGGCGCCGGCCCGCCCAGCGCCTCCGGCGCGTCGATCGGATAGGACCACGCGAACGAGCCGGTCTGCTGCGAGACGTTCCAGGTCGACGCCGGGGACAGCGAGGTGGCCTTGAAGTCACCGTCCTCGCCCTCGGGCGCAGCGGCCAGCACGAACCCCGTCACCCCGGCAGCGGCGAGCGGCGCCGTCACGGTGACGGTGCCGGCCTTGCGGTCGTTGGCCGAGGGCACAACCGCGCCGTCGGACAGCCGGACCACCCGCAACCGCGAGGCCCACTCACCGCCGTACGCGTTCGCAAACGTGCGGTAGTCCACCGCCACCCGGGCCTCACCGGCCTGGGCGACCCCGTCCGCCCGCGAGAGCTTGAGGGTCAGCCCCTCGACACCGGCGGCCCGCTGGTCCGCGGCCTCGACCCGGACGCGGCCGACCGGCCGGGCGCCGGCCCTGGCCCCGGCCGACGGGTGCGCCGCCGTGGCCGAGGCGACCGGCGACAGGTAGATGGGCAGTTGCCCGGCCCGCACCCGGCCGGTCGTGGTGGAACGCGCCGACGACGACCCGGCGGCCGTGGTCAGGTCGACCACCTGGACGCCGACCGGTACGTCGGCCGGCAGGTCAGCCTCGGTGACCTCCCGGTCGGCCGCGGTCCAGTCCGGACGCGGCGTGACGGCCACCGGCTTGACCTTGATGCCGGACACGTCGGCCGCAGTGGGCGGCGCCCAGGCCGGAGCGGCCTCGGCCGGCGTGGGCAGGGACACGACCGAGCCCGCGAGCAGGACGGCCAGCAATCCATGTCGAGCTGTGCGGCGACGAACAGCCATGTCAGAGCACCTCCAGCTCGACGACGTGCGAGTGGTCGTAGATTTCCTGCTCACTCCACACACGCGGGGTCACGTGCACCTCGTCGATCTCGCCGGCCCAGCGCTCGGACGCGGCGCCGGCGGTCAGGCCGCGGCCGACGGCGAACTTGCCGGTGGCCTCCCAGCCGGCCGAGCCGCTCTGCTCGGCCAGCACGCCGTCCCGGGCCGGGGTGCCGTTGACGTAGAGCTGGAGCTTCTTGGTGATCGGGTCGGAGATCCCGGCCAGGTGCACCCAGGCGCCGGCCTCGACGTAGTTGTAGGTGCAGGCGTTCGTGGTGGCGGCGGTCGCCGTGTCCTGCGCCGCGACCGTGAAGCACCACGCCGGGTCCTTCACCCCGTCGGCGTCCAGGTCGAGGTCGGCCCGGTAGCCGAGCCGGAACATCGAGGTGTTCTTGCCGTCCTGCGACACCGCCACGCGGTTGGTGGTCGGCAGAGGGTCGACCGCGTCGGGCTGTTCCTCGTCGGACGGCGTGCCACCGGCCTCCGGGTCGTCGCCCTCACCCGGTGCCGGCTCGCCGCCGGTCCCGGGATCCTCCTCCTCGTCGCCGCCGTCGGCGGCGGCGGCGGCCGGCACCGGCAGCCTGACCCAGGCCGCGACCGTGAAGCCGGCCGGGGCCGTCGTGTTGACGACGGTCGACGCGGTGGTCAGCTCGCCCGTGCCGGCCAGCGTCGCCGCGGAGGTGCCGTCCTTGCCGGAATCCGACCAGGTCACCCCCGTGCCCGACGCGGCCAGGGGCCGGTTGTTGATCGGTTCCGAGGCGGCCGCCGAACCGGCACCCTCGTCGAGCGACCAGTACCAGGCGTCGCCGACCGGGCGGACCTTGAACACGTAGTCGATCGCGCCCGAGAGGTTCCCCGCGGTGTCGATCGCCTTGAGCCGCAACGTGTTGACCAGGTCCTTGGGCGGCTTGACGGTCACGTCGACCACGCCGGTGGCGGGCGGCGTGATCTGCGTTTCGGTGCCGCCGTTCAGCGAGTACGAGTAGGTCCGGATCGCGTCGCCCGAGGCGCCGGGCGCGAACGTGAAGACGCCCCCCACGCCTGGCCCGCCGTTCCAGCCGCTGGGCGGGTACGCGGCGCTGGTGACCTTGGGGTTCTTCGGGTTGGTGGAGTCGACCTTGAAGCCGAACCAACCTGTGTACCCGCCGCAGATGTAGCTGTCACAGCCCCGGCCCCGCCAGTAGTACTGGCCGTCGGCCAGGTCGGACTTCAGCGACCAGGTGCGCTGCGCGTTGTTGGCCACACCGGTGACCGTGCTGCCCGACTTCGCCTTCTGGGTCTTCTGGTCCGCGGCGTAGACCTCGTACTCGTAGCGCAGCGTGCCGCCGTTCTGGTCCGCCGCCCGCATGCCCAGCGTGGGCCGCTTGCTCGAGGTGACCGCGGTGTTGTTGGCACACGAGACGTAGCAGGGGCCGAACGTCATGTTGGTGGGCTTGCCCGGCGTGTGGTTGTACTCGATGTCGAGGTACGTCGAGCCGGCCACCAACTTCTTCCACTGATACTGGTCGGACTCGCTCTTGGCCCGGAACGCGAAGGTGATCGTGGCGTTGCCCTTCCTCGCCGCGTCCTGGAAGGCGGTCCGCACCGCGGCCTGGGCGAACTTGACCTCGTCGTTGCCCTTGGGACAGGAGCTCTTGTTCGCGGACGCCTTGACCTCGCCGAGGACCTTCCACCACTTGTCCTTGGTGTTGTTCCAGGTCACCGAGCCGGAGCGATTGACGTAGTTGGTCTGCCAGAGCTGGAACGGCGACGCCGTGCAGTTCGCGCTGTGCTTGACGTTGACCAGCACGCCGGCCCGCTTGATGGTGGCGGTCTTCAGCTTGGTCACGTCGAACTGCACGATCGTGCGCCAGTCGTCGGTGGCGCTGCCGCCCCAGAGCTGACCCACGCGCATGGTGTCGCGGTTCGAGTCGCTCCAGTACGACTTGGTCGGGTTCTTGCGGCTGACGTGCGTCCAGATCTCGCTGCCGCCGTTGAAACCGGGATCGATGTAGACCGGGAAGCGGGTGGCCGGGTCGGTCAGCACCGTCTGCGACGGCACCACGTCGATCGAGTCGGCGTCGACGTATACGGGTACGTCCGCGGTCACGGCCGGCTCCGGATCGGCGGGCAGCGGCGGCGGGGGTGGCGACGGCGGGTCCTCGCCCGGCGCCGTCGGCGGCGTGATGTCCGGTTCCTTGACCTTGACCGGCTTGTCCCACATGCGCGCGCCGTCCGAGGCGAAGACCACCCGGCCGGTCGAGTCCACGGCCTTGATGAAGCCGTCGGTGTCCTGCCGCATGGTGACGCCCTGCGTCGACAGGCCGAACTGAAGGCGCCGCAGCGCCGGGTCCAGCGCGGCGGCGGGCGTCCTGACCACCAGCACCTGGGTGAACGAGTCGACCTTCGCGCTCAGCCGCAGGTCGATGTCGGGCAGCACGTTGTCGTAGATCGCGGTGTCGCCGGTGAGCCTCGGCGCCGGCAGTGTGCCCGGGAAGGCCATGCTCATCGACCGGCCGTCCTTGACGACCGTGAGCATCGGCCCGGTGCCGCCGGCCGAGAAGCGGACGTCCAGCGCGGCCGCCTCGGGCACGACGCTGCCGTTCTCGACCTTCAGCGCGGTGCTCACCGGCACCCAGCCGGTGCCGCGGCCCACCCGGATCGGCATGGCGAACTGACGGGTGCGCAGGGTCCCGTCCGGCTGGGCGAATGTCTCGGACGACTCGGTGCGCTGGCTGACGATCTCGACCGGCTTGCGCGTCTTCCACGCGAGCCGCATCGCCGTCTCTTCGTCGGTCGTGTCGGCCGTCAGCGGTGCGGCGACCGCGGGCCCGGCAACGGCCGGTCCGGGCGCGACGACGACTGCGCCGGTGCTGCCGAGGACAGCCACAAGAATGCATATTCCGGGCATGGTGAAGGAGCGGCCCGTAGGCCGCGAAAAGTGCGACATGAAGCTCCCCGTGTCTCATCGGCAACGATCATGCCGACGACGGGAAAGAGTGTTACATATTTAAATGTATCGACGCAACGGCCTGGTGACAGACCGGTTAGATCTTCTTTTCGCAGGTCAGCACGGTCTCAGACCGTGCTCTGAGCGTCGTGACCGGCCTTGGCAGCGGTCGCCGAGGGATACTCGCATGCCAACAATCCGAGCCACGCCGCCTCTGTCGCCGAGTCCGCAGCGACCGAGGTGGACGCCATCTACGACCCTGTGGATGCCGAAAACCTCATCCCCCTGGTCACAGTATTTGATCACCAAGCCTTGGAGCGGCCGGTCCCCGGCGCGGATTCGGCCAGCTGAATCGCGACAAGTGGTCGGCGTCGAGCGCTGCGCGACGATAGGGGTGTGCTGTTTCGACTGGCGTATCTCGGCGTGACCAACACTCTGGCCCTGCTGCGGCTGCTGCCGATGAGCGACCGCGACAAGGACGCCGAAATCCTCGCCCCGCGACACCAGATCATGGTGCTCGAACGGCAACTGCATGGCGAACAGATCCGGTTCACCCCCGCGGATCGGGCCTGGCTCGCAGCCCTGCTGCACCCGCTACCACGAACCGCACTGAACCAGCTACGGCTACTGGTACGCCCGGAAACCGTGCTGCGCTGGCACCGCGACCTAGTGCGGTGATGCTAGGGCGTAACACTGCATACCGGTCCGGGCGTGGCGGAGTCGCGCCGCCAGCGGGTCAAGATCGGTGCAATGGCACCCGGGCGGCCAGCAGCCGCCGATAGCGTCGGTCCGTTGATCGACCGCCGACGGAGGAGACCACCATGACCGCGAACGACGAACCGGCGCCACTGATCGCCGTCCTGCTGATCGACCCGGACGGCTCGTCGCGCTTCGCCGCCCTGCCGCCGGGGGACCACGACGCTTGGACGGATGTGCTGCTGCGCGAGCTCGGCGGAGGCAGCGCTGTCGAGGAGGCGGGGTCCGGTGACGGCTGGGTCGCCTACGTCAACGGGGACGGCCACGCGCTGCGGCACAAGCCGAACCCGGTCGCGTCGTCGCTGACCGCCGGGCTCGGCGCGCCGCACGGGCCGCTGGTCGGCACGATCGCGTTCTTCGGCCAGGACGGCGAGGACGTGGTGGCCACACCGCAATGGCTCGTCGCGATGGCGCCGCAGCCGGCCAACGCCGTGGTGATCGACGGCGCCGAGATCGTGCCGCTCGGCTCGGGCGAGTCCGTGCACCACAGCACCATCTTCGGCGGCGAGTCTTTCAGTCCTGCCGAGCCCAACGCTGCCGACGAGCTGGCGCGCGCAAGTGGTCTGCCGCGCAACGTGACATCGGCGCAGGCGGCGATGTTCGTGCGCCGCGCCCGTGCGGAAGCGTCCGCAGCGTCGTAAGGCCCGCGGAAGCGTCCGCAGCGTCGTAAGGCCCGCGGAAGCACGACGAAGCCCCGGCCAGGCCCACCCGCGAAGGGAACCTAACCGGGGCTCGTCGTGCGGCGCAGGGAAGCCACCGTGCGCGGGTCCGCCCCGATTCGAGAGAGGGACGTCCCGCCCGGCCGCCCTTCCGTCCCGCCCCGGTCAATGACGAACGCAAGCGAAGGTTCCCGGGGACGGGTGCGGTATGACGCCGCGGGTCTTCTACGGGACCAGGTCGACGACGGTGAAGGCGGCCGGCCTAAGCACCGCGAACGCGAATCTTCCTTCGTAGCGGAGTACCGCAGCATTCGTTTTGAACAAATCCCCGGTCATATCGACGGCGGATTCGGCCTCCTGCCGGACATACAGACGACTTTGACTCCAGTCGCCGAGGAGCGCAGTTCCAGCCGGAATGGCGGTCGAGGTCACCACGGGCAGATTGCCCATGAGGCCCGACAGGATGTCACGGCCGTAGAAGCCGTTCTGCGTGTCCATGAGCAGGTCGAGCGCGGCGACGTCGGTGGGCGACATGACCCACGCGTTCGGAACCTCGTTGCCGTCTCCAACTGGAGCCGAGCCGCTCGCAGGGTGGCCGGGATGCTGGTCGCGTAGGACGTCGCCAGGGTGCCGCTGGTGTGCAGCAACCCGGTGAAATTCTCGCCGGTGCCGTCGCCCGCGGAAATCTGATCCTCGAGCTCCTCGAGAAGGTACCGCAGCATCTGGTCGTCGATCACACGGATCAAATCGTCGTGGTCGGAAAGAATCCTCTGCGCGATCGGGGCCGAAATATGTGCGAGAACACGCGCCCGATCTTCCACATCGACGAACGTATATGTGCTTGTGGGCTTGACCGCAAGGTCGGGGACCGGGCAGGCGTTATTTACAGCGGCTACCTGCCTTGCGAAGGAGAAGGTGTTGCTCGTCAGGGCCTTCGTAGGAATAAAATTGAGAAGTCTCGTCGGGCGGGTGGTCATCTACACCACCACCTCGACGACGGCGGGGACTCCGATCTGGCCGGTGGAGATGTCCTTGGCGCCGCTGGCGCGAGCGGCCTTGCTGAGCTTTCCTGCGACGGCCGACGCCCAGGACGACCCGCGGGCCTTGTACCCGCCGCTGATGCTGCCGACGTCGGGAAGGTGGGCATAGCTGGCGCCGTCCGGGAGGTCGCCGCCGAGGCTGGCCAGGGGTGGCCCGGATCTTCATGTCGGCTTTGAGGGTCTTGCCCTCGTCGATGAGCCGGCGGGTGGCGTCGAGGTGGGCTTGGGCCTCGGCGGCGTTCGGCTCGTGGCCGGCCGCCTCGTACTTCGCGAGCAGGGCGGACGCGGCGGTGGTGCGCTCGAGGATCCGATCGCGGAGCTTGCTGAGAGGTGTTGGCATGGTCTTCGGTCCCGTCGAATTGCGCCCGGTGAAGGGCAGCGAATGAGGACCGGCGGTGACGGCGACGAGCGGCGTGTGACCCCCGCGGGGGTGGCGTTTCGCTTGGCCGGCGGATGGCCGGAGGTGAGGCCCGGCGGCGCTGATCAGACGCTGCCAGGGCACTCGTGCGGGTCATCGGCGAGTCACCTGTGCTGGCGAATCCGTCTTCCTCCTTCGCAAGGAAGGATTTCTCTCGGCGGTAAGCGCACACAACTTCGACGACGACTACCCCGCGGGAGCCGGCCATGATCCTGTGGTAGCAGGTCTTGAAGATCTTCCCCATCCGAAACCCCAGCTCAACATCCCCTTAACGGACTACGCAACCGCCCTGGGCGGCGGTGTCGGACATCGAGGTGGTCGCCACGTTCCCCGCACTGCGAGTGCTTACCGTCAACGGCCGACATGGACGGACCTGCTGGCCTCCGGGTGGAAATCAACCCAACTTGCCGCCGCCTCGCCGCCGGACCAGGCGGCACGGGCGGTGTGAATGACGCCCCCTTCTGGTCTGTCCAAAAGGGGGCTGTGACACCAAACCTCCATGATCGAAGTTTGACAGAGGTCAACGAGTGGATTCAGCGCTCACCGCAGAGGCTGCGGCTTCGGTGCGTCCCAAATCTCGGCGAAGTGGCCGGATATGTCGGGGCGGGACCAGATCAGCCGGCGACCGTCGTTCACCGAGTCGATCCCGGCGGCCAGAGGGCCGGAGATCACGAAATCGTGGGGGATCACCCGGCCTGCAGTGTCCTTGCGGCCCTCCGGGTCGGGGAAGCGGAGCGCCACCGTATCGCCGGCGCGGCGGCACAGCTCCTGGTCGGAGTCGGTGCCGGCGAAGGCTATCTCGTACTCCTGCAAAGGGTCTTTGAAGTCGCCTTTGAGAAGGAAGCGGAAGCCCCAGGTGCGCCCACGGGTGGCCCAGATCAGGCTCATTTACGGCTCCGGTGCAGAACGTTGTCCTGTTCGGCCCGGTCGAGATCCATCCGGAAACCGGTCAGGACCGCGGCGAGATGATCCTGCCGTGCCAGCGCCTGCGCGTTCATCTCGCGGAGCTTGTCACCGGCCAGCTTCGCCACCGCGTTCACAAGAGCGGGATTGACGAAATTCAGAACCCTACCCATCGGGCCGGGCAACCGGATCTTGCGGGCGACCAGCACGGCGGCCAGCGTCGAGGCGCCGCTCAGCAGGTCCTCGGCCACCTTCCCCGGCAGCTGCATAGTCTGGTGCCAACGGACATGCCGCTCGAACGGGAGAATCGCGGCCAGCGGCAGGATCAGATTGAGACCGATGCGCTCGGCCACCTTGATCTCGCCGGGCTCGAACTTCGCCGACGAAAGCAGCACGAGGTCCTCAGCGACAGAGAGAGCGTCGCTCGCCTCGACCAGCCCGGCGATCACCCTGGCCAGTTGGTCTAGGTCGCCGCCGACCTTCTCAGTGATCAAGTCCCGGAACTTGAAGGTGTCCATGTCCGGCATCAGGTCGGCCTTGGACAGCGCCATCATCCAGATCCGCGGGAACTCGACGAGCGGCTTGCCCGCGCGGACCGGACTCGGCAATACGCTACAGGCGAGTCACGACTGGGCGGTGCTGTTGACCGCCGCCGGACTGCGCGCGGCACCATACGGACGCCGCCCGGCACGGCACCTGACCACTTCGCAAGACACGTAGTCCACCCAAGCCACTGACCAGCTCAAACACAGATTAGCCCTGGTGAGACGCCGCTACCTGACGCTACTGAAAGCTATTCAACGTCGTTCAGCGCTGCCGGTGACACCCCCATCTGCCCCGCCGATCACCGGTTCTAGGGAGCAGCGCCGCGCAACCCCCGCCAGAAACGCCGGATTCATCGCCACCGTGCTCCCCGCAACCGACAAGAACGGGCCTACGAGCGCAAACACGCTCGCTGGAGAACCGACGCTGCTCCCCACGCATGACACCTCGGGCCCACCTTCAAGAGACCGGTCAGATCGGGCGGCCGCAGTCAAGATGGAGCCACACAGGCATGATCACGTTTCCGGATCTAGCCGATGACAGTGCACCATCGTGCAGTCGATCTACGTTTGACGGCTCGTAGATGGTGTGGCCAACTGAAGGCGTGGCACGTCAGGGCGGGGCGCAAAGTCGTTTGGCCTGATCACGCGGTAGTTTCGGGGTATTCGGGCAGGCCCATGATGCGGAAAAGCAGCCGGGGATTCCTTCGGATCCTGCGGATGGTCGCGGCGATCTTCGTG
>Ga0247781_1000610_pt1 | contig 11188 bp, 5 predicted proteins | sample UWRJL184509B5_FD_179922 | JGI IMG/M metagenome (GOLD analysis project Ga0247781, IMG submission 179922) | Plant litter microbial communities from Arlington Agricultural Research Station in Wisconsin, United States - UWRJ-L184-509B-5 | ecosystem: Environmental > Terrestrial > Plant litter >...
GAATGCCGCCGAACGCGGCGTCAAACCCGCCAAACGACACCAAGCCGTCTCCGGCTACTGGCAAACCCATGCCACCCTCAACCGCTGGTGCCTGATCAACTCCTACCTCACCACCACCCGCAACCACTGCCTCACCACCCTGGACGCCATCACCCGCGCCCTCACCGGCCAACCCTGGCTACCCACACCAGCCACGGCAGCGTAACCACACCCCACTCACGACACCACCCGTGAATGGACTCGTCGGGGGTAGGGGGTTCGAATCCCTTCGTGGGTGCTTGCCTCGTGCTGTTTCGCTGGGCCGAATGTCGGCTATCTGGTCTGATCGGCCATGAGCAGCGGCTCGGTCTCCTGGCGGCGGATCGTGCTCGGTCTCCTGGCGGCGGATCGTGCGGGTGCTGCCCAGGGCCGTTCCGACGAAGCCGATCACCAGGGCGACCAGGATGCCCAGGCCGGCGATGGCCCGCGCGCCCTCCTTGCCGCCGAGGACGAAGGGGCCGAGTAGGTAGCCCTGCCAGTTCAGCCATCCGGCGGACGAGTTGGTCACCGGGCCCCGGCCGATCGCCGTGCCCACCCACGACAGGGCTTCCCGCCGCAACCGGGCGATCTCCGCCTGCTCGGCGCCCGACCGCCCGACCGGTTTGCCCTGCGACAACCCGGCGTTCCGGCCCGGCGTTCTGGCCCGGCGTTCTGGCCCGGCGTTCTGGCCCGGCGTCGCGGGTGAACAGGACGACGCGATGGCCCGGTACGGATTCCGATGCGGAGCGGAGCCAGGTACGCCAAATGTGCGATAGGTTGAGGTGGGGAGCCTGGCGCTCCGGTTCCACGGCCGTAGCAAGTGACTCGGCAGCCGCACTTACGCTGGGTTACCGGTGGAGGCAGGCCGACGCCCGGATCGCGGCAAGCCAGTGCGCATCAACGTGCGTGCTGAAGGTGTACCGGGAACCTCGCCGGTCACACGAGTTCGAGCGAAACCCGCCTTCTCCAGCACTCGGTGAGAAGCGATGTTGTCACTGAGCGTCGGCGGTTGATGGCTTTACCGACAATCGGCGGACAGCGTCGTTGGCCAGCCCGGGTAACGCCCTCCGTGGCGGCGCCCATCCCGGGCGACGCCGGTACGAGACCGTAACCCACCATGTCCGGTACGAGACCGTAACCCACCATGACGGTGCTCGACTCGTCCGGCCGCCGGAAGAAGCCGATGGGTTCCGATGGCAAGGCCGGACTTCTTCTCCACAATCAGCCGACATCCGAACCGCGGATCAGTATGTCGTGCCGCCATCCGTGCGGCGTCCGCATCGCCCTCCCGTGGGTGCTCGCCGCTGCACTGATCGCGAGACCGGACGGGTATTTCCCGCAGGTCGGGTGGCTTGTCGCCGAGCATCGTGGCGAGACAGGCCGTCCCCGACCTTCCCCTATTCTTCGCAGAGGGATGGTATTCGATGACCCGTCCTGCTCCCGGGACGCTACGAGGCGAGGTCGACCTCGCCTTCGGGCAGCCGCTGCCCGTGCCGTGGAACGCCCACAAGTGCCACGTGTGGTTCCAGAACGGCCCCGCTTTCACCTGCCGCATCATCCGCTACCCCGACGACCTGCTGCGGTTGGAAACGGGCAAGGCGAGCGTGCCGGTGGACACCCCGGTGGACACTCCGGTGGAAATCCAATGGACGCAGAATCGTCGTGGCTGCTACGGGGCAGGGATCGTTGCCACCCCACCGGGATCAGCACCCCCTGGCGTCTACATCCGCATCATCAACTCCGTTGTCGGCATCGAACGCCGCTTGGGCGTACGGCAGCCCGTCGTGATACCGGTCAGCCTCATCGGCCCCGCAGGGATGGTCCTGCCCGGCCGCAGTGCCGATCTGTCCCTGGACGGCGCCCGGATCATCGTCGACCCGCCCCGCTTGGAGCAACCACTGCCCGAGGCGTTGGACATCGCCGGGATAGTCCCCGGCGTGCGGGCCGGCATCGTGCTCGCCCTGCCCACCGGGGAGGCCGGCCTCAACTGCGGGATCGCCACCGTCCACCCCGGCACCGGCGACATCCGTATCCATCTGCAGCATCACAACAACCAGATCCTGGAACAGATCGGAGAGCTGCTACGCGCCGAACAACACCGAGGCACAACACACCTACCACCGGCGGCCGGTGCTGCCCTGCTGCCAGGTCTGCCTGGCGCTGATCGCATTGCCCGCGACGCTGAGTAGCACGCGATTCGCGGCAGATGAGCTGACCCGCCCGGCCGGACGCCGGCAAGCGATTTCTGCACCGGGGTCAGCCAGTGCGGCCCCAGCCAGTGCGGCCCCAGCCAGTGCGGCCCCAGCCAGTGCGGCCCCAGCCAGTGCGGCCCCAGCCGGAGCGGCCCCAGCAGCGACTCAGCCGACACGAACCGCACGGTCGCCAGGGTTCCGATCAGGGCGGGGATGCGAATGTCGGCCCGCTTCTGGTTCTCCGCACACACGCCGAGCAGATCCAGGGCGGGATGCTGCGCAGTGGCGCCTGCGGGGGCACGTCACCCGACCGTTCCGGGGGACATCAGGGGCGAGAAATCCTAGCCTGACCAGCCTGTATTCACTTACGTAACATTGACGAAACCACGTGCCGCTGAGTAGCCTGCCGATACCCAGAGAGCGCTCTCATCCCCCTTCGGGCGCCCTTCGGGAATCCCCCTTTCCCCGACGGAGGCCTCTCCCCATGGCAGACTCCCGTTTCTCCAGACGTCTCAAAGGCCTGCTCACGGCCGCTCTCGTCGCGCTCGGCGCGGGCGGTCTGGCCGTGGTCACCGGTGGCGGCAGCGCGTCGGCCGCCACGGTCGGCGCCGGCAGCTACGCCGAGACCCTCCCGGCCGGTCGCAGCCTTCCCACCGGGTGCGGCAGCATCTCGACCAACCCCCGGCAGTACGTGACCGGCGCCGCCCCGGCCGGTCCGGTGCCGACCAACGACTGGTGGTCGTCGCTGCTCTACAAGCGGACCGACTGCCAGTTCTCGACGCCGCTCTTCGCCGGCCCGGCCGCGTACCAGCCGGGCCCGGGCGGCATGGGGCTGTCCTACCAGACCGACGCCGCGATCAGCGGTTCCGCGACCGGCACCGGCGAATACCACTTCCCGTACGCCGAACACGTGCGCGTCGGCGTCGACGGGCTCACCGCCACCCAGGCCCTGGTCGACGGCTGGAGCGACTGGACGGTCAGCACCTCGCTGACCGGCGGCGGCCGCACCCTGCGGGCCACCATCGGGCGCGGCCTGCCGCTCTCGTACTACCAGGTGACCGGCGGCGACGCGGTCCTGACCATCACCGGGCCGCCCACCGCCTGGTCGAACAGTGGCAACCGGATCGGGTTCTCGATCGGCGGGCACGACTACGTCGCCTGGGCCCCGAGCGGCGCGACCTGGTCGCTGAGCGGTACGACGATCCGTTCCAACCTGGCCGGGCGCGGCTATCTCTCGGTGGCGGTGCTGCCGACCACGAGCGGCACCGGCACGGCCGACAAGATCGCGCTGGCCGACCGGTTCACCCCGTACGCGCACAACCACGTCACCGGCAGCCGCCTCTCCTACGGCTACGACCAGGCGAACGGCGCGGTGAACACCACCTACGCGCTGACCACCACGGCCCGCGAGGGCACCGGCACCGGCACGGTCATCGCGCTTTACCCGCACCAGTGGCGCTACCTGACCGGCTCGACCCCGCTCACGCAAAGTTACGTCTCCCCGCGCGGCGCCATGCGGATCGTCACCGGCACGCAGTTCAGCACGTCGCTGAAGTACACCGGCGTGCTGCCGGAGATCCCGGCGGTGGGCGACTCGTCCGGCGCCGACCTCACCACGGTGACGAACTTCCTCAACGCCGAGCTGAACAATCCGGCCGACTTCCGCGGCGACGACACGTACTGGACCGGCAAGGGTCTGGGCCGGGCGGCGCGGATCGCGGAGATCGCCGACCAGCTCAACCTGACCTCCGTACGGGACTCGGCCTTGACCGTCATCCGGACGCGCCTGACCGACTGGTTCACCGCGTCGGCCGGCAAGACGTCGCGGGTCTTCTACTACGACCGCAACTGGGGAACGCTGATCGGCTACCCCGCCTCGTACGGCTCGGATCAGGAACTCAACGACCACCACTTCCACTACGGCTACTTCATCGCGGCCGCCGCCACGCTGGCCAAGTTCGACCCCACGTGGGCCTCCACCGGGCGGTACGGCGGCATGGTCGACCTGCTGATCCGCGACGCCAACAACTACGACCGCAACGACACCCGGTTCCCGTACCTGCGGGATTTCGACATCTACGAGGGGCACGACTGGGCGTCGGGGCACGGCTCGTTCGGCGCGGGCAACAACCAGGAGTCGTCCTCCGAGGGGCAGAACTTCGCCAACGCGCTGATCCAGTGGGGGCAGGCGACCGGCAACACCGCGGTGCGTGACGCCGGCGTCTGGATCTACACGACCCAGGCCGCGGCGATCAACGAGTACTGGTTCGACGTGCGCAACGAGAACTTCCCGGCGAGCTGGGGGCACAACTACTCGGCGATCGTGTGGGGCTCCGGCGGGGCGTACGCGACCTGGTTCTCCGGCGAGCACGAGATGATCGTCGGCATCAACATGCTGCCGATCACAGGCGGTCAGTTCTATCTCGGCGATTACCCGGCGGCGGTCCGCGGCACGTACGCGGAGATGGTCCGGAACAAGGGCGGCGAGCCGACGCTGTGGCGGGACATGCTCTGGCAATACCTGGCACTCGGCGATCCCGACGGCGCGTTGTCGAGGTTCCGGGCGAACACCTCCTACCCGCCGGAGGAGGGGGAGAGCAAAGCTCACACGTTCCACTGGATCCGCAACCTGGCCGCGCTCGGGCAGGTCGACGCCACTGTCACGGCCAACCACCCCCTCGCGAAGGTCTTCGTCAAGAACGGCGCGAAGACGTACGTAGCCTCGAACATCACCAACGCCGCACAGACCGTGACGTTCTCCGACGGCCGTACGCTCGCCCTACCCGCCGGTAAGACGGTGGCGAGCGGCGCGACGAACTGGTCCGGCGGCAACGCGAGCGGCGGCGGCACCACCCCGACCGACCCGCCGCCGACCGACCCGCCGCCGACCGGCTGCGGCACCGGCACTCTGGCCTCCCAAGGCCGCCCGGTCACCGTCTCCTCCGTCGAGGCGGGCTTCCCGGGCGCCAACGCGGTGGACGGCGACGCCGGCACCCGGTGGTCGTCCGCCTTCGCCGATCCTCAGTGGATCCAGGTCGACCTGGGCTCCTCGCGAACGCTCAACCGGGTCGAGCTGAACTGGGAGGCGGCGTACGGCCGGTCGTACCGGATCGAGACCTCGGCCAACGGCAGCACGTGGACGCCGGCGGTCACCGCCACCGGAACCGGCGGCCAGGCCAGCCACGCGCTCGACGGCGACGCCCGGTACGTGCGGATGTACGGTACCGAGCGCGGCACCCCGTACGGCTATTCGCTCTGGGAGTTCCGGGTCTTCGCCTGCAGCTGATCACGCCTGACTCGTCGCCGTCGCCCACGCCCACGCCCGGGGGCGGCGGCGGGTCAGTGCTCGTTTCGGTTACCCCCAGCATGTCGGCATCATATGTCGCATTTACGGCGGGGTTGGCTCATCACTTCGTGACCGGTGCCGATCAGGGGGAGGGGACCGCTGCCGCGCGGCCACCACCACCGGTGGGACGGAGGTTCCGGCCTTGCGGGCTTCGCTGGTGCGCACTGTCTGCTTCACGGTCGTCTACGTGGTCGCGACCTACACCGGGCGGTTGACGGTGATGGACGCGACCAACCTGAGCTTGGTGTGGCCGGCGGCCGGGGTCTCGGCGGTGTGGTTCCTCGCGCAGTACCGCTCGCGCTATCGCGTCCTCGACGTCCTGGCGCTGTCGGCGGTCACCGTCGCGGTGAACGTCGGCACCGGCGCGGCGGTCGCCCTGGCCGCGTGGTTCGTGGTCGCGAATCTGGTGCAGGCGGGGATGTTCGCCTACCTGATCCACCGGTGGCTGCCGCGCCTGTGGGCCGCCGGCGGCCAGGACCAGCTGAGCCGGACTCACGAGTTGTGGCGCCTGACGACGGCGGCGCTGCTGAGCACCGCCGCGGGCGCGCTCATCGGCCCCACCGGGATGTGGGCGGTCAGCGGGACGTACTCCTGGTCCGCGGTCGCCGTCTGGATGACCCGCAACACCGTGAGCATTCTGCTGATCGGCGCGGTGTGGTTCACCTGTGGCTACCTCTGGCACGCCCGGTCGCCGACCGGACGAGGGGCGGGGATCCGGGCCCGGTGGTCGGCGACCCCGGCGCGGCGCCGCTTCGAGTACGCCGTCGTCGTGGGGCTCTCGGCCGCGGGCTACTGGGCCGTCTTCGGCGTCAACCACGCCCTGCCGCTGGCCTTCAGCGTCATCGTCATGACGGTCTGGGCCGGGTCGCGCCTGCACACCAGCTTCGTGGTCCTGCACGACCTGGTCTTCGGAACGGTCGTGGTGCTGTTCACGCTGCACGACACGGGCGTCTTCGCCAAGATCGAGTCGCATGCGGCCCGGGCCCTGGTCGCGCAGGCGTTCGTCGGCATGATCGCCGTGATCGGGCTGGCCCTGGCCCTGGGCCGGGACGAGCGCGTCGCCCTGGTCCGGCAGCTGCGCCGGGAGCAGGAATCGGCGGCCCGGCAGGCCGGTCTGATGACCGCCATCGTCGACTCGATGGCCGAGGGGCTCACCGTCGTCGACGAGCAGGGGCGCCTCCTGCTGCGCAACCCGGCCGTGCGACGGCTCGTCGGCGGCGTGACCAACCTTTCCGGCGAGATGGGCCGGCCGGACCTCAACGGGCTGTTCCACCCCGACGGGACTCCGCTGAGCGCGGACGAGATGCCGCACCGGCGGGCCCTCGGCGGGACCGACGTGCGCGGGATGGACATCCTGGTGCGTAACTCCGGCGTACCCTCGGGGCGCCTCTTGAGTGTCAGCTCGTCGGTGCTGCGGGGCGAGCTGAACGACACCCGATGCGCCGTCACCGTCTTCCACGACGTCACCGCCGAACGCCGGCACCGCGACGAACTGGCCTCCTTCGCCGGCGCGGTGGCTCACGACCTGCTGAACCCGCTGGCTACCATCGACGGCTGGACCGAATCGCTGATCGAGGCCTTCGCCGAGGGCTCCGAGCCGGTCGACGAGGTGGCGGCCCGCGACGCGCTGACCCGGATCGGCCGGGCCGTGCGCCGGATGCGCGGCATGATCGACGACCTGCTGGCCTACACCACCGCCCGCGACGCCGTGCTCGCTCCCACCACGGTCGGGCTCGGCGATGTTGTGAGCGGCATCGCCATCGCCCGCATCGACCAGGCACAGAGCGCGGACACGGCGGTGCCGGTCTTCGACGTCGACGATCTGCGGACCGTTTACGCCGATCCCGTCCTGGTCCGCCAGCTCCTCGAGAACCTGATCAGCAACGCTATCAAGTACACCGCTCCGGGAGTCACCCCGAGCCTGCGGATCCGGACCGAGGTCGCCGATCACGTCGTGACCGTGACGATCGACGACAACGGCATCGGCATCCCCGCCGACCAGTATGCCAGCATCTTCGACAACTTCCATCGCGCTCACCGCACCGCGGGCTACAGCGGCACCGGCCTGGGTCTGGGGATCTGCAAACGCATCGTCGAGCGGCACGGCGGCACCATCGCCGCGGCCGCCAATCCCGGGGGGCACGGGTCCCGGTTCACCTTCACGCTGCCCGCCGATGCCGCCGCCGCGGCGCCCGAAACCCTGGCCGTCCTGCCGGACGAGGTTTTGGAAGACGCGCCGCCGGTCACCTCGGAGCCGGACCGACTTCCCCCGCCACCCGCGGCGGGGTTCGAGCGAGCCGCCGTGGTCGTTCTCGATTTCCTGCGCGAGCAGATGCCGCTGGCCTTCTGGGCGATCACCCGGGTGGAGAACGACCGGCAGACCTACTTGTACCTCGACGCGGACAACGGGTACGGCCTTCAGCAAGGCGGCAGCCACCCCTGGCAGGACAGTTACTGCATCCACATGGCCGCTGGTCACACTCCGCCGGTCGCCCGCGACGCCCAGGCCGTCCCGGAGTACGCGAACGCCCGGGTCAACGAGCTGGTCGACATCGGCACCTACGCCGGGGCGGTCATCAGCGAACCCGACGGCTCCCTCTTCGGCGCCATCTGCGGCCTCGACCCGAACACCCGGACGCACGACGCCGACCTGGCCAACGCCGAACCGCTGCTCGCGCTGCTGGGCCAGCTCCTGACCGCCGCCCTGGCCGCGGACCGCCTGCAGGACCAAGCCGCCAACGCCCTGCTGCGCGAACAACTCAGTGCCGAGACCGACGCCCTCACCGGCCTGCCGAACCGGCGAGCCTGGCAGCGCGTCATCGACCGAACCAAGGCCCGGTTCGGACGCCTCGCCGACCCCACCGTGGTCGCGATGCTCGACCTGGACCGGCTCAAGATCATTAACGACACTCAGGGGCACGCGAGCGGCGACCTCTACATCAAGGCCGCCGCGGCCATCACCCGCCGCGCTCTTCGCGACGCCGACTTCGTCGCCCGCATCGGCGGCGACGAGTTCGGCCTCGTCCTCACCCAGTGCACCGAGGCGTTCGGCGCGACCGTCGTCACCCGCATCTACCGGGAGCTGGAGGCCGAGGGGGTGGCCGCGTCGATCGGCTGGGCCGCGGTCACCGCCGAGGGAGGTGTCGGCGCCGCACTGGATCGGGCCGACGCCGCCATGTACGCGACCAAGCAGGAGCGGCGGGCCTTCCTCTTGGGCGGAAACGACTCTTACGTCCGCCCGCGTGGCTAGGGTCGAGTCGACGACGACGCGCAGGAAAGGCCGCTGGTGAAGACGGAATCCGGTGCGCGGGACGTGGTTCGCCTCGCCGTCGTGGTCGGGGCGCTCGGGGTCGTCTTCGGCGACATCGGCACCAGCCCGATCTACACGCTCCAGACGGTCTTCAACCCGGCCGACCCGCATCCGGTCCCGGTCAGCGCGGGCAACGTGTACGGCGTGGTCTCGCTGATCTTCTGGGCGGTGATGCTCATCGTGACGCTGACCTACATCACCCTCGTGCTGCGCGTCGACAACGACGGTGAGGGCGGCATCATGGCCATCATCGCGATGCTGCGTCGCTGGGGCGGAGCGCGGCCGGGCCCAGCGGCGGGAGCGCTCGCCCTGGCCGGCATCTTCGGGGCCGCCCTGTTCTTCGGCGACAGCATGATCACCCCGGCCATCTCCGTCCTGTCCGCGGTCGAGGGCATCAAGGTGGTCCGCCCAGGGCTGGAGGAGGTCATCGTGCCGGCCACCGCCGCGATCATCGTGGTGCTCTTCGCCTTCCAGCGGCGCGGTACGGAAACCATCGGCCGCCTCTTCGGCCCGGTGATGATCACCTGGTTCGCGGTCATGGGGGCGTGCGGCGTCGCCGGGGTGGCGCGCAATCCCGTGATCCTCAAGGCGCTGTCCCCCACGTACGCGGTGGACTTCCTGGCCGGTCACTTCTCGATCGCCTTCTTCTCCCTGGCCGCGGTCGTGCTCGCGGTGACCGGCGCCGAGGCGCTCTACGCCGACATGGGCCACTTCGGCCGGCGGGCCATCACGCGCGGCTGGCTGCTGCTGGTGCTGCCCGCCTGCGTGCTCAGCTATCTGGGGCAGGGGGCGCTGATCCTGCGCGACCAGGACGCGATCAGCAGCCCTTTCTTCTTGCTCGCGCCCGGCTGGGCCCGGATCCCGCTCGTACTGCTGGCGACCGCGGCGACGGTGATCGCGGCGCAGGCGGTGATCACCGGTGCCTACTCGGTGGCGGCCCAGGCCGCGCAGCTCGGCTACCTGCCTCGGCTGCGGATCGTGCACACGTCGGCGTCGGCGATGGGCCAGATCTACGTACCCTGGATCAACTGGCTGTTGATGGCCTCGGTGCTCACCCTGGTCTTCGCCTTCCGTAGCTCCGCCGCCCTGGCCTACGCGTACGGCATGGCGGTGATCGGCACCATCACGATCACCACCCTGCTCTACTTCTATCTCGCCCGGATTCGCTGGCAGACGCCGTTGTGGCTGGTCTGGTCCGGGGCGGGGGCGCTGCTCGCGGTCGATCTGCTGTTCCTGTCGGCGAACCTCACGAAGCTCGTCCACGGAGCCTGGCTGCCCCTGCTGATCGGCCTGAGCGCGTTCACCGTGATGACCACCTGGCAGCGCGGCCGGCAGGTCGTCACCGGTGAGCGTGAGCGAGCCGAGGGTTCGCTGCGGGCCTTCATCGACCGCCTGCGGGACCACAACGGCTCGTACGCCCGGGTGCCCGGCACCGCGATCTTCCTCAACCGCGGCAACCAGACCGCGCCGCTGGCCCTGCGCGCCAACGTCGAGCACAACCACGTGCTGCACGAGCAGATCCTGATCCTCTCGATCGAGACGATGCCGACCCCGCACGTGCCGGACGACGAGCGGATCCACTTCGACGACCTCGGGTACGCCGGGGACGGGATCGCCCACGTCAACGTCCGCTTCGGCTACATGGACAGCCCGGACGTCCCGGCGGCGCTGCGGCTGCTGGACGTGCCGGTCAAGCTGGACCAGGCGTCGTACTTCGTCTCGAAGATCGAACTGGTCCGGGGGAGCCGGCCCACTTTGGCGCCGTGGCGGAAGCGGCTCTTCACGGCGACCTCCTACATCACCGCCGACGCCGCCGAATTCCTCGGACTGCCCCGCGACCGTACGGTGATCATGGGTTCGCGCATCGACGTGTGATGGCACCACTTTGGCACCGCTATGGCTTGCCTGTGGTGCCGTCAGTGTGCCACGATGGCACACATGGATCTGACGTCGTACGTGAGCACCCTAGGACGTGAGTTCGCCACCCTGGCCGAGGCCGGTGGCGACGAGTCACGTGCGCTGGTCGAGCGCCTGACCGGGGCGCTCGAGTCGGCGATCCGGATGACGTTGCTCGAGGCGCTCGCGGCCGCCGCCGCCGAGATCACCCGGGACCTGGCGCCCGGCTCGGTCGAGCTGCGCCTGCGCGGGCGCGATCCGAGCTTCGTCGTCACACCGCCACCCACCGAGCCCACCGAGCCCGCGGGCGCTGTCGCCGAGCCGGCCCCCGACGGCGATCTGGTCGTCGCCGAGGACGGTCCCGCCGCCCGGATCAACGTCCGCATGCCCGAGCAGCTCAAGACCGCGATCGAGGAAGCCGCGGCC
>Ga0247781_1000611_pt1 | contig 11163 bp, 15 predicted proteins | sample UWRJL184509B5_FD_179922 | JGI IMG/M metagenome (GOLD analysis project Ga0247781, IMG submission 179922) | Plant litter microbial communities from Arlington Agricultural Research Station in Wisconsin, United States - UWRJ-L184-509B-5 | ecosystem: Environmental > Terrestrial > Plant litter >...
GGCAGACTGCCACTCCCAGGCTCGAGGAAGGAAGGAGCCACTGGCCGACAACAACCCAGCCGAAAGATTTCTCCTATAACTCGAACACACCTCGATACATCTTCTACTTCTATCTAGGGATCCCGTGATATCTTATTACACCAACTCGGGCGATTTGATCCCTAGCGACGATGGACAAAGAAAGCAAGGAATGTGTCTTCTTTCTTCTTCCCCCTCTCGACGACAAAGAACCTGAACCAGCTCAAGTTTGCCTCGCACAACCACACTGTTTCCAATCTATAATGGTATTGTTCTGACACCACTGGCATGATCTGACATACCTATATAATCAAGCCACAGTTACCAGCCACAACTGCGAGTCTCAACTTCAGTATCACCATCATAACAAAAACACTCTGGCTGAAGGATCCCTCACCGGCGCACATACCGATACAAAAGCCTTTCATCCTCCGCTCAGAAGCCTCGCCGTTGGCACGCTGCACCGAAATCATCTACAGTACCTCATTTTCCCTTTTTTCACACTTCCGCTTTCCCTCATTCGGAATGTCCGCCCCCATCACTCTCCCCACCAATGCCGTGTTTCTAGTCCTAGCCAGGACCCTTACAATAAAGCATTCGTACCGCATAAGCCCATCAGGCGTCACATTCCCGTGGGAGCAGAGCCAACGCCACCCCCACCGACTCGCTCGTCTCATCCGCCGCTGGTTCCTTCGCGAGCTGCGCTTGCAGGTTTGCCAGCATCTGTGTGGCGACCAGTACAACGACACGGTTGAAGGTATTGCCCGCTTTCTTGAGACTCAAACCCCTGGCCCTGGTGGTCAGCGGAGGTATCAAATCATGCCCAGCAGCGATTTTAAGCTTCCTAGCTCTTGGGGGGATGCTTACATCCAGTTCCTCAAGCTTCGTGGTATCAACAGCTCCGCTATTCTTTCACGCAAGGTGATGCGCCGCTTCGCTAAGCAAGCCTTCGGAACACGGTTGAACGCGCTGCTTCTGGAGCAGTTTGACGAGATGCAGACATACTTGCGATGCCACCCGAGCGAGAAGACTTACCAGCGCTTCGACATCCTAAACCTCGGTCTCAAGTTTGAAGCCGTGATGTGGGTGAGGAAGCAGAATTCCGGCCCGCGCCGGATAGACAACAGGTTTGTTGGCGGCGCTAGGATTTTGACCGCCGACGATGAGTATATTGACCCGGCTGGCCCAGCGTTTCTGGATCAGTGTCGTCGAATCTCGTGTGTAAGTCCTTCCCTATATACATCAGGGCTGTTTTGAAGGCACCTGAAAGTGGTGGCCTGAATAATAGCTTGGCCGGTCGTGCGTATAGGGTCCGGAAGAACTCCTGAATGTTGGATATTCTGGACGCCAAGTGGGGGAAGGGAGGATGGAGATAGCGGTTTAGATACAACGACCTAAATGGCAGTCGTGTCAGTATTGATCTGGAGACTCATGGTCTCCGTGGTCTGTGATACTAATACCTCAAATAAATGGAATAGTGATGAAAATCCAAGATCCTAAGTACGGTGAATGAATGACACGCGCATCACATATGACTTAAATACCTATTGTGATGAATTTTCGAAAACACCATGTCCAGACTTGAAAGTAAGGTAGCAGTAGCTTGGCTTAGGTGATGAAGTGCAAAAACACAGACCCGGCTGTCGTTTTTAGGCCTGATGACTAGCAACGAAGGATCAAAAGAGGGGCTTTCCTTGGCTATGAATATGCTCGTTCCAACCAGTATAATCTAGGTACCGAGGCACGGCCAGCCGTCTCCCATTGGGATCAATACAATACAACCCTGGTTTTTTTGTTAGCTTAGTTCTTCGGACAGGGGCCTCAACTCAAAATCGAAAACTCACAGCTTTACCATCAGGAACGCTCTTTCAACGCAATAAACGGAAAAATATAAGCGGCTAGAAGGTATCAGTCTATTCATCTTCTTTTTGTGGTGGGATATTTGTTCGTGAAATGTGGAAAGTTGGGAGTTGACAATGCCAAGCCTTCGCAAGAACCACGCTAACAAAAAAAACCAGGGTTGTATTAGCGGTGCCGTTGTGGGGTTGGACGTTAACCCTTATCTCCTTTCACTAGTGTCTTTGCTAGCACGGCTCGTTTTATATTCTTTGTCAACATGGATACCTAGGGTAAAAGACATTCATTCACTGATCAAGATGGCATTTAAGCAACAGTCGATACAACTTCTAACTTCTTTAGTAGTCTTCCTTTTCGCTCTCCGCCATGTCTCTCACTCTCATCTCGGAGGAATGCCTCCACATGATTATCAGGAAGACCCTCATAGAGGACCTAGACCAAGAATATAAGGGGCTCGTAATCCAGAGCAGCACAACTTTCTCCTTCGCACGCTCTTATGACCCCAACACAATCACAATGTGGTTGTTCTCGTGGTTCCACGCCAAGTTGAGTTTGCAGCTCTGCGGCCGGCTCCTCGGGGACGGCAAGTACAACCGCGCAGTGGAAACTGCGGAGCGCTGCTGCAAAAGTACCGAAGGGAAAAAGGTCTACCGCTTCCTGGGCTGGAACAGGCACCCCTTCGAGCTTTCCTCGGCATGGCTGCGTCAATTCATCAAGTTCTACGAGTCAACCATTCGCCCCGGCGACATCCCGGTCAGCCCAGCAGACAATTGGAACCGGGTCGGCAGCGATTTCTATAACTACCGCTGGCCAGAAGACCGACCTCAGCCTCTCTTCGAAGCGGTCCACGAGTTCACACACGCGGCTTTTACCAGCGCATCGGGCTTCCCGGCTCGGCTTCAAGTGCGGGGCTGTCATGTGGTCCAGTGGCACCGATATGACTGGAGAACACTCCTATTTCACAGGCGGGCAGGATTAAAATCTTGGCTATGGGTGAGAAGTTCGTCAAGTTGACCAGCCCGGCATTCACAACGCGGTGCACTGGTGTCACGTATTTTCTGGTGACGGGATCCAAGTTTCCGTGCCAGGTGAGGCCGCGAGCTGGTGGGGCCCACCGTGATGCCCGCTCTGGCAGCGCTCTGGCACTCATCCTTCTGAAGAAATCCTCCACCTAGCCATTGCGGAAACCCTCACAGAAAATCCCAACAGGCGATGGAAAGGGATGGAAGCCGACATGTGGGAAAATTCCGATACACATAGGTTCTCAGCCGCCTCTGACAGCAAGTATCTCATCAGGAAGCTTGGGCCGTGGATGCGCGCCTAGTTGACCCTGCAGCTCTGCAGCCGCCTCCTTGGAAACGAAAAGTACGACGCTGCCGTTGCAGCAGTCAAGAAGCGTCTTGACGGCCGCCCACAGCTCACGTACCAACCTGGGATGAACACCCCGTCACGCTCCCCTCGACCATGCTCAACCGTTTTATCGAGTACAAGCTTGAAAAAGCACTGCAATCGCGCCGCATCGTGACTGGAACCTCCCAGCTCGGCTAGACCGGCGACCGCAAGGTCCCGCGACTCGTTGGACCGCCCCTCAGGGGGATGCCCATCATGACAAATCTCGCCGAGCATCCCCTCGTCTTTGACAGGTCGGATAGCGAGACGCTTGCCTCCTTGCCCTACAGCCTCTGCCAGGAACAGCTCCACGATATAGGCATCGATGGCGCCAGCTATGGGCGCCGAGGGCAGCGCGGGGCCGGGGAAGGCGGATGGAAGGGCGGCACGGAGACCCTTTTGCAGCGAAATTCTCGTGCTGCTGACTTTTTCCGAATGGCTCTCTTGCGCGCGCAATACCATTCACCCTGCAGACGCAGATGACTCGAGTAGGACCGCCCGTCGAGAGACCTCGACACCGCCCATCGTCGACCCGACAAAGGCCAGTGAACGGCACTCGACACGCCGGACAACTGTGATTGTGGCTGCAGCCAAATTAGCATCCTGGCCTTGACTAGTCCTTGACTCGACAGGTCATTTCGTTCACGAGGCCATCTCTTTTTTTTTGCCTACTTGATCCAAGTGGCTTTGGGCTTATAGCATATCTGCCAATGGACCGCTACATACGTGCCTCGCTATTCCCCTGCTCTGCTTGTTTTAGTCTATGATACCTATATATGTCTCGTGGTTTGATTTTCTCCGAGCCCCTTCATGCCCCGGCTCAGTACCTCGGATGGGGCTTAGTAATCCTGGTTTCTTCAGCATCATCCTCAGCACTCTACCCAGCCAAGCCACTCTCTCAGGTTCGAACTCTGGAGGATAGGGCTCACCTTGTCATGCCGGGGACCTTGAAGCTTCTGCTCTGACGAGACAGTCGCTCAGCCCGGGGCCATTCATTCCCATATTGAGCGAGCTAGGTTGCCGGCACCTTGCCGTATTGCGCTTGGTATTTCCTGCATGGCGGGACACAGTCACAGCAAGAAAAACATAGCAAGAAAAGAGAGAACAGAACGCCAATGAAAAGCTTGTGATTTGGTCTGTCGTCGAGACACTTCACCTATCCCAAAGGCCTACACCAGGGCACATCACCTATCTCAACAGGTCGAATTCATGTCGAGATAAGCTTTCTTCCGTCGCCTGCAGCACGTCGGAGCTAGGCTTTCTGCCGTTACTTGAGGAAATGGCGGATGAAGGCCATAACGGCAACGAAGGCAAGCAGCTGGAGAATACCGTTGTGCTGAACCGGAGCCTCGAGGAGCGGTTTCAGAGCATCGAGGAAGGCTTTCAAGATCTCGGGAAGAGCTTTTAGAAACTCGAGGGTTCTTGGAGCTTCTGAACATTAGTAATGGGCATAGATATGGATGGTTCATATAACATACCATCGTAATAGAACCCGAAGAGCATTCCAGAGATGATAAATCTTGTTGAGGTGGCTCTTGTAACCACAAGAATCGCGATCGTGACGGGAAAGGCAAGAGCAGACACCAAACCCCGCAAGGTATTCACCACGATGAATCCGATCTTCTCCACGAGCGGCGGCATCTTCTCCATGATGGATCCAATCTTCTCCACGAGCGACGGCATCTTCTCCACGAGCAACGGCATCTTCTCGATAAGCGCGGTCTGGTAGAAGGTGATGGCAAGCATAGCGAAGAACATTCCAGCAATGAGGAGTCTTGTTAGGGTGGGTGCGGTGAAGAGGAGAAATGCACTGGCGATTGGAAAGGCGAGGACTCCTGCAGCAGGTGTCGAAAGTGTCGAAAGTCCTTGGGAAATGGCCGTGATGATGGGCGGGATCTGGCCAGCGATGTTCGCCATGCCTTTTGAGGCCATTAGAATTGCTAATTTACAGCAAAGGGAGGCTGATACATACCGTTGTACCCCTCGCCTGTTCGGGTGAGGACAAGCGAAGCCGCGATGGCGGCGAACAGGCAGACCACCAGAGGCTTCCAGATGTAGGAAGAGCCCGTTTGGATGCGGAACTCGGTGGGGGAGATGGTAATGCTAGTCTCGCTCGACATGATTGCGAAGCGGAGAAAGAGAAACTCGGTGGCGGTGTAGAGGTAGTTGATGGTCTTCCAGAGAATTTTGTGCGCGAATCGAGTGAGGGTGAGGAGAAATTGTAGAAGAGCGTTGGCAAATTGCTCGAGATGGGGGGGGAAGAAATCCATTTTTCTGAGCAGGAAGTGGTGGCAGTTCTGGTCGACTGGCTACGACTGGCTACGACTGGCTGATGCGGTTGACTGTCGATTGTGGAGGATTCCGGAACGGCGGAAAGTCATGGAGTCGTGATGTTGAGGGTCGTGGCATCTTGTTGGAGAGTATGGTTTTGCAAGGGCTTAGAGCATCACGTGACAACATCTTTTGCCCACTTATTCACCAGATGGGGCCAGACATCAGAGCCATTGTCGGAGACGTTGCACGCTGGAAACTGCGTCCGGTGAGGGCTCGACCCGCCCACTTCACTCAAACTCAACAGCCAACAGTGTTATAGTTGCGATCTCCCTTTGTTCTTTGATAAGCAGGGAGTGTTGTGGAGACATGTCGTATTGTCAAGCAGCACACTCTGCAACATTTGGAAAATGAGAAGGTGGTTCGCCCCTCCTCCTCCGCCAACATCGCGCGGAGCACCGGATACCTCTTGGTTGTCGAATCTCAAGCGGCCCACGCTTTTTTGTTCGCTTTACCACTGCAAGATTTCCATTTCTTGACTTTCTAAAATGGCACCCCTTTTAGAGCTCCTCCCACCTTGGCGCGACACTGCTACCAGGACTACCACCATCTACCAGGAAATTCCGATTACCGATGACAGCAAGATGAATATTAAGGAGATTGCAGTCGTGAAATTTTTGTTTTGAACTCTCTCACTGGTCTGGCGCGCACCTGACAAAAATTGGGCAGCGGTGCTGCCGAAGCATAGCATCGACAAATTCGATTCGGTTGCTCGTCTGGGCCTAGGCCGCGCCATTATGGTTAAGAATACCGAACCCAGTATTGCCGTAGCGATGGCTATTCGTGCCTTGGATAAGGATATTGATGCTAAGAAGACACGCATGCCGCATCTCACTTCCTGGGCGAGCTCGCTCTGCGCTTTGCGCGTAGCGGAGAAGGAGAAAGATCGCGCCCATCGCGCGGACCGCTTCAGCACCTCTACGGGTTTCGAAAAGGCTCCAAGCCAAACCCCTTGAGCAGCTACTGCATAGCCCTACGTTTCCATCGCAGCTTTTGCTCGGTGCAAAGCAACTCTGCCTCGGCGGCCTGCTCCCGGTTTTCCCTTGCACCGTCGACTAAACTGAGCTGATTCAAGCTCGCAAAGATTACCCTTGTTCCCCCCTCAAGCTGACGGACCCAACCCCCCTCATCCCTCGGTGCTGCTGGTGCAGTTCTTTGCCGTCAACCGGGAGAAACAGGACTGGCCTGACAATCGGGCGGGCATGCGGCCCCGGAGACCTGGAGACCTGGCCCACACCTCATCCGAACCGGTGGACACCCGGCCATCATCAAGCCCTGGAAAAGAAGACTATTTCCATGGTCTCATAGAGCTCAACTCGATGTCAATCCATGATGTCATCCACCCCCAGCTGCTTTCTAGGAGATACCACCAGCGCGCTTCGATGTCTTCATCCCGGAAGAGGCATCTAGCTGTCTGCTCCTGCGCCGGTTGCAGGATTTAAACGCCGCGTTCCATACCAAGGACGGCGTCTGCATCCGCCGTCTAGCCGTCTCAGTACATAATCCTCAAGACATTGCAAGCGTGGACGGCTCCGAGAGGTCTCCATCATAAGATTTGCCTAATTGAAGTGTCCCATGCCTCTCACAGTCTCCACACGCAGTGCCCATCCCCGCTTACTCGTCTTCGTTCGCATCGTAGACGGAATCCTCTTCTTATCTGCTTCCGATGACAATCGAAGATAGACTCAGCGAGACTCGGAAGATACAGATCCATAGACGAAGATAGACCAACATAGACCCGGCAAGTACGACTTGGAAGATGGTACGGGGGATGGCTCGGAGTTGCAGTGTGCACCGAAATGGATCCCAGTGCAAGCTTTGCTTTGTCCCCACCTGTTGCTTTGACACACACCTATTTTATTTCAGCCACGCCCCTCCTCCATTTTCTCTCTCTCCATCCTGCACACTTTGCTACCCGGCATCTTGATAATCACACGCCCTCTTGCTCCTTTTTTCTCACACGCCTTCTCTTGCTGCTCTTACCCTCCTTTAAGAGCAAAACATCTAGACCAGCTTTCATAAGTCTTCTTCTTCCTCATTTACATAAACAGCAACAATCCAATTGCCAAACATGGCGTACCAGGCTGCCATGGCCAGCGCAGGCGCGCTCGCAACTTTCAATCCATCGTCTTGCAGCATATCCCTCAACATTTTCGCTAACATATCCCATGAGATCATGATTCGGCATCTTATTACGGCCACCAAGGCCCTGTGGTCGAAACTTGGCAGCATCGCCCCACTTTACATCACCTACCAGACCTTCGGACTTCTTGAGGGTTAGAATCCCCAGGTCGTCGCTGCTGTCGCTATGGGGTTTACAAGTATGGGTATGTGCGTATTTTTCGTCAAGTCTCTCGTCAACACAGGTATGATCAATTGTTTAAGGTATGTACTACAGTAGTGCGGACGGGACCGAGACTGATAACAACCATAGCAAATTGCAGCCATCCAAGAGCGGACCGCGGCCATCCAGGAGCGGATTGCGCAACTCTGATTGCCTTTATAATTCTTGTTCGCTCCGCCCCTGCTAGCCAACGACTTCTTAGTAGCGACGGCTCTGCTTTCGGCACAACGCTGTAGAAGCTGGGAATACTGCAGACAGGAATGAGGATAAGCGGCGGTAGAAAATTGATTGTAAGGGAAAAGACGTGTTTCGCGTTCCCCGGAAGTGACCATAGTCACCGAAAGGCAGCCACAAACCCTACTCAAGATCAAAGACAGCAGCTATATATATGCGTGCAGGCTTGATTGAGGAATGCCCTCTGTACGAAATGTCCCCAAGTCCGCACGTGTCCACTCCCTATTTGACAGTAATATCTACATCCTGCGACTAATTTGTCTGTCTCATGGCAGACGGCCGACCAATTTGTCTCTATCCAATCTGCCTCATGCTACACCGCCCTCGGTTCCCTGCGAATATTTCCAAGGCCGGATGCACTTCTCGAAGAATGTATCCTCCCTCACCTGCGACTTTCGTCTCTCGATACGGAATATTTCTTCAAGCTGATCAAGTTTCTCTGAAATCCGTCACTGACTTTCTTCTCGGCCATTAATTTCATGGCCGACAAAGTTCCTCTAGCAGCTCAAGACAACCACGGAGCGCGAAACAGCATCGAAGACAGCATCGGAGTCGGAGCGAGGCCACCAATCACATCTATCAGTCACAGCACAAACTGCATACTCGGAGCTGCAGAAACAAAAATCGAAATTGATCCTCGTCCAGGCCTTTCGGCCGGATCTATCCGCCGACTCTAGAGACGAACAACGGGGCTCTTCTGCGCCTTCGACGGTACTACAAGCAGCACGAGCTCAACGATCAATTCTGCAATGGGCGACGCGGAGCGCCGCCGATCGCGGCATGACCTGCTCGGGAACGAAGACAGCTCCTCTGCGAGGATCTCGGCCAACTCAGCCATTTGTGATGTGGGGCATTCTACCTCGGTCAATCTCCGCCGAACTGTCTCTCGTGGGCGCCCACGGCTTCGTCGACGCTGCCCAAGCCTGTCTCTTCTATCTCCTTCTCCTTCTCAGCTCGGCGGCTCTTACTCGACGATGCGACGGAACTTGGGGCTTGGGTGCGCTGCATGTGATAGCAGGTCTAGGAAGGGCGCTGTAGTGGACTTGTCTGCGAAGCTGGCCGACGATGGTGAAATCTCTGGTCAACCACTCCCATCTGCTTCCTCAGCCCTACGCCGCCAAGGCAGACCTCTCGCGACCTACCAAAGACGAGGTGATGCTTACGCTGATGCGCCATGGTCCTTGACAGTATCGGCGATCAAGGCATCCTCGTCGTGGAGGAAGCAAGCAAAGATGGTCCACCACGTGATGACCAGGGGAATCATGTCGAAGACGGGATGCGATATTTAAACTCGCACCTCGGTCAACAACACCCTTCCTTCCTCACTACATACAATCCAAGTCAACCAGCATCTTGTACCAACGTAGGTAGGTATCAACTACCCACCTACATTTTCACACAACTTGTTAGCATCCACACCCCCAAGAGTCTTTGTTGTATCCCACTCTACAATGTCTCTCGCGTGTATCCCCGAGAAAACCTTACGCATTGTCATTGCGCAGGTCCTCGTCGGATATTTCCCTGAGGAGAAAGGGGCTGAGGTATGGCAAAACCACGACACCTTTCCATTTGTGGACGATGAGGACATTTTCATGCCCTCCGACGAGCTGGAAGTATGCGCGGTAAACCAGATGTTCCAGAAGAACCCCATGAACAGCCTCAAGCTCTACGAACGGGTCGAGTTTCCCGATCTCGGGGTCAAGCGCGAGGTCATCATGTGGTCCAACGTTACCGAGAACAAACTCACTCACGATGTCTTCGGTGGCGTCACGCTTCTGGGCATGGACGAGGAGTACATGAGCGTGGAGGGCAATTATTCAGTCCGCTGTGACGGAATCCAACGTCTCTTGTACCAGTCGAGTTGCACCCCTGGCTGGGGCAGTCACAAGCTGATCTATAAAGGAAGCCGAGAAGTCGGTACCTTGGGTGTTGTTATTACAACAGCCCCGAAGAGTGCTTCACCTCGCTCTCGCAAAATGTTCAAACGGTTCATAAAGGCGGTTAAGGGCTTGGTGAGCAAGAAGAAGTAAGCAATAGGTGAGTCTGGAGTCGATACAGTATCTAGCTTAGTACCTAGCTGTGCAGTAGCTGATATCATCAAGAGTTAGGGAGGTGGACTCCCCAACATAGCCGGTCAGCCTGTAAACTTCGCAAAACTGGTGGCCCCTCAAAGACCCATTCAAACTATGTATGTCTGTGCGTGCCCCTCCCTCAGTATTTTATGTGTTATGTAGGTACCTATAAATCGTTTCCTCGTCCTCGTCCCTGTACCCCAAGTCTGAGGGGCTGATAATATTTTGTACCCTAGTTTCTGGCCGAGAGTGCGTGCCTGCAAATCCCCTTTACACCACCCATATATAGTTACGCCTACCCCGATCTGCTAATTCCACTCAAATCGAAATAGCTGTGCGGAGGTGAGTTAGCAAAACCGAAAAGATTGCGATACTCACTAAGCCTTACAGCCACAGAGAAATGCGGCAATTCAGGGCGCGGGATGCTCTCAAACCCTCTAATCTCAGGAGTTAGGTTGTACCTTACCTACCTAGGTAGTTTACGTCTCACGCACTTGCATTTCTGACTCTATTCCCTGTTGACAAACTCGGCACGTGAAGCAGATTGATACATTCAACGCAAAGCCTTTGTCGATATCCGGATTGCCACACAATAACGGTGTTCCAACGCTACAGAGGTACCAACGCGCCTCTTTACATCACAATATCATTGTTACAACGAAACAATTCAATATTGAAACTCGCATCTCCATGTCAGTGGCATTTACTCAGTACCAGCTTTCCCTCTTTGGAAACCAAAGCAACTTGTGCGAATCTAACGATTCCATAACACCCGAGTTTCCATTACTAGCAACTCCCAGAACCATTCACGCCTTCAGGATGTGTTTTGAATACATTCCCGAGGCGATTCTCCGTCTCGTCATTGCCCAGACTTTCACAGAGAGCCCACACAATCCACTGCCTTACGAAAGTTTCTGG
>Ga0247781_1000612_pt1 | contig 11161 bp, 3 predicted proteins | sample UWRJL184509B5_FD_179922 | JGI IMG/M metagenome (GOLD analysis project Ga0247781, IMG submission 179922) | Plant litter microbial communities from Arlington Agricultural Research Station in Wisconsin, United States - UWRJ-L184-509B-5 | ecosystem: Environmental > Terrestrial > Plant litter >...
ATAAAATTAATTGTTTTTATTTTATTCTAAATTCCAAATAATTAATTTATATAATTTATTTAATTAGTTAAAATTAGAATATATAATATATTAATATAAATTTTTGTATTTTATTAATTTATATATAAAGCTAGAATTTACAATATATTAAAAAAGCGTTTAAAAATTATAGAAAATTTTTAAATATTACTAAATGTAGTTTTAATTATAATAATTATATTATTTTTGAAAAAGTAAATTATAAATTTCAAAAAAACTTTTAAATTAAAATTTGGGTAAATATATAAGTTTAACAAATTCGAATTTAATTAAATTGTATATATAATTAAAGCCAAAAATAATATCAATTTATATATATAAATAGCTACAATTGTTTATATTATATTAAAAATATAATATTTTCGCTTATTTGAAAAAACCCTTTAAACTTAGCATTTTATTTATATATATATAATAAATAAAAAATTAATTATATATTAACCCAATTTAATATTAAAAATAGTATATATAAATATAGAAAATTTGAAATTATATATATATTATATAAAAGTTAATTATAAAAAGGCAATTATTAATTTTAAAATTAAATTTACTTAATATAAAATAGTATATAGTCTAAAAAACTTGCAAATTAACATTTTTATTATATAATAAGGCTATTTATATATAATATTGTAATTTTTTATCAAAATAAATAAAAATTAAATAATAATTGTTATTTAATATACTATACTATTAATATATAATATTTTTGTAAATAAAACAAAAAATATTAAAATTATTATTTTTATTTTTAAAAAATAACTATTAATAAATTTTCAAAATATAATATAAATAAAGTAATTAGCTAAATAAAAAAACAATTTTAATTAAAATAAAATTAGTTTTAATAATAATAAAAATACCCAATTTCTATAATTAATTCTAATAATTTTAAAAAAGGGTACTTATAATATATATATTAAAAAATAGGTTAATTTTATAGTATAGTTAGTCAAATCCAAATAGAGCAAAGTTATAATAAAGATTATATACAAATTGGGAAAATTCAAATTACTTTACTAATAAATCCTAATTATTTAACCTACTTAGTTATTAAAAAACAAATTAAAGTAAAATTGTCTAAAAATATTAGTAGTAATTAGCAAAAATAAAGTAGTAGCAAAATTTGTAATAGTAAATATAATAAAAAATACTTAATAAGTATATTTGGAAAAACTAAAAAAATAGCGAATTTTAAAAAAGCAACAATATAAAAAAAAAGTACTTACTATTAAGGCAATTAAAATAATAATAGTAATTATAATAAAAGAAGCTAATAAATATAAAGAAAAAGACAATAAAAAAATATTACTACTTTTTAAATTACCGACACTATTTTCTAAATTATTAATACTACTTTCCAAATTACCAATAATAATAAATTAATTAATAATTCCTCTAAATAAAAAAATAAAAATGCCCTTTAGTATTAGCAAGAAATCTAAAGGTAATAAACCCCCTTAATAAAAGGGCAAGGGCAGCAAGAAAAAGCGAATGTAAATAATAAATACGGGCAGTTCTATTTATATTCAGATAATCTAAGTTGATATAATTCAGCTGGTTTTATAGGATCTGGTTATTAAAGGATCTTTCCTCCTTTTTTTTCATTCCAACATTAGTCTCCGGTTCTTTGAATTCACTACATGTAGTCCCATTTGCACTCAGACAGCCTGAGTCAATACAATTCAGCTGGTTTCATGGGATCTGGTCATTAAAGGATCTCTCCTCCTTTTTTTTCATTCCAACATCAGTCTCCGGTTCTTTGAGTTCACCACATGCAGTCCCGTTTGCACTCGGACAGCCTAAGTTAATACGATTCAGCTGGTTTCATAGGATCTGGTCATTGAAGGATCTCTCCTCCTTTTTTTTCATTCCAACATCAGTCTCCAGTTCTTTAAATTTACTACATACAGTCCCGTTTGCACTCGAATAGCCTAAATTAATATAATTTAGCTGGTTTTATAGGATCTTGTTATTGAAGGATCTTTCCTCTTTTTTTTCTTTTCCATTTCAATATTAGTCTACGGTTTTTTGAATTTATATTATAATATTAAAAGCTATTATCGACTATATTTAATATATACAATAACGACCTTTAATTCCTATTTTTTTTTTATTATTTTAATATTAATTTACGGTTTTTTAAATCCAAATTATAATATTAAAAGTTGTTATTAATTAATGTACTTTATAAGCGAGTTGCGTATATAAGTAAGTTGTGTATTCCCTATTTTAATGCGTTTACTTTCCTTTTTATATTAAATTTTTCTACAATTTAATATATTTTCCATTTTAAAAAAAGCGAGGGTAATTTTGGCTTTTGAAATTATCCAAAATAATAATAAATTAAATTTTTAAAGTATAATTAAGTTTTACGATGTACTAGAATTAATTTTCCGTTCCTAATATGCTAGTAAACTTGTATAATATAATACTACGCCCAATTTGTACTAGTTTACTAATTTTAAAAAAAAGGCTATTATTTAATACATTTTCGAGCTAAATATACGATCTTTTTTATTAAAATTGTATAATATAGAAGATATAGCTAATTATTTATTATACAAATACAATACACCTTTTATTAGTAAACTTTGGGCTTACAATTTCGTCAAATGCTAGTTAAAACTCCGAATATATTGGATATATTAGTACGATTATTAGAAGGCTAAGTATGAGGATTTAAAGGTTATTAGCGAGTAGTTTACTTTTGTATAAAATATTAAAATTAAATATAGTATTATAAATAACGATATTTACAATTTCGATGAAATTGGGTTTATAATGGGTATTATTTTTATAAGTATAGTAATTATAATTTTAAATAACTATAGTAAAGTAAAGCTGGTCTAATTTAGTAATTGCAAATAAATAATAGTAATTTAAAAAGTTAATGCCTTTAATTAGGCTATTTTTCTATTTATTATTTTAACTATATAATATTACTTTATTAATTAGTATACTAAATACAATTTTTTAGCCAATTAACGTATTGCAATTACTAATAATAACTAAACTACTAATATAATAAGCCTAAATTAAATTAAATATTTCGATTTTTATATAATATTTCGTACAAAAAGCAAATATTGGTTATTAATTTTCGACGACTACAAAAACTACTACTTAATTAAATTCGAATTCTATTACTAGTAGAATAATATTATTATACTTTATATACTTCTATATTCTTCCTACTTTTTCTAGCTACTCGATATTGGCTATTTTAAATTATTGAAATAAATATATAGTCGCTAAATTGAAAACTTAATATATATATATATCAATTATATTAGTAAATTCGAGTTTTTTTATGTTTTTTACTAAATATTTTTTACTTTTATTATTAAGAAAAATATCTAAAGTGGTTTTATAAAAGTTGGCTTTATATTATACGATTTAGAAAAGGTACTTTTTAAATTGGATATTAAATTTTATATTTTAATATTTCCGATTTTGCAACCTAATATTGTATAATTTTGGGTTTTTTAGATATTTTATAATTTCTAAAAAGCCAATTTATAATTAATATTTATTAAAATTTGTATTATTAATTATTAAAATAGTTCCCCGATTTTAATATTAATTGTTATAAATTAGTTTACTAAGGGTATAATGGCTATAATATATTAGGTGGTTTTTTTTTAGGTAGAAGTTTTTTCGTTTTATACAGCTAATAAGGTATTAAGTAAATACTAGAAAGTTAAAAAAACACATATATAGTTTAGAAGATTATTTACTATATAGGGTATATATAATTTACTAGATTAGAAAGCTATAAGTGAAGAGGGAGTGTAAAAAATGTAGTTGGGTAGTGGTAGTGTAAAGGGGTTTTGTATGAAGATTTGGTATTGTAGTGTATGTAGTAAGCCTAGTTATAATGTATATATATGTAAAGAGGCTGGAAAATTGTCTAATTTATTTGTTTTTAGTTTAATTATTGTTATTTTTTAGTGTTGTAGTTGTATAATTGAAAATAGTATTTAGAGAGTAGTAGAAAGTGTATAATTTGTTTATATATGTAGTTTGCTTATAAAATATGTTATATTTAATATATATAATAACGATTTTTAATTCTAAGCCTATTTTAGTATGCTATTTTAATTATATAATATGCGTAATAAGCGAATATACTAGATAAGCGAGTGCACTACTTTTTACACAATATACTACCTTTATTTTTAATTTTCAATTATTTTACAACCTAATATGTTTTTTATTTTAAAAAAAGTACGGATAATTTTGGCTTTTGAAGCTATTTAATATAATAAAAACCTTATTTTATACGTTGTAGGCAAGATTTACAATATTTATTATATAATATTTTTACAATAATGCGATGGCAAATTTATATAATGCAATATTTTAGCCAATTTATACAATTTTACAAATTTAAAAGAAAAAACGATTATTTAATATATAATTGAGTTTTGTATATGTGTATTTTATTTTCAATTTTATTATATAGAAGATATAACTAATTAATTGCTTTGTAAATGCGATGCGTCTTTTATTGGCAAATGTTGGGCTTATAATTTTATTAAGTGCTAGTTAAAACTTTGGATGTATTTTATATGTAAATATGACTATTAGAGGGCTAAATGCAAAGATTTAAAGATTATTTGCGAGTAGTTTGCGCTTATATATAATATTAAAGCTAAATATAGTATTTTTGACGAAAATTTGTACAATTTTGACAAAATCGGCTTTATAATAGGCATTATTATCCCTATTATAGTAGTTATTACTTTTGATGGTTGTAGTTGAATTAAGTAAGTTTAGTTTGGTAATTGTAAGTAGGCTATAATTATTTAAGGAGTGAATATTTTAGGTTAGGCTATTTTATTATTTATTATTTTAATTGGATAATATTATTTTGTTAATTAATATTAAAAGTACAATTTTCCGAGTATTTAGTATATTATAATAACTAATAATAGCTAAATTATTAATAAAAAAAGTATAAATTGGATTTGGTATTTTGATTTTTATATAATATTTTGTATTAAAAGTATATATTAGTTGTTAATTTTCAATAATTATAATAATTATTATTTTAAAAAATTCGAAATTTATTACCAAAAGTATAATATTATTATTTTTTATATATTTTTGTATTTTTTATATATATTTTAATTATTAAATATTAGTTATTTTAAATTATTAAAGAAAATATATAGTTATTAAATTAAGCAATTAATATAAATAAATATTATATATATTAATAAATTAGAGTTTTTTTGTATATTTAAAGAAGTTTTTTTTGCTTTAATTATAGAAAAAAATATCTAAAGAGGTTTTATTAAAGCTAGTTTTATATTATATAATTTAGAAAAAGTAATATTTATATTAAATATATATATTTGGACTTTAATATTTTTAATATTAAGTTTAATTTTAGTACTATTTTAGGTTTCCTAAATATTACACAATTTTCGAAAAGCTATTTTATAATTAGCGTTTATTAAAATTTGAATTTCTAACTATTATAGTAGTTTTTTAATTTTAATAATAATTGTTATTAATTAATTAGTTAAAAGTATAATGGTTATAATATACGAAGTGGCTTTTCTCTATATAGAAGTTTCTTCACTTTATAAAGCTAATAAAGGGCTTAGTAAAAAACAAAAAGTAAAGAAAATACATATATAGTTTGGAAAATTATTTACTATACAAAAGGGATAAGATCTATTAAATTAGAAGGCTATAAGTAGGCAATTGGTTTAGGAAATACAACAAAATAGTAGTAGTATAAGGGGATTTTATACGAAGATTCGGTATTGTAGTATATGCGGCAAGTCTGGCTATAATGTACGTATATACAAAGAAGTTGCAAAATCGTTTAATTCATCAGTTTTTAATTTAGTTATTGTTATTTTCTAGTATTATAGTTGTATAATTAAAAATAATTGTAGTCGGGTGATGGAAAGTAGTGCACTCGCTTATTTGGTGTACTCGTTTATTACGCACATTATTCGTTTATTATTCGATATTTCAATAGTAATTATTAATATTTATTTTATTTAATATATAATTTTGTCTATACCTTTTTTTATTCCTTTTAATATTTTCAACTAGGTTTTTATAATTTATAACCAGTTTTAAGTAATTATTTATTTATTATTATTACACCATTTATTTTCGGATAAAATAATAAAATAATATTTACTTATTTTATAATATAATTTATAAGTCTATAATATAATATAGTTTAAAATTGTAGGCGATATTGCATTTAAATATAATTAGATTTTATATAGGATTATAACGTAGCTTTTTTTATAAATTAAATAGATATAGGACTATCCCACTTCTAGTAGGACAGTCCTAGTTAGAATAATACAACTACTATTGCTCCTATCGCCCAAATAATCGCCATTGTAGTACACCGTTGACCAAAGCACAAAACCAAGCACTAATACGCTCATCCAGACCTCCTCGATGCGTTTGTCGCCTTCCTCTCCCGTCTATACAAATCCAAAGCCACGCTCGGTGAACAAGACGGAATCTTCATCGTCATGACTAGCAGCAACCCCCATCGCCACCCCGACTGGGAGGACAAGTCGACCATCGGCGAACTTGTGTTGCGCGTCAAGCTGCTCTTCAAGATGGCCAACAGGGACCTCCCCACCGACAAAAAGACCGAAGATGAGATCGACACATTTTTGAACAAGCATTTCCAGGTCGCCCGCATCAACAACGACAAGAGCCACTTGTGCCATGCCAAGAACATTTGTGTCGACGGAAACATGATGTACATTGGCAGCGACAACACGTACCCCTCGTACAATGAGGAGCACGGATTCTGGATCCAGGACAAGACGGCTATTGACACCTGGATGAAGGATTTCTGGACGGAATTGTGGACAAGGTCACATGGCCAGCTTGGGGACCGCGATCTCAAGACAGATGCGCAGCTGGAGGAGGAGGCGAAACAGAAGCCGAGCCATCATTAGATGGCCTGGGTGGAGTTTCTTATGTCTTTTTTTGGTTTGTTTGTTGGTTTGTGTCTGTTATAATAACACCAAAACAGGCAGGAGAGCACATGACTGGGAATCTCATTGTTTAGCTTATTTCTTTTTTTCACGTTGTTTAGTACGGCCTGCGACCAATCCTCAAGAAACACTTTGCAGTCGAACGCCGTAATTACCATGGTTTGCGGTTCTCAACAATAACTATCTATTCGCCGCTCTTTCTGCCGTAAGATGGAAGCAGATTGACATATTTGTTCATGTGATATATACAGCAATTAAACTGTCGGAGGATTGTTAGCGAACAACTTGAACTGGCATGACAGAAGCAAGAAGGAGGGTTAGGGTTAATCAACTGTTACTTATCACTGCGACCATTCTCGGGATACTTCCTTGATTTGGCCCTCCTCGCCATTAATACAACGCCGCACGGGGCGTAATCTCCAAGGGCCAAGTAAGCGACCACTGCTCTGGTTCAGGGCAAATTCGTTCTGTTTGCCCCGTGGCACGTGGTTTCCCGAGTCGAATCAGTGGCTATAGGCCGTTGTGGGATTCATGCGATGCGGCGCTAGGAAAACAAAAGTGGGCCCAGAGTGTCACCGGAAAAGGGGGATGGGACGACGCCAGCATGTGATTGGTGATGGGGGTTTGATGAGGACGAAATGCACCGAGATTGACGATCATTTGGGAGAGTGAAAATGGACGTACATATAGATTGATGATTTCTTTTTTGTTTGGTCATATTTTGATCGAGAAGGTATCTTAAAGTAAAACATCACGATGCACGTCCAACAAACACTCGTGGCGTTGTTGCCAGTCCTGGCGGTTCACGTTCAGGGGATCCGAATCATCCAGTCCAACGACGATGGCTGGGCAGAACTTTACGTGCGCTCGTTTCACAACGCGCTGAACGCTGCAGGCCATGATGTCGTGCTTTCTGCTCCGGCAGAGAACAAATCGGGGTCAAGTATGGATTACAATATCACGATGTACTTTTGGAAGAACCTAGGCTAACGAACAAACTCGATAAAAGGCTCCCTCGACATCGAGCCCAGCCCGCGCACAAGCGCATGCCAATACAGCAGCTGCGCGGCCAACAGCGGCCCCATAGGACGCAATGCATCCTCGCCGCGACTGAACTGGGTGAATTCCTTCCCGGTTACGTCGATCCGCTACGGAATCGACACCATCGCCCCGCAGATTTGGAATGGTGCAGCTCCAGAGTTGGCTGTGACGGGCCCGAATGTGGGGAGTAATCTCTGGGTGCAGGTTCCCTTTTCCGGGACGGTCGGAACGGCTGTTTACGCAGTGAAGGAGGCTGGTATCCCGGCGTTGGCCTTCTCAGGGGCGTCGAGCGGGACGTTGGGGTTTGATACCACCCCGGTGCCGAAAAGGAGTGAGGTGTATGCCGAGCTGGCGACTATTCTGACGCAAAAGGTGATTGCGAGCGGGAAGCCGTATCTGCCGGAGGATGTGTGGCTGAATGTGAACTTTCCCAAGGTGGAAGGGGAGTGCACGGATGCGAGCAAGTTCAAGTGGGTGTTGAGCAGGATTAATCCGGGGTTTTTGTCGTCGAAGGATGTGAAGCATTGTGGGAGTTCGCGGTTGCCCACAGAGACGGATGTTGCACTTGAGGGAGGGTGTTATATCTCTGTCAGTGTGGGGGATGCGAATGATAAGACTACTGCGGGGGCGGATAAGCAGGCGGTTGTTTTGGGGAAGTTGGGGGGGTTGTTGAGTTGTTTGCCTTAGTTTGGGGAGCTTGGAGCTGGTTTGGCGATTGTTAGGTTAGGCCTGTATATTTTATACTGTACTCCATTCTTCAAATTGGAGAACTCTTCGATAGACAGCTTTATGTCGGTGTCATTTGTAGCTGACAAAGGTACTGCGCAGATCTTGATGGGGAGAATCGTGTGGTGTCTAAAAGGGGAGATGCAATCCTTCATCCTTCCCAGCAAAAGAGATACCCAAGTTCCCGGGTATAAACACCATTGTTTCTCGGGTTGCCATTTCATCCCCAAACCTGCCTGAAACAAGACTGGACTGTTCCCCTCACGGCCGGTGCTGGCAAAATCCAAGGTCGTGCGCGTTTTCACGACGTTGTAAGACGCATTGAGCTTTCCCATTGGTTCAAAAGGCAAAAGAACTGCTGCAGTTGCAGCATAAATGGTGGGAGATGTCGAGCCGTTTGAAGACCGCTATTAGCTCCAAAGTTTACAGCATAAATCGTCCCCCACGACACGGGCTTTAGCCAGGTACTCGAATTGACCGTTCTAATTGGCTACCCTCAACCACCGCGGCTCTTATCTCCTCTTGGCACCGCCGACCGCGTTGATGAAACGGGAGCCGCATTCCCAACTTCATGGATCGGTTCCTGATCGACCTACGATACTTTATGGGGCACAGCAACATTAACTGTCGGCCACGTACCGACGATAACATCAGCAACGTCGACAACATGGATCAGGGGGGTCGTGGCCGATCATCAACGTCGATAGTATCCCGAGGTCGCTAGGGAAAAGTGGACAGTGTCCAGACCAGCCCGTGAATCCGAAATCTTGTTGCAGCGGTATTATCCAACGGGCATTAGCTCAATCGCTCTGCATGCGGATGAAGTCATAATGATGGCGCTATTGCACCTGCACCTCAGTTTACTGGTGCCAACTTCCCTCATATCTCACCCAACCGGCGCTCTTCGCTTTATGCCAACCTTCAAGGGGGGACGCCACAGTAAATGCTTCTTAGAACACCGTGACGCCAAGTGTTCCCGGGAAGCCGGCTGAGCAAAGCCCGGGCTCATGTTCTTATCTCTCGACTTGACTTTTGCTCGTCAAGACATCTCTTTCGAAGGAAACCCGAGAGTGAGGACGTCGGCCATTTGTGATATCCATCTTAATATCACTACATGTAATCCGCCAACGTTAGCCCAGCCATGGCGCCCTCACGGTCATCGAGTCTCTCAAGCGACAGTCGCCAGGTCGACCGTCACCCATTGAGCCCCTTCAGCATGGCCATCAACAAGATGTCCGAGTCCACCGACGACTTGAAGACCAAGGAGTCCATCACGACATTGGGGGTTGGAATTTTTGACGAGCAGGTCTTGGTATGATGGCCACCATGGCTCAGTTCCCTTCAACGACGAGCACTAACACAACCGTCTCCAAGCTATCCAAATCCCACAACAATGTCAACTCCATGTCCTCAGAGGAGCTCCGGCTCCAAGGGCAGGCGTTCAACGTCACCGAGGCCGACCTCCTCGAGGCCAAGGAACTGGCCAAGACGTTTACGCTCGACGACACCAGACAGTTGATGGTCTCGATCCACAAGCAGCACTCGCGGGACCCCAACTTCCCCATGGAGATTATCAACGCCATCGAGCAATTCCTGGGTCAGTCCTCCTCACAAACACACAGAAGACACCAGCTAACGATGAAAAACAGCCAACGAAGACCTCTTCACCAACCCCGAAAAATACGCCCCAACCATCCAAGAAATGAAAATCCAAGCCGCCCTCATCACCAGCAACAGCCCCTACGCCGAAGTCCGCGCCGTCGTCGACAACCACGACGACCCCACCCTCCCCGTCTCGACCCTCCGCGCCTGGGCCATCGGCATCTTCTTCTCCTGCTGCATCTCCTTCATCAACTCCTTCTTCGACGTCCGCCTCCCCAGCATCTCCGTCATCGCCACCGTCCCGCAACTCCTCGCCTACCCCGTCGGCAAGTTCTGCGAGCGCACCCTCCCCGACAAGGGCTTCACCCTCTTCGGCGTGCGTCACAGCCTCAACCCCGGCCCCTTCAACAAGAAAGAACACATGCTCATCACCATCATGTCCAACGTGGCCAAGTCCGTCCCCTACACAAACTACATCATCTGGATCCAGGTCCTCCCGCAGTACTTCAACCAGCCCTGGGCCCAAAACGCTTTGTATCAAATCCTCATCGGCCTCTCCACCAACATCATCGGCTACGGCCTGGCCGGCATCTGCCGCCGCTTCCTCGTCTACCCAGCCTACTGCGTGTGGCCCTCCTCCCTCGTCACCATCGCCCTCAATTCGGCCTTCCACGACGCCTCCACCGAAACCGCCACCGTGCTCGGCCCCCTCAAATCCGTCTGGAAGATGCCCCGCCTCCGCTTCTTCGGCGTCT
>Ga0247781_1000613_pt1 | contig 11157 bp, 5 predicted proteins | sample UWRJL184509B5_FD_179922 | JGI IMG/M metagenome (GOLD analysis project Ga0247781, IMG submission 179922) | Plant litter microbial communities from Arlington Agricultural Research Station in Wisconsin, United States - UWRJ-L184-509B-5 | ecosystem: Environmental > Terrestrial > Plant litter >...
ATAACTGTTTAAAAAAGAACTATAATAGTATAAAATAGTAAATAATTTTAAATTAATAAACATTGACAATCTCAAATTTATAGTAGACTTAATAGCCTACTTAATTACTATAGTAACCAATTTAAAGGTTATAAAAAAACTAAAAATTGTTTATTTAATTACTTTTATAACTAAAAAGGCCAAAATTAATAAGTTTTTAAACCCTAATATTTTTAAATAAATTCTAAAGTATTTTGAAAAACAATAGTAATTATAAACTTCCTTTAAAAAATTTATATAATTTTTAATTACTAAAATATTATATTTTATTAATTGTTTTGAAATTAAAAAGACTTTTATAACCTTTTATTGGGTTTTTAAAGCTAAAAAAAACGCCCAAAATACTATAATTAAATATAAAATTAGGTTAATAGTATATAGTTTTTAATAATTCTTTAAAACCAATTTTATAAAAACTTATATAAATACTACTATACTACCTATTTAGCAAATTATACTAACTATAATTGCTATAAAAGACTATAAAATAGAATAAATCGACTTTATAAGTGCATTTTTGAACTCCTTATTAAACTTTAATATCTATATAAAGTTTTTAAAAAGCCTATACGAGTTCAATATTACCAGCAAAGCCACCTAAATACTTTTATAGAGTAGTAGCTAGGACCTTACTAGAGATTAAATTATACTGTTTAAAAAGAGCTTCTATAACTTTAAATAAGTAGCCTACTTATAATAATAGAATTTAATAATACTATTTAAAATACAAGGTTTTAAGCTGCTTACTTTTAATATAATTATTTATTATAACAAAAAAGAACAAATTTTTATTATAAATTATATTAACAACTACTTAATTATAAACTTTTTATTATAATATATTAATATACTAAAAGAGAAGCTGGATAATATTTATAATATTGAAAATCTAGGCCCAATATAGTTTTTTTTAGGAATTTAAATCGAATAGAATAGGTTTAAAAGGTTTATGTGGTTTTACTAATAAGCCTATATACGGTAATTTATTTAATATTTTAACCTCAATATTATTAGGCCTAAAATACCGCTTTCCCCTGGCCTAATTAGCTCTAAATTATTACTAAAAATTTTAAATAAAACCGAAATCTATTTATATTAATAATTTATAAGTACAATTATATATACTATTACTCAAATTTGGCCAAATATAGCCTTTTTAGTGCAATAGTTTTCTATATACTTACAAAAGCCCACTATAACCCACCTCAATACAATTAAAAAACTACTAAGCTACTTTTATAGTATTTAAAAACTCTCTATTACTTTTAGTACTACTGACGAAATAGCCTTTATAGGCTATATTAATAATGATTTTGTTAGCTATAAAACTACAGCTTATTCGATTTATAGCTATTTTTTTTTAATAGGGGGTGGTTTAATAAGTTAGAAAGCTAAAAAATCCCCAATAGTAGCCTATTCGATTTTCGAAGCCGAATTTATAGGCTTAATAAAGGGTAATAAGGAAGTTTTTTAGCTTAGGGGATTATATATGGAAATTAGCTACAATTTACAATTCCCTATTTTTATTATAGAAGATAATAAAAGGGCTATTAATTTAATTTACAATTTTAAATACTACAATTGCACTAAATATATTTTTGTATGGTTTTAAAAAATCTAAAAGAGCGTTGTAAGTAATAATATAATTATAAACTACATATTTACTAACGAGATACCTACTAATAGCCTTACTAAAGCCTTTAACTATACTAAATATTAACAATTTATAAAGTTATTAAAATTTATAGAGCCTAAATTTACTTTATAAAAATAAAAAAAAAAGAAAAAAAAAGAAAGAAGGCTAGTATAAAATTTGAACTTATAACCTTTTCAACTAGAAATTTCACTTTATTTAAATAAATAATAATTGTTGGGGTTTTTTTAGTACTATTTTATACTAAAAAACCCCTAGTAATTGTCGTTTATTCAAATAAAGTGGAAAATTTATTAAAATTGAAATGCGTTATTATTACGTTAATTAGTTTAAATTATTAAAATAAAACGTATTGGAACTTTTATATTAATTATAGTAATATATAAAAGGCTTATAAAAAGCAAAAAGAAGGACGGCTAGTATGGGAATTGAACCTACGGCTTTTTCAATTGTTATAAAAAGAAGGCAAATACTTGTAATTTATAGGCGGATTTGCTCTTTTATAATATAAGACTAAAATGTATTATTATTGTGTTAATTAGCTTGTAATTATTAAAATAAGAGGTGCTGGAACTTCTATATTAACTATAGTAGGTATAGTATTAGGTTTAGGAAGTAGTATATAGGTTTATTTAAAGAAATAAGCGTATATAGCCAATATATTGGCTACTAATTTCGGTTAGTTATAGGGGTTATACAACCTTTTATATACTATTAAGGAGATATAGGCATAAAAGGGGTGTTGAATTGGATATTTGCATACTATATAGTGTAGAGGGGAGATTGTTGAACTTAGGGGTAGTTAAAGGTTAGAATTAAGGTTGTACGTGTAGTCGGCCAGGCAACAATTAGGGGTAACCAATACACACACTAGCCCAATACTAGCCACTCCAACCACCACTACAATACTACATTACTACCGTACAATAGTAGGCGCTTGGCTTATATTCTACAGATCTACTACAATACTATATTACCAACTTATAGTATAATAAAAGCCTACAAAACCGGTATATACTAGTATATACCAGATCTAATACGCATTCTAGCCCCTTACTTAAATCCGGCCAACACTATTATATCTAATACCAATACAAATACAGCCTTTTACATTACAACGCAAATTTCTAAAATACAAAAGCAAACCCTTTAAAGTACAGAACTGGCCTACTAGATTTATACTACAACTATACTATAAATTAATTACTTATTTTCTTTATATTCTAGTTTCCAAAATACGTATTTAGTATTTATATCTACTATTTCCAGGTTTACAATAGGCCTTCTAGCCTACTAAAGGCCCTCTAATCGCCTATATAAGGCCACTACTCCCCCTAACTAGTTAAATAGATTTTTATTAAGTAAACAAGTTATTCGCCTTATATAATAAGTACAAGCAAGTAATTTATACAATTATTACAATATTTTCACTACTACTTTAAACCTATAAACCTTTATTATAATATTCTACTTTCTATATTACTATCTATTTGCTTTTTTTAGCACTATTTTACCTCCTACTATTGTATTTTAGGCTTATTTAGCCTAATATTATCTTTACATTTTATTGCCTACTCCCTACAACTTCTACTCTACAATACTATTATACAACCGTCTATATAGACTAATTACTCCTAGTCTTACAAAGTATATACCTCTTTACTACTGCTTATAGTTGGTAAAATTCAATAGATATTGACTTTTTCAAATATTTGTATAAAGTATTAGGATTTAAATTTTGAATTTGCAAATGTTAAGTTTAATAAATAATTGCAAAAATAAAAGTAAATAAGGTTATTTTGGACAATAAAAAGTAAATTGTTAATATAAAAAACGTAATTAAAAAAGTTGTAGTTTAATTTATAAAATGATGAATTCGAGGTATTATGGGCGTTTAATTGTAAGGCAAAATGTCTATTAGTTAGCTACTATTGTTGAAATTAAATTCTAAATTTGTTAGTATATAGTATGATACAACCGATTTTATAGTGTGCTTTTAATGCTATTTTAGGGCAAGAATGGATGTTTTTAATGCTGTCTTAAGGCAGTTTTTTTTATTATTAAATATATTTTTAAACAATTTTAGTAAATAAATTGTTATATAAACTTCTATTTCCTAATTATACTAATAAATAAAGTATTCTATTTGTTGGAACACAATTGGGTTGAACCGTTCAACGGTCAAGATCACGATGCATAAGGCCTACCTGCGGTAGGCGCGTAATGCGGTGTTGTGGGCAATTGGTTGCTAGTTGTTGTTGTGTGTGTTGGGCCGGCCAACGGCTTGCACCGTTGGCCATAGATATATCTGGTGGCCCAGCGCACAGGCCACATAGTGGCCTGTGCTCCCTATCTAAGCTATGGAGTGCAATGGCCCACAATGGCCATTGCATGGCCATTGTGGGGTCACTGTGGCACTGGCCACAATGACACGATATATATTTCCACACTATTTTTATTTGCAATTTTATAATTAAGAGATTAAACTTGTATTAATAATAAACGGTTTATTCAAATTAAAAACAAAAGTAGAAAATTGTATATTATATATAAAAAGTATTAGAGTTATATATATATAGTTATATAACAATAATTGCAGTATTTAATTAAATAATTATATATACAATTAATAGTATTTAAAGAAAAAAAAAAGGCAAAAGCGAAATTGAAAACCTCGTTTTTTGCTTATATTTATATATCAAAAGTCTATTTTAATTTTACAATTTATTTGTTTAATTTGTATATAATTGCTGATGTTAAATATATCTAAATTTAATATATTGTAGTTGTAGCTTCAATACAAATATTATTTCTAAGGATTGCAAATAATAATACTAATTCGAATATACACTGTTGTATAAAGATGGCTCGCAAGCCTTACCAAACAACTTTAAAGAAGAAAATATGAGTAGAGGAAGGATTAAGTTAATTGAATTAGATATCCCGACATGTATACGAGGTATTGTGGGCTGTAGTGACCAGATTTGATCCGGCCATGTCGGCGACCGCTGCACGTTTCCCTACAGCGGCTCTTCATCTTTGGAGTGGAATCATGGTGGGTGTTTGTTTTGGGGATCGGCCCCGGGAGGCGCAGGTCATGTGGCGAAGTTTTCCACTACGTTTTTGACCTTGACCGGCGATTGGAAGGGAGTTATTGCCGTTGATGCGTGTTTGTACATGATTTACGTACCAAGTTCAAGGTGTAATTCGTGGAATTGAGGCGAAGATTATGTGGGAGTTGTCCGATGGTTTTGCGCTCGGCGAGATTGTAATATAGAGATAGATTGATTATATTTCATGAAGAGAAGACGAGTAAGACATAAGATCTATGAATTGTTCGAAGCCGATTGATCTCTGAGGTCACGGCTATATAGTAAAGTGATGAAAGCCTCAAGCGGAAGTTACTAAACTACTAACTGAGCGAAGATATTCTCTAAAAAAGATGAAATCCGAACACTGGAAGTATTATTGACCTGAGCTGTGATAAAATGAGGTTGACAATTGCCAAAAGGGGTTGTGTGAATGTCTGATGATGGTAAGAAAACATTTGTATTGAAGTTATAATTCCTTTGCGTCATCTACAAATTCCAGTTTGTTCCATAGACCAACATGTACCTAAGGTAAGTAATGAGTCTCGGGATGATCGCAGAACACGTTACGCCCTAACAACGACCGCGTGGTGTTAGTGGGACGATCCAGTTCAACTTAGACTTAAAAAGAAAATTGTAACCCATCAGAACATGGACTTTTGTTTCCAGGGCACACTTGTTGTTAATACTATACTTTGATGTGGGAAATAAAAAAGGTAAAACAAAAAGATGAAGTTCAGTGGCGCAACACCAACGCCATACAGTCTGGTTTAAGGGAATGAAAACATAAGAGAGTCCTCAACTCTAAAGTGGTTAAGAAAGCCCCCATCCCCGTCAAATACAAATCCTATTAAACTGTTTTCCCGGACTCATAGTGATCATTGACCTCAAAATGGGTCTTAATCAGTTTCCACACCTCGATATGACCATTCTTCTTTGCGACGTTCATCGCATTCTTAACTTGTTCCGCTCCTCCTTCCCCGGTTCCCGCGTCAGAGTTGATCAGAATCTGGACAATATCCAAACGACCGTGTTCAGCAGCACCCTCAAGAGCTGTGCGCCCATCAAATGTCGCCGCGGGAGCATTGACATGGGCGCCATGTCTAAGCAAAAAGTCCACAGTCCCGGCTCGTCCCGAAATGGCAGCTAGTTGAAGAGCGGTCGCCCCCCTTTGCAAGGCTGGTGGTGCGTTGATCTCTGCCCCGTGATTCACAAAAAACTGAACAATTTCGAGGTCGCCAACCTCACAGGCCTTTTGAAGCGGAGTTCGCTTCACCATGGTCGCTGGAAAGTTGATCGATGCGCCGAACTCGATGAGAAGTTCTAGCAAGGAGATATTCTTCAACGGTATGGCTTGTAAAAGGGGTGTTTCCCGTACAATCACATTGACCGGTCTGTCCCAAGGATGATGTGACATATCCTGACTTCCGGCGATGAGGCCGTCAGCATCCATACCAATCTGAAGTACCTTTCGTACCATCTCAATATTCCCGCTTCGGCAACTACGAATTGCCGCGGTGAGGGGGGCCATCCCACATATCCCGACCTTATTTCTTATTAGGTATTCGAAAACTTCGGAATTTTGGCTCTCAATCGCTGCACATAGCGCCCCGGAGCCGTATGATTTGACCCCACGTGGATACCGCTCTCTGAAGTGGCTGACGAGTAGTCGGACCATGGCCATGTCGACCGAGTGAGGCCCTTGATCGATATTCCCAGTGAAACCGAAAAACAACTGCCCAGTTCCTGACACCGCGGAACGGAGAGCTCCAGAGTTGCATGGATCTGCCCCTTGAGAAAAGAGATATTCCACCATACTCGCATCGCCTGTTTCTACAGCATCTGTGAGGGCCGCTGTTTTGGGGTCCGATGACCCTTCTTCGTCCATCAGATCCAGCAATAGTGCCGACATCTGTTTGTCGCGTTTCTTGATAGCTGCACATAAGGCCTCTCCACAAGCCGATGGAGAACAGATGGTCGCAGCTATGATGTCTCGGACAATGGACTGGTCTCCCCAATTAACAGCGAGAGTGAGAGTCGACGGACCGATTCTGGGAGAAAAAGAACTCGAAGGATCTAATACGATATCCCTTTCAAGCAATGCTCGGACAACCTTTGGTTGTTCTTTCTTCGTGGCAAGTTCCAGAAGTTTGTATGTTTGCTCTGGTGTCGAATTAATGGTAGCATTGCCGGGATCAGAGGAAGAAAGAAGACTCAATGCGTCGTCTTCTTCTCCCGCGTCGAGCAAAATCCTGACGAGTTTCCATGCCCATTCCGCTTTGATAGTGCTGATCCTCGGCCGCAATTTGTCCAAGACCTCTTCGTTTCCTTTCCGAACTGCCGCCCACCACGCTCCCACCCATTGATGTTCATCCACCAAATGATCTATAACATTTCTATCCTCCAAGAATTCGATAAATTCAAGATTCCCCTGTTCGATTGCCTCGGAGTAAGGCGATCGCCCTTCATGCCCACTAGCTCCGAAAGTATCAGCCCCCATGGCCACAAGGGTATCGAAAAGGCCCCGCTCACCACATTGTACAGCTGTTACGAGGAGACCCGCTGGGACTGGATTCCACGCATGTGTGCTGAGGATGGATTTAACACACTCAAGTTGTCCCCTTCTGGTCAATATCTGTAAATATGCCTCCATGTGGTCAGAGCCGTTTAGGGTGCTTATCAGGCCCATTATTGGCGTAAGATAATCTTCCTCGATGTCTTCGAGAATCGCAGAAAAACATCCTGCTTTCTCCCATCTGTGGATCTGCTCCGGGGTTGCTGCCTTGATACACTGCAAGAGAGTATTTGAGTCAAATGACTCCGATGCTCTGTGGATTTCTTCCAAAAAGTAATCCGAGCGCGGTAATTCAGCTTCTGATGAATCACTTGTAGAATCACTTGCATGATCACTTGCAGAACCACCCGCGGCATCAATCGAGATGAGGATCAGCAAAGTTTCAACAGACGATCCCAAGCCAGGGAGATATGAAGTGAGAGTTCGACCGTCAAGTTTCGCCCACTTGTCCGGCACCAATTTGTCAAGGTCCAGGGATCTCGACCCCTTATTCAACAGCAACGTGGTCACGCTGGGAGATCCAAATTTTAGGGAAAGCTCCAAAGGGGTGTAGTGGCCCCATGTAATGTCATAAACAAGACTGTCAACCGCTGTCGAATCGATGAGTTGTTGTGTGAGGATAGCGCCAACAATAGAAGCGTCACCAGACATAATTGCACAACGGAAGAAAACTCGCGCCAAAACTGATGCTGTAGGTGCGTTGTCTCGAAGAAGGACACGCAAAGCTGGTAGCCATTCCGAGGCTCTTTTTTGGAGGTACTCCCATATGAGATCAAGTGGGAATTCCTCTTCTTCAAGCAGGTTGTTGGAAATGATGTAGATTACAATGCGCAGGTAATCGGCCGACAAGTCGTGTCCTTGTAGTTGTTGGACGTCCAAGGCCCCGGTATTGTGTGTGATGGTTGTGAGGGGAAGCCCGAGCAAGGCGTCTGGTATGAGGGAGCGAAGGGTAGGAATGACAACCCTGGCATGAAAACCAGAAACGCCTTGAATAAGTGGACTGTAGGGATTGGAAATCATTGGCGTTGTGCGGCTTGCCAAAAACGGGCGGAGCGTGTTTGAACTATTATCTTGCCCCAGGTCGGTGGGAACACGACTCAGAGGCACCGCGTGGGATCCTGTATCTCCCTGTTCAACTGGAAATACGCGAGGCTGGTAGAGCTCAGTCTCTCTTGGCAAGCTTTGCTCGAATAACAGCAGTGGTAGGTTCCTGGCGAAATGGGGCCCGTGATGGGTTTGGAGAGGGGTCCTGATGTAGAAGCCCGATGGAGTCGGAGGGGGGGTGGTCCCTTCAGTAAGATCAGCCTAGGTCTCTGCAACGGGGTGGGATATGTGTAGGGAAAAAAAAACTAAAAAAAAAACTCACCGTGCTCAAACCTCTGAATCGTTGAGGTGAACCCATACCGTGATACCTCCCTTGACACTGTGTCCTTGGGGACAAGTTCTCCTTTGAAGTAGACCTCACTTTGCAGCCCCTGTTCCTCTCTTGCTCGAATAGTTCGGGCGAGTGCCTTCCATTCCGTGCTCGTCTTGTTCCTTTTCAGTTTCCACTTCTTGAGCTGAAATCGGTATTGGTGGATGCTTGAACACGGAAAGGTATGAGTACAAGTAGTGGGGGTGATGGGGGACGAGCTTAACATACGTTGCTGAAACGGAATACTCGATCTCCATTTTTTCCATAACCCCGCCAGGTCCCTCCAGTTTCAGCTTGTCGTCAAGCCAAAGACGCCTGATAGTGGTCTTATGTTTATTCCATTCTAATTGAGACATGACTGGCAACGTATCGCGGATCAACAACTGATAATTATCAGAATGTGGAAAGGTTGGGCGGGGGCTGGGCGACGGCGTGGTTCTGGCGTGCCTTCGTAGTCGGTCGTCAATGATATGAGGTTGACCGGAAAGACAACCGCAAGCCAAGTATGCGAAGGGGAGCGGGGTTTCAAGAGATGTGCCTCTCATAGTTCCCACATGAGGAATCTGCTGGGCAACATGCATCTAATTAGTATGATTGGCTGGAGACAGAGTCGGAATTCTGCACCTGCGAGGTGCCCGGTTTTATTATGTCCTTGACAAATAAAAGTCGCAGACGGATCATTGCCAAGAATGTCTTGTGGTGGTCCATTGGGAATTGTCCCATTGGTCTCCTGCAGTTTCGAAATGCAAAGCAGCGGGGCTTTCATGTTCTGGAACCACCCAATCACATTAAAATGCCCCCCTTCATTCTTTCCGACTGATCGCACCGCATTGTCCACCGAACTCACTGAGCCCCGTTTTCACATTTGGGTCCAACAACCTGCAGGGATTGTGCAGGCCTGGGCTGACGACCAGGAACCAGAAAGCCCTCCAAAATCGCACCGTCCAGAAGCTGGACTTGCCGATTGTGATGCCAGCCAATGAGAATCGTACATGCATCCCCATTTTCTGGAGACTGAGTGGTCATGTTGAATCTCAAGGCCAACATTGCAGGAGTGATGCATTCCAAGATCTAACGTTTCCCAAGATCGGCCCCGGGGAATAAAATTTGGGTTTAGTTGCCCACCACACCATATAAACTGCAGCCTTTACAAATTGTGAATGATTCTTGCAGCTCCGTTCCGATTTTGTCGACGAACCAACCAAAACCCAACAATGGGCAAGAAAATGATTCATGTTAAGTGTAGTTAGATGACACCAGCACTCAATATCCTTCTCTCCCCTGTTTTCCATGTCCAGCCGCCTTACAAATTTCACGATGTGTTGTTTATATAACAGACTCCTCCTTCTTGCCCAACACCATGACTCAGTCGCTTCTTTAAGGAACGAAGGTTCTTACCTGTCGCGCTGCATGTCTTATTAAACCAAATTCACACGTCATGGGCCTCTCACCAGAAACCACCGTTGCCATCGTCGCTCTCCTCGTGACAGTTCCTCAAACCGTCCTCCTCCTTTGGGCATGCATCAGGCGACGTCGATTAGCAAACCGGGAACCTACAACGGATAGAACAGGTTAGTTACTGGTTACCAGCCTAGTTCAGTGTTCACCCTTTTTACCTTCCTAACACCCCCTAGTTGAGTTTGGCGCTCGCTGTTTACGAGAGTTCGGGCCACCGAGTACGCCAACGACGGGATCGCCGAAATGGAAAGTCGAGGTCAGCTTGATGTGTGACAGCGAGTTGACTGGGGGTCATTGCCGGCAGTGGAAGGAGTAAACGTCAGGGAGAAGACTTGTAGACAATGTGATGGAAAGGGGTTCAGAATACCTGGTACCGACTAGAACAGACTCGTGGGAAGACAATGATATTCACAGGATGTATGATGTACTTACATACCACTCTGGATGTGAATGACGTTGGACTTGCATCTTATCACAACTTATTAATATAATACTTCCATCAAACTCGCCATGAAACTTCTCACCCCCAACAGCAGCTCAGGAGAATATTCACCGTAGCTCACCCTTGCCTCAGGCTGTGACTTCAATCATGATATTACACAAGCAAGTGTCGGGGGTGACTCCGGTAGTATCACTCTGAAGGGAATTGCATGCCGTCTGCCAGTGAACACACACCCATCTCATAGTCATCTGATTGTATTAGGCACGTTCACCATTGATCGGATTTGATGACCCCGGGTCAGCTTTCGTCTAGTATCCACAGCACAGCCTTGCTACAAGCTCCAATTCTTTCCAAAGACCAGAAAAAGAGTTCTTCGTGTATGACCAAGAATAAATAGCAGTACTAACACTAGTTATATAACGCGCGAGCTTTGTCCAAAAGGGACCAATCCCCGAGCACAACCAACACCCCCAGCTCAAGATCCAA
>Ga0247781_1000614_pt1 | contig 11153 bp, 8 predicted proteins | sample UWRJL184509B5_FD_179922 | JGI IMG/M metagenome (GOLD analysis project Ga0247781, IMG submission 179922) | Plant litter microbial communities from Arlington Agricultural Research Station in Wisconsin, United States - UWRJ-L184-509B-5 | ecosystem: Environmental > Terrestrial > Plant litter >...
CCACCGAGTCGATGTCGGGCGCGTCGAGGAAGGCCAGGCCGGCCCCGAGCGCCGGGATCGAGACGATCTGCAGCGCGGCGGCGTCGTTGCTGGGCTCGCGGGTGCGCACCAGCCCGGGCAGCAGCTCGCCCTGCTGGAACCAGGGCAGGTCGGCCGGGTTGCTGACCAGCACCGGGGAGCGGGTGGTCGGGCGCAGCACGCCGGCTGTGCTGACGGGGGCGCGCACGAGGCTGTTGACCAGCGTCGACTTGCCGGCACCGGTGGAGCCGCCGACGACGACCAGCAGCGGCGCGTCGAGCCGGGCCAGGCGCGGGAGCAGATAGTCGTCGAGCTGCGTGACCAGGGCGGCGCCGACGCGCTGGGCCTCCTCGGCCGAGGGCATGACCAAGGGGTACGCCGTATCGCCGATCGCGGAACGCAGGTTGCCGAGCGCCTCGGCGAGTTTTTTGATGCCCGGCGGGGGTTCGGCGGCCGCGAGCGCGTCGGCCTCACCGAGGTCAGCGGGACGGGCCGGGACAGGCGCGGAATCGGGCTTCGGCGCGGGCGGTGGGGCCGCGGTGCCGGGATCCTCATGCGGCTGACGGGACACGGCGGATTCCGTACGATCGGGGTGGTCCGCGTCCTGGTCGGTCATCGTGCTGACCTGTGCTTTCTCGTCCGCGGAGCCGGTCTTGGAGACCGTGGCGGGTTGTCGCGTGGCGGCGGCTTCGGCGGACAGGGCCGCTTGCCCGACCGCGTCACCGTGGGTCGTCACGGGTAAAGAGTGCCCGATCTATGCATGCAGAACAACAGGTACCGGTATGCCGTGACCGGACAGGTATCTACCGAACTGCTGGCAAGGCTGAGAACGCCCATAGTTGCGCCGGGGTGACTCAACTTCACTTGACGTGGTGCGAACCCGTGGCATCATTGAGTCTGTTCCACTCAACCTTTTGTCAGAACCAAGCTGAAGTTAGAAGCGAGGACCACCATGGCACGTGCGGTCGGTATCGACCTCGGCACCACGAACTCCTGCGTCAGCGTTCTGGAAGGAGGCGAGCCCACCGTAATCGCCAATGCGGAGGGATCTCGGACCACCCCGTCCATCGTCGCCTTCGCGCGCAACGGTGAGGTGCTCGTCGGCGAGGTCGCGAAGCGTCAGGCGGTGACCAACCCCGACCGGACCATCCGTTCGGTCAAGCGTGAGGTCGGCACCAACTGGTCGATCGACATCGACGGCAAGAAGTACACCCCGCAGGAGATCTCGGCGCGGGTCCTGATGAAGCTCAAGCGCGACTCGGAGGCGTACCTCGGTGAGACGGTGACCGACGCGGTCATCACCGTCCCGGCGTACTTCAACGACGCGCAGCGCCAGGCCACCAAGGAGGCGGGCGAGATCGCCGGCCTCAACGTCCTGCGGATCGTCAACGAGCCCACCGCCGCCGCCCTGGCCTACGGGCTGGACAAGGGCACCAAGGAGCAGACCGTTCTGGTCTTCGACCTCGGTGGCGGCACCTTCGACGTCTCGCTGCTCGAGCTGGGTGACGGTGTCATCGAGGTCAAGTCGACCTCCGGTGACAACCACCTCGGTGGCGACGACTGGGACCAGCGGATCATCGATCACCTGATCAAGACGTTCCGCGGCGAGCACGGCATCGACCTGGGCTCGGACAAGATGGCCCTGCAGCGTCTGCGCGAGGCCGCCGAGAAGGCGAAGATCGAGCTCTCCGCCGCGACCACCACCAGCATCAACCTGCCGTACATCACGGCCGGCCCCGACGGGCCGCTGCACCTCGACATGTCGCTGAGCCGCGCCGAGTTCCAGCGCATGACCCAGGACCTGCTCGACCGTTGCAAGGGCCCGTTCGAGTCCGCGATCAAGGACGCCGACGTCAAGCTCTCCGACGTCGACCACGTGATCCTGGTCGGTGGCTCGACCCGCATGCCGGCCGTCGCCGAGCTGGTCAAGGGCATGATCGGCCGGGAGCCCAACAAGGGCGTCAACCCGGACGAGGTCGTCGCGGTCGGCGCCGCCCTGCAGGCCGGCGTGCTCAAGGGCGAGGTCAAGGACGTCCTGCTGCTCGATGTCACCCCGCTCTCGCTGGGCATCGAGACCAAGGGCGGCATCATGCACAAGCTGGTGGAGCGCAACACCACCATCCCGGCGCACCGCTCCGAGGTCTACACGACCGCCGAGGACAACCAGCCCTCCGTGCTGATCCAGGTCTTCCAGGGCGAGCGCGAGATGGCGGCGTACAACAAGAAGCTCGGCACCTTCGAGCTCAGCGGCATCGCCCCCGCGCCCCGCGGCGTCCCGCAGATCGAGGTCTCCTTCGACATCGACGCGAACGGCATCGTGCACGTGTCCGCCAAGGACCTGGGCACGGGCAAGGAGCAGAAGATGACGATCACCGGCGGCTCCGCGCTGCCGAAGGAAGACATCGAGCGCATGATGCGCGACGCTCAGGACCACGCGGACGACGACAAGAAGCGCAAGGACGACGCGGAGACGCGCAACCTGGCCGAGCAGCTCCAGTGGCAGACCGAGAAGTTCCTGGCCGAGAGCGGCGACAAGCTGCCCGAGGACAGCAAGAACAAGATCGGCGAGGCGCTGGGCGAGCTCCGCGGCGCGCTGGGCGGCTCCGACATCGAGAAGATCAAGGCAGCGCACGAGCAGCTGTCGCGGGTCTCCCAGGAGGCCGGCTCGCAGCTCTACTCGCAGGGTGACGGCACTCAGGCCGCGCCCGGTGCCGACGGTACGCAGGACGCGCCCGGGGGCGCGGCCGGTGCGGCCGGTGGCCCGAACGCGGGCCCGGCCGCGGGTGGTGCCGACGACGTGGTCGACGCCGAGATCGTGGAGGACGACAAGAAGTGACTGCCACGGACGACGAGAACGACGGTCAGGCGACCGAGCGGGTCGTCATCCGGGACCGCCGCAAGATCGACCAGGCTGAGCCCAAGGCCACCACGGCCAAGGGCAAGGCCCCGGTCGGCGCCCATCGGGCCGCCGACGGCGAGGAGACTCCCGTGGCTGAACCGCCCGAGGAGCCGAAGCCCGCTCTGGGCGCCGAACTGGAGGCGCTGCGGACCGAGCTCGACGAGCGGACCCATGACCTCCAGCGGGTCACCGCCGAGTACGCCAACTACCGCAAGCGGGTCGACCGCGACCGGGGTGCGGCGGCCGAGCAGACCACCGGTGCGGTCCTGACCGCGCTGCTGCCGGTGCTCGACGACATCGACCGGGCGCGCGAGCACGGCGACCTGGTCGGCCCGTTCGCCTCGGTGGCCGAGTCGCTGACCACGGTGACCGGCAAGCTCGGGCTGGTGCCGTTCGGCGAGAAGGGCGACCCGTTCGACCCCAACCGCCACGAGGCGGTCGCTCACCAGACGTCCGCGGACGTCACCGAGCCGACCTGCGTCGAGGTCATGCGTCGCGGTTACACCCTGGGCGAGCGGCTGCTGCGACCCGCAATGGTCGCGGTCGCCGACCCGGAGTGATCTCACACGTTCGTCCCGCCCGCCGCGTCGCGGTGGGCGGGACCTGCCGCAGGAGGGGGGAGGCGGGATGAGCTCGAAGGACTGGTTGGAGAAGGACTTTTATGCCGTTCTCGGTGTGCCCAAGTCCGCTCCGGCCGACGAGATCAAGAAGGCGTACCGGAAGCTCGCCCGCGACCTGCACCCGGACCGGAACCCCGGGAACCAGGAGGCGGAGGAGAAGTTCAAGGCCGTCTCCGAGGCCTACGACGTGCTCTCGGACGACAAGAAGCGCAAAGAGTACGACGAGATGCGCTCGCTCTTCGGCTCCGGGGCGTTCCGCCGCGGGGCCCGTTCGGGCGGCGGTGCTCAGTTCGACCCGTCCGACCTGTTCGGCGGGTTCAGCGGCGCCGGCGCGGCGGGCGGAGCGCCTGGTGACAAGCGGTTCGGTGGCGCCGGGTTCTCCGACATCTTCAGCTCGATCTTCTCGGGTGGCGGGCCGGGCGGCGGCGCGGCGCGGCGCGGTGGCCCGCGCCGCGGCCGGGACGTGGAGACCGAGGTGACGCTCGACTTCGCGCAGGCGGTGAAGGGCACGACGCTGCCCCTCACGCTGCGCTCGGCGGGCGAGTGTGAGACCTGTCACGGCAGCGGGGCCAAGCCCGGCACGGCACCGCGGACCTGTCCGCAGTGCCAGGGCAGCGGCCTGATCTCGCGCAACCAGGGGTCGTTCAGCTTCTCGGAGCCGTGCCGCGACTGCCAGGGCGCGGGGACGATCGTCGATCAGAAGTGCGCGGAGTGCCGGGGCACGGGCGGGGTCACCAAGAACCGCACGATCAACGTCCGGTTCCCGGCCGGGGTCGCCGATGGTCAGCGCATCCGGCTCAGCGGCCGGGGCGAGCCGGGCGACCGGGGCGGCCCCGCGGGCGACCTCTACGTGCAGGTGCTGGTGCGGCCGGACGAGTTGTTCGGGCGTACGGGCGATGATCTGACGTTGATCGTGCCGGTCACCATCGCCGAGGCGGTGCTCGGCACCGATCTGCGAGTTCCGACCCTGGACGGTCCGGTGACCCTGCGGGTGCCGCCGGGCACACCGAGCGGCCGCAAGCTGCGGGCGCGCGGCAAGGGAGTGACCCGCAAGGACGGCCCGCCGGGCGATCTGATCGTCACGGTCGACGTTCACGTGCCGCTCGAAGTCACGGGAGAGGCCCGGGACGCGCTGGAGCGGTTCGCCAAGCTGAGCCCGCCCGCGGGGCGAGATCGGCTCGAGGCGCGGGTGCGCAAGACCGGCTAGGGCAGCGTAAGGGAGATGGGGTGCCCCATGCATGAGGAGATAAGCATCTCGGTCGAGCAGACCTCCGACGCGAAGGTCCTGATCATCTCGGTCGCGGCCCGCCTGGCCGGGATGCACCCGCAGACGCTCCGCCAGTACGACCGGCTCGGGCTGGTGCAACCAGGCCGGGCCGGCGGCGGTGGTCGCCGGTACAGCGAGCGGGACGTCGCACTCCTGCGCGAGGTGCAGAAGCTCAGCCAGGAGGAAGGCGTCAACCTGGCCGGGATCAAGCGCATCATCGGCCTGGAGCAGATGGTGGGTGACCTGCAGGAACGGCTGCGAGACCTGGAGCACGAGCTCCGCGAGGCCTATGCCCGGATCGCTCAGCTCGAAAGCCCTTACGGCCGGGCCGACCTGGTGCGCCAGGAGCGCCCTTCGACCGCGCTGGTCGTGTGGCGACCCCGGCGCTCTCCCGACCGGTAGTCACAGCGAAACGGCCTTGCGAAGTCGCGGGGCCGTTTCGCTGTCTCAGCGGGGTTTGCAGCTGTCTCAGCGGCGGTTGAACAGGCCCAGGCGGCGCGGCTGGCGCACCAGGCCGCCCTCGATCCACTCGGCGTAGTCGAAGAGCTCGGGGTGGCTCAGCAGCGCGCGGCAGTTGTGCGCCCAGATCACCATCGGCTCGTCGCCGCCCCCTTCAGCCCGCTCCAAGAATTTCTTGAGCCGACGTTTGCGCTGGCCGGACGCGTTCTGCCGGACCCCCTCGGCGGCGTAGATATACATGCAGTGCTGCGCGAACCGGCGTGCCGGGCACTGACGGTCCATCGCCAGCTCGAAGAGCACGGGCGCGAGGACGTCACCGGAGATCAGAAGATCCCAGTCAAGGGGCATGTCGCTGAGGGGAACGGCGTCCGGGTGATAGGCCCACGCCCGTACCTCGTCCGGCCGAGGATCAACCGGATTGGTGAATCCGAAGAATGTCGTCTCACGCACTGTCACGTCTCACGCACTGGCACGTCGCCGCCCGAGAAAGTCCGATAACACGTAATTGTCGGTGGGGAACCGTAGCGCGCCCACGAGGTCCTACGGAAGTGGCAAAAGCTCACAATCGGATACCGGTCAGTAGCTTTGAGCATCCCTGGGCTCAAGCCGAGGTTCGATACCTGACGCGACGGCCCGACCGGCGATGACGGTAACTCAGCCGTCACACGGTTCTGACCGACAACGCCTCGCGGGGCACTTCCGGGACGATTCGCCGTCCGCGCCGGGCGAGAATGATCAGCGCGAGTCCGAGCACGCAGAGAGCGAGATTCGCCCCGTACGCGAGCCGGTAGTCGAAGCGCTGGGCCAGTCCGAACACCGGCGCGGCCAGGATCTGACCGATCGGGAAGGTGTTGGTGATCAGCGTGGTGGCCCGGCCCGGGTGGCCCGGCATCAGGTCCTGCATGTAGGTGATGCTCAGACCGCCGACGGCCGCGATGAAGGTGGCGTTCAGGATCTGCGCCCCGGCCAGCACCCACACCGAGCCCGCGAGGACCGCGATGACCTGGTACGCGATGCCGAAGCAGACGCCGATGAGGATCAGCCTCCGCAGTGGCAGCCGAGAGCCGAGCACGCCGAAGCCGAGCAGCAGCGGGATCTCGAGCGCCGCGCAGAGCCCCAGGACGAGACCGGCCTGGCCGATCGTGCCGCCGAGGTTCGTGCTGACGAAGAGCGGCATAGCCTGGACGCCCAGGGTCATCGTGGTCTGCACGACGGTGAAGCCGGCGACCAGCAGGACGATCGTCGACCGCGGTGCCTCCGGCGTACGGATCTCGACGTCCTCGCCGTACCCGGCCGGGCCGTTGACCTCGGGCAGCCCACGCAGCACGATCAGCGCGGCGATCAGATACATGACCGCGACCAGGCCATACGTATAGGCGAACCCGCCATGGGTGAGCAGGAGGGCGGCCAGCGGCGGCCCAGCCACCCAGGCGACCGAGAAGAGCATGCGCAGGCTGCTGATCCCCATCGCGGCACGCTTCGGATCACCCTGCCGCAGTACCTGCCGGGCATACGCGAAGCTCTGCGGGAAAAGCGTCCCGGCGAGTGCCGTGAGCGTGCTGGTGAGCGCGAAGAGCACCCAGTAGTCACGGACGAAGGAGGTCAGCGCGGCGCCGACCATCCCGGCCAGCGCGGCGATCAGCAGCAGCTTGCGGCGGATCGGCCGGCGGTCGGAGATGCGGCCGACCAGCCACGACGCGAACACGCCGGCGAGCGGCGTGACGATCAGGAAGACGGTGGTCTTGACCGGGCCGGCATGGATGCCGTCGCTGAGGAAAAGGGCGAGGAACGGGCCGACGAAGGAGGTGCCGATGCCGACCGCGATGAAGATCAGGGCGAGCGGGATCAGGCGCCGCGACACTTTGTCGTACGCCGGGGGTGGTACGGGCATGATTCGCTACGTTACGACGCCACCCGGCCTGGTGGATCTTCTCGTGGGCACTGTCACGGCCTCGCGTTGTCGACGGCCGCCTGCGGGCATAGAGTTGAGTGGAATACGCTCAAGTCTGCGGTGAGTTGATCAGGGGAGCAGATGAACGCCGAACGTTTGACCACCAAGAGCCGCGACGTGATCACGGGGGCGGTCGCCGACGCCGGGCGGCGCGGGCACGCCACCGTCGAGCCGTGGCACATGCTGCTTTCGTTGCTGGACACCGGCGGCTCGACGGCCCCGGCATTGTTGCGTGCGGTGGGGGCCAACCCCGCCGACGTACGCCGGGTCGCCCTGCGCGCCGTCGAGCAGTTGCCGTCCGCCCGGGGTGCGAGCACTGCCGAGCCCAGCCTCGCCCGCGAGTTCGTGAACGCGATCGGCGAGTCCGAGCTGATCGCCCAGCCGCTCGGCGACGAGTACATCTCGACCGAGCACCTGCTGGCCGGCCTGGCCCGGGTCGGCGGGGCGGTGGGCCGCGCGCTCCAGGACGTCGGCGCCACCGAGGAGGCCCTGGTCGCCGCGTTCCCCCAGGTGCGCGGCGGGGAGCGGCGGGTGACCACGACCGACCCCGAGCAGACCTACAAAGCGCTCGAGAAATACAGCGTCGACCTGACCGCACTGGCCCGCGACGGCAAGATCGACCCGGTGATCGGCCGCGACGCCGAGATCCGCCGCGTCGTGCAGGTGCTCTCCCGCCGGACGAAGAACAACCCCGTGCTGATCGGTGAGCCCGGCGTCGGCAAGACCGCGATCGTCGAGGGCCTGGCCCAGCGCATCGTGGCCGGTGACGTGCCCGAGACCCTGCGCGACAAGAAGCTGGTCTCGCTCGACCTCGGCGCGATGGTGGCCGGCGCGCAATACCGCGGCCAGTTCGAGGAGCGGCTCAAGAGCGTGCTCGAGGAGATCCGCAACTCCAACGGCCAGGTCGTCACGTTCCTCGACGAGCTGCACACGGTCGTCGGCGCCGGCAAGGGCGAGGGCTCGATGGACGCCGGCAACATGCTCAAGCCGATGCTGGCCCGCGGTGAGCTGCGCATGGTCGGCGCGACCACGCTGGACGAGTACCGCGAGCACATCGAGAAGGACCCGGCCCTCGAACGGCGCTTCCAGCCCGTCGTGGTCGGCGAGCCCACGGTCGAGGACACCATCGGCATCCTGCGCGGGCTCAAGGGCCGCTACGAGGCGCACCACCGGGTGCAGATCACCGACGCCGCCCTGGTCGCCGCGGCCAGCCTCGCCGACCGCTACATCAGCGACCGGTTCCTGCCCGACAAGGCGATCGACCTGATCGACGAGGCCGCGTCCCGGCTGCGCATGGAGATCGACTCCCAGCCGGTCGAGCTCGACCAGCTCCAGCGCCAGGTCGACCGGATGCGGATCGAGAAGCTGGCCCTGGAGAAGGAGACCGATCCGGCTTCCCGTGACCGGCTCGCCCGCCTCGACCGTGACCTGGCCGACCGTGAGGAGGAGCTGACCGCGCTCAACGCCCGCTGGGAGCGCGAGCGCGGCGGCCTCAACCGGGTCGGCGAGATCAAGAAGCAACTCGACGAGGTCCGCGCCGAGCTCGACCGGGCGCAGCGCGACGCCGACTGGGAGAAGGCGTCCCGCCTGCAGTACCAGGAGATCCCCGCGCTGGAGCAGGAGTTGGCCACCGCGTCGGCGGCCGACGAGGAGGTCACCGACGAGCCGCCGATGGTCAAGGAGGAGGTCGGCGCCGACGACATCGCCGAGGTCATCTCGGCGTGGACCGGCATCCCGGCCGGCCGGATGATGGAGGGCGAGACCGCCAAGCTGCTGCGCATCGAGGAGTCCCTGCGGGACAAGGTCGTCGGCCAGGCCGAGGCGGTCGCCGCGGTGGCGAGCGCGGTGCGCCGGGCCCGAGCCGGTATCGCCGACCCCGACCGGCCGACCGGCAGCTTCCTCTTCCTCGGCCCTACCGGTGTCGGCAAGACCGAGCTGGCCAAGGCACTCGCCGGGTTCCTCTTCGACGACGAGCGCGCGATGGTCCGCATCGACATGAGCGAGTACGGCGAGAAGCACTCGGTTGCTCGGCTGGTCGGCGCCCCGCCCGGATACGTCGGGTACGAGGAGGGCGGGCAGCTCACCGAGGCGGTGCGCCGCCGCCCGTACAGCGTGGTCCTGCTCGACGAGGTCGAGAAGGCTCACCCGGACGTCTTCGACGTGCTGCTCCAGGTGCTCGACGACGGGCGGCTGACCGACGGGCAGGGCCGTACGGTCGACTTCCGGAACGCGATCCTGGTGCTCACCTCGAACCTGGGCTCGCAGACCGCCGACATCACGCTGGGCGACGAGGAGCGGCGGGACGAGGTGCTGGCCGTGGTGCGCGGGCACTTCAAGCCCGAGTTCCTCAACCGGCTCGACGACATCGTGGTGTTCCACGCGCTGACCAGGGAGGACCTGACGGCGATCGTCGACATCCAGCTCGGCCGGCTGCGCAGCCGGCTCGCCGACCGGCGGCTCACTCTCCAGGTGACGGCGCCGGCGGTCGACTGGCTGGGCGAGCACGGGTACGACCCGATCTACGGCGCTCGCCCGCTGCGGCGGCTCGTGCAGTCGACGATCGGGGACGCGCTGGCCAAGGCGTTGCTGGCGGGCGAGATCCGGGACGGTGACGCGGTCGTCGTCGAACTGGGCGACGGCAAGAACGAGCTCGTGGTGTCGCGCGGCTGAGCCACGTACGGCGAAGGGGTCCTGGGTTTTATCAGCCCAGGACCCCTTCGATTTTTACGTTGTGGCCGGCCTCTGCCGGTAGGCCTGCGTCATCAGGACGTCGGTGACGACCAGCTCTCCCTCGTCGGACCAGATGCGGATGCCGTCGCGGTGGAGCTGATATCGGACGTCGGTGAATCGGGTCCTCGTGTCGTCATGGTGAACGACGGTCAGAGTGTCGGCGTGGGGCATGGGACTCACCGGTCCTTAACAGGTCTGGGGCCGCCGCGGAGTGGTCACGCGGCCGGCGTATCGGGACAGTTGCCCGGCTATGACGGTCTGCCTCGGCCCCGGCGGATTTCTCGCGGGGCGGGCGACTCGTGCGGGCAGGTGGCATCGCGGGAGCTCGGTGCTGCCGCGTCGATGCCACGGAGCAGAGTCTAGGGAGCGCGGACAACGCGTGTCGCCCCCTAAGCGAGCGACCAATTTGCTGATATTTCGGGCATCTTCGCCCGATGTTGTCACAGATTTCCGGGCTAGGCCGGTCGGTCGCGGAGTTGGCGGTCGACCGATACCGTGAATGGATCAAGATTTGGGGGCATTGTGACCGTTCCGAGTTATGCGGCACCCGACTATCCGGCACCTGCGGCGCGGTCGCGCCCGACGATCGTCACGGTGGCGATCTACCTGCTCTACGCCGTGGCCGTGATCCAAGTGATCAACGCGCTGTTCACCTTCTCCATCGCCGGACGGCTCTCCGACGCGGTGCGTGACGCGTACGCGGGCACCGATGCCGCCGGCGCCGAGTCGGTCGTCACGGTCGCCTTCGTCGGCGGGGCCGTGATCAACCTCGTGCTCGGGGCCGGGTTCGCGGTGCTCGGGTTCTTCGACGGCCGCGGCAAGAACGGCGCCCGGATCGTCACCTGGGTGATTGGCGGCATCGCGCTCTGCTGCTTCGGCGCCAGCCTGGGCAGCACCGCGCTGGTCGGCGCGGTGGACACCTCCGACACCTCGGCCGGCGGGCCGACCCAGGACGAATTGCAGCGGCAGCTCGACGCGGCGATGCCGTCGTGGTACTCGGCGACCACCACCACGCTGTCGGTGATCGCGCTGCTCGCGATCCTGGGCACGGTCATCCTGCTGGCGCTGCCGGCGTCCAACGAGTTCTTCCGCAAGCCGACGGCCGCGGCCTGGGATCCGTCGGTGCCGTATCCGCCGTACCCGGGTGGTGGCTCTGGATATGGGCAGCCCGGCTATCCGTCGCAGCCCTATCCTGGCCAGCCCCAGCCG
>Ga0247781_1000615_pt1 | contig 11152 bp, 10 predicted proteins | sample UWRJL184509B5_FD_179922 | JGI IMG/M metagenome (GOLD analysis project Ga0247781, IMG submission 179922) | Plant litter microbial communities from Arlington Agricultural Research Station in Wisconsin, United States - UWRJ-L184-509B-5 | ecosystem: Environmental > Terrestrial > Plant litter >...
GCACCGGCGCCGCGACCGGCCTGCTGGGCTTGCGGGGGAGGGGGGTAGCTGGCCATTCCGTTGGTAGAGCCCGGAGTATTGGGTGTTGCTGGCGTTCTTGGTGTATGAGGATAGCTCCCGTAGGGGGGCTGTTGCATGGCCGGGTGGCTGGGTTGTAGGGGAGGCAATGTCTGGGGAGGGGCTGCCGAGGTTTGTTGCTGTAGCTGATGCGGTGATATAGCTGATGGTGAAGGATACGAAGCAGCCGATGTTGTGTTTATGGCACTCGTCGAATACTGCGGCAAACCGTCCATAATCCGTCACAAAATTACCCTTAACGACGTGTAAAGAAAAACCCCATCCGAGCTTCAGGCGGAAAAGGTGTTGTTCTTTTTTCTGCTCCTTGCTTTGTCGAGAAAGGCGCGTGCAAAAATAAGATCCGACAGGCCTCGAAACACACAAGTGGCTAAATTGGGTATCAAGGCAATCTCGTGTTGTCCCGGGTGGTGATTTGTTTGCCCGACACGAGTTCTGAGTCTAACCGTGCCAATCAATCGAGTCTCGCGAACGCTATTTCTCGTGGCTTTCCGTCTGCGATCCGTCGCCGACGAGCTGCTGCTTGCGCTTGGGATTTCCGGAGTAGTCGAAGCTGGGTCCACGCTCGAGGCCGTGAATGTGCGTGCAGTGGAGAATATTTTTTGCGGCTCAAAAAGAGAAGAGGTGGTAGTGGAGAGGATTGAAAAATAAAAGGTGGGGACTCTGGGACTTTTTATTTTTTCGGCGGATGGGGGGGAGCTGTCAGGTACTGTTGCTGATGGCGGTGGCCAGAGGCGGGTGAGTGGATATTTAGTTCCGTGGGCGCCGTTGGGCGTTAGGACGGAAATGTGGGAATTTCTTTTCGATATCCGCAATCAAGATTTCCTGCAAGGTATGTACCTGGACCTTGAAAACCTGAACCTTTCGCCAACTCCAAGTTTCCGGTCCCGATTGATGAATTTGTATCGGATTGAATTGGGATCCCGAAGTGTAAAAGGTCACGTCTGCACAGAAGAAATTTGAAAAAGAGGCGGGAAAAAAACACAATGACTTGGCGCGTGTGCAGTCAAGGAAGGAAAGGGAAAAAGGTTGGAAAAAGGTGTCGAGAGAAAGTTGGGAGGGCAAGTGGGGGGTGCCACTGGCAGGGAAGTAGTGCGAAACAGGATTAGCGGTAATTACGGGTGGCCCCTGCTGTTTTGGTCAGTCAGTCAGTATTTGGACGGAGTACGGGCTGCATTGGAAGAGCTTTTCTCCCATTTCTCTAACAAATCAGATGGCCATTGCTTCGTGTTTTTGTTAACAGAAACGGCAACCCGCCCGCCACCGCACAATGCGAGTATATCCGTTGGCAGATCACCTCAGAAAAAGGTACATAAAAAGATGCATAATTGCCCGCAAACTGATACCTCGGAAAGTTCGCGAAGATGGAGTGACCTCATTCAACACAGTGCAAACTGGCCAAGGCCCTAGCGCATCGATGCACTCGGCAGGAAGTCCTGGAAGGACTGCCTGATGTACCTCGAGGTACCTTTCTTCCTTTGACTAAGTTAGGTTCGCAGGCGCTGCCAGGCAAGTGCAACCTGCTGCCGACTGCTGCTGCTGTCACGAAATCGACTGGTCTTCTTTGTGCACTAGCTACGCAGTCTCACCTCATGCGAATCTACTACTGATCTTCTACCGATATTGATAGGTGAGGGTGACAAGTTGATTGCTAGCGTCCCGGCAGAATCAGAGGGCAAGGCACAAACTTGGATCAGGTAGCTATGTCGGTTATAAGGTACATGGGCAGGAAGGACTTGAAACCCCATGCTTCCAAGTATTTCCAAGAGTTTTTCCATTCAGTCTGACGATGGGCGGTGGACGACGAGACGAGATTTCATACCATGCCGGTAGTATCGCCGTTTAGTCTCAGCAAAAGGGGTTGAATGCTCCCCGATTCATTAGGATGATCGGGCAATCTCATACATCGTAGCCCGAAATAAAGGCAAATCAGTAACGAATTTGCTAATATCAAACAATCTTACTGCCGAAATAATACCTAATCACCCTCTGATCGCCCTCCTTCTCGGCTGACTTACCTAAGGTAAGCGCAGCTTCAGCCCTTCGCCAGCATGCGTGAGACAATCACGAGCGGTTTGACGAGATCTGTAGTATTAGGCTCCGGGGAACCTTTCCATCGCTACGTATTCCGTCCATCCTTCTAGTTGTTCAGACCGAACCAAAAGTCTTTGGGATACGATGGATGCATCGAAGACGCAGTTTCGTGCATATGGTTTGGTTCCCGCCGGAGCGATCCCGCAATCTCAGACAAGCACGTGCCCAGTTCGATGGCCAGATGGCGGTAATGTATCGAAAGGTACAGTACTTACGGGTGCTGCACCGAGTACATGCAACCCCTGTGCAGTTCGGATACCTGGCGATGCAGGCGTCAGCCAGCGGTCGAGCCATACAGACGGCGTACCGTTGCAGTATCCGTATCGGCCAATGTATTCGTGGTCCGGATTTCCTCGGAGGGTGGCTGGTCTGATCTGGTCATCAACTGCCCCTTGCTAGCCAGTTGTGTTTCGTCCAAAAAAGAAGAGGAAGATGATGAAAAAGCAGACATCAAACCATTTCATCCACGAGAACATGGAACTCAGGCGACAAAGGTCTGATACTGTATCAGTATTGTTCCTCAACAGAACAACCCACTCCTTCCACAGCGTATCCATCAGCATGGTCAGGGGTGAGCTCGTGGGTAAGGTTCCCAAGTCCCTGAAGTATCCCCGTTTCTGGCCTCTCTACCGGAGCTACTCGATTGGTCTAGCCAAGGCCGCACGGTATTACCGCGTACCGTAATGCTCTCATTGCACAATTACGCCCCCCGCGTCTCCGTCAACGGATGATGATATTTCTACGGCACGAGAATAGCGCCGCCACCGCCGTCTATCAAGTTCCCGACAGACAGGAAAATATTGAAAATCCATGGCGGCCGTGCTTTGTACGTGCAGTGCGGACGACCAACAGACTCACTCACGATGAACACCGAGGATGAAAAATCATGACCTCAACCTTGTCCGGCGCCAAAAGAGAAGAAGCCTTGGCGACAAGACAGAAATAACGGGTTTATACGGAAGGTTGGATGTCTGGTGCCTTGAACCGTGGGATGGGATGACCAACGGCAGCATCTATTGCAACCGGTTTGTGCCCGGAATAGGTATAGTTGTCTTCTTATTCTTGGTTACGTATACGGTAGGTTGTTATGCTGTTTTGGCTTCTTATGTCCGTGTGGGAGGCGCAACGGCTCTTTCGGTTTTCAGAGACAGGAACAATGAAATATAACCGGACAGGAAGGGGTTGGAATAATTCCAACGCCACCTGTATTTGTTGCGTACAGTACGCTACTGCGATGTATCGATGTCACCTGCGTTAACTCTAGCGATCTTCAGCCTGAACGAGTGTCAAAAATAAGCTACAGCACAGAAAATAAAGTGTAAAACTCTCTCAAATCATGAACCCTGCACTAGTGTTTACATATGTAACGACACAAGCAAAACTGCCACCTAGGTGTGATTCGTATGAGAACCAGTAAGGCATTGGCAAAAGGATTTGGATGGTGCGTGGCAACCCATGAAGTGACTCTCAGACTCTTGGGCAATTCTTGGCCGGATCGGGAACATGGCAACAATAATAATAAGGAATAACCGTACTTTATGAACAAAAAAAAAGACCAGCAAAAACACAATTCCGGCAATGAATTGAACCGTTGCTGCAAGACCAACACTTTTGTGCAGGAAAATCTTTTGATTTCGGCAGGGATTCCCAAGCCTCTTGTTAGCGCTCAGTTCGGCATTGAGAATTGACTCTTTTTTCTCTTTTCTTTTCTTTTTCAGTTTAGGTTGTCGGACGTGTTTCTGATCATGATCCGAAAGCCACACACCCTGCTGAGCCGACTCGTGGTCGTTGAGTTCCGAACAGGGTAGGAACGTTCAACAGAAAGAAAGTCTCTTTGATTGTCTATGACCATTCGATTTGCCCAGGCCATGCCATGAGCGAGTTTTGCCCCTGGTGGAAGTTGCGGTGAAGGTTTTCTCTGCTCCCACCTCCTGAAATTTATGGTTGTAACTTGTAAGGCAGTTTTTTTTTTGGGTGTCAGGGTGTTGTATTATTATTAGGCACATCCGAAGCTCGGCTTCCAGTCGGTTAAGAGAGCGCCTTGAAAATGACGTCCGTGCCTTTTTCGTGGGCACCGAAGTTGCATTTTTACATCGCGCCGTTTGTGATTCTTCGCACCGTATTCGGTCAAGCGTTTATTCCGTTCGATACCCTACATACCTACATTGTATTCCATACTAGGTATTTATTTTATACAGGCGCAAATGCTTGTCTTGCAACGATATTCCCATTTATTGAGGGCCCTTTATTGATGCTTGTCGGCGGCACCAGCACCGCTGTATAGGCCTCCAGGAGACTTACCACGGCCTATTGTTTCTCCTTGGTTTCACAGAGCCAATAACCCGTCATGGCTCGCCTTTCCGTCTGCCCAGTGCCCAGCCCCTCCGGCTCACCGCGCCGATGATATCGGCACCTGGATCCCCACCAAGGCATTTGGACTGTCAAGATGAGACCTTCCTTTTGTCCCTCATCCGGGTGGATTCATGGACAGATTGGTGGGATGATGTGCAGCAGCAACCCACGAGTCAAGCGTCGAGCGAAACAAGCGTGGACACGAATCCCTGCAACGGCCTCCCCTGTCTGCCTCGGCCAATCTTGCTCGGGGAGTGGCCAAGTGAGCAGTTGATGCCGAGAGAGGGGCCGTCCCCGAGTCTGGCGACCTCGCACTGTAACGTGTGTGTACCCTTTTTCATTGGGCGACATTTCTGGGCCGATGCAAACCTTTCGTTTTTATTTGATTTGGCTTCGTTTTGAATTGTTGCTACGGATCGCGGATGGCGCGCGCAATTATCAAATGCTGATCTCTCCAGGGTGCCTTGAGAGAGCTGTTTGCTGGACGGCTATATGGCAGAGGGCTTGTATGGTTATTTCAATCCATGCCGTCACAGCGCATGTTCGTCACGGCACGGCACCGGCTTGCCAATCACATCGGAGAACAGAGCAAGTCTCCTGAAAGCGATGGGCAATCGGAAAGGGGGATACCGGTATGTCAATCCGCATGGTATGATGAGGTTGAGCAAGTCAGAACAATGGGTCCCTGCGACGCGACACGCAGTCCAATTCTCGCGTCAACCGCGCCTCTGGACGCGTTCTGATGTCTCCATCAGTCCCTTGCCCGCCCCCTCGCAAGTGGCGTTCGGGACGAAAGTGGTCCTCCAAGGGTCGTAAAACGGTTGAGTGGGGAGCTGGGCGATCCGACGACTGAGGCTCTGGGAGGGTCCCTATCGTGAATCCACTCCTGCGGGTTCTGTGCGACATATAAAAAATTGGAGTTATGAGGGGCCATCTTCTAGAAGCTCCTTATGTTCGCTGTTTCTCCCCACTGTACACATTGTTTTGGTTGCTGGCGATAAAAGCGGGCGTTGATATGTTTTCCCCCAAGCTTAAATTGGACGACAACCGACAACCCTTTTCCACCATCTTGAGCTTTTGCGCTGCACGGGCCGAGAGCAGACGACTCCGAAAACGCAGCCAACCACTCCTGTAGCTCCGAGTCGGACGTGCGACAAAAACATGACACGTTTCCTTCGGTGGCCAGCTGCTTTGCGGCCTTTTGCGTGCTTCTTATAGCGAGCGAGTCATGCCGCAACCGACAACGGCAGGCCTGGACCTGGCAGGATGGAGAATGGAACAGTGTCGGGCCCTGCCGTGCATCGGCTTCATCGTGGACACCCCCGCCAGCGTTAGATCCTGTTAGAATTGGGTTTTACGGCGTGCTAGCAGCTAGCTAACACATGCTACGGGTTAGTTGGGTATGCTACGGCATTGAAGTGTGGGAAACTGTCAAACTCGCAGGCATACGGAGTATATCATCGTCTGTCACGAACCATATCGGTTTGAGAAGAGCTATGATATCAGTCGGGAAAATTCTGGCTGAAGTCGACGGCGTCACGATTGGACAGGCCATTCCCGGTGTTAAAGCCGTAAAGGTGTGGGAGGGTTGTGCTTGTCCTCAGATCCTTGCTCGGTGGCGTTTTTGATGCGCAACTGTCTCGCGGTACCGAGGAGACACCACCCTCCCAGAAAGAAAAGATTCACTGCCCAAAAGAGAATGGCTTCCGGGATTTATGCTCTTAGCTCAGTCGGTCACTTTTGTCGTTGCAACTCGCACGCGGTTGTCTTGGTGTCTTCTTGGCTTATCAAAGCATGGCGCTACGTCGGCCAGACTCTTGCGATTTACATTTCTTGTGACTGATGACGCTTATGATTTTCACTCTCAGGTCCGGATGGTTCGGTTCCTTCGGGGGTTGGCCATTTGTTCCGTGAGCTCGCCAACAACCCCATTCAACTTGAGATCCTGCTCTTGGGAATACGGAGATGGCGCCATACGGACCAGGTCACATGGTAGCAAGGAGCTGGCCACGAAACGGCGATATTGACGATGAGAGGAGAGGAGTTGTTTACTTGACCCGAGTTTCGTCCGACGATCAACCAACCCCTGAACCTGGGGTCTCTTTGGCTTCGTTTTTCTCGATAGCGTCACACTGCCATTAAACATTCGATAGTTTTGGAAGAATGAATATCCCACCCTATTAAACTCGTCCCTCCGCAGGCAAAGATCAGGCAAGCTGAGCGACAGGGCACAGGGATCCAATGACATTTGGATCTCCTCCTTTCAGCCAGACTGAGATCTGATACGGAGCAACTCATTGGACTTCTTATTTTACAAAGACATTTGCACAGACGACATGAATGATGAGATCATTTGATGGAAGAAAACTAGACAGGGTAACAATCCCAAACCTAGGCCATAACAGGAGAGGTTTTGGTTATTAGCTAGCCGGCCACATGGCTTTTTGGTTACGAGATGTCAGTGCGCAGACGCTACCAATACATTGCTGTACTGTACCGTATTGTTACCGAAATTCGCGCGATAAATCGTGACTTATGAGCGGGCCTATCGGCAGCGGGCCCCGGCATTTGAGGACCGAATCTCCAGCCCCCAGCCGAACGGTGATGATGAGTGATGGCGTCCGTCCAATCCCATTGCATGGTAACCCGTATCAGGCCGTCACTTTTGGAAAGAAAACCATATGTGCAGCACTTGCACCGAATTGGAGATTTGTCCCGTAATTATTTGTTAATTAGTGTATACCATACTATCAATACGGAGACATTAATATTTGCCCAGGCGTCTGGGACGGTCCCACGAGGTTAATTACTTCGATTTCGATTCTGTCTTGTCAATTATTTTGTTCGGTCCTCTCTTTTTTGTTGGGGCATTTCAAGACATGAGACGACATCCCAGGCCGTGGCCTTTTTTCACGTATTTTTATTTTCCGATAGATTCTCCGCCCACAAATGTTTAATTTCACCTCATGAGGGGACCTGCCTACTTCCGCTAGTTTCATTCTGTTGCATTTCGCAAAACCAAAATGCGAACCTTGCTGGCTGGGCTCTCCCGAGTCAACCCGTTGACATGACACGGATGATTACACGAATACGCAGAATAATACCTTGAATGCCTGAGCTCAACGTTGACGGGTGGTTGGTATATTGAGGAAGAAAAAAGTTTACGGCGCAGCGCAGTGAAGAGAGCAGACCAGAGCACAACGGTATTCCCAGAAACGGCAAGCCGTGAGAGAACCAAAAATCAAGGTGGCTGAATTGGATCGCCAACTGGGATTCGTTTCCCTTTCCTTTTTTGGCTGAACAAACGCGCGTCATTTTTGCAGCACACACACCACACTGTCCATACATGTGTGTGTGTGTTGAATGGAAGGGACTTGTCGAACCTTTTTGGGGGTTGCTCTACGGGGTATAAACCTCGGTATATAACTCTGAATAAGTGCAAGAAAATGGAAGGGAAGCAAGGACTGATAGGTCAACAATGATTAGATTTTATCACCCATCGCGGAGTAATTCTTTTGTCGGTTTTTTTTTCTCCTCGCGATATATTGAACCGAGTGTTGGCGTCTGACACCAAGAAACGCCATGACATGTCGTGTTGTGTATTCCGTCAGCCAAGTACGTGGTGTACATTACCTCCATGGCTTTCTTCGTATGGTTACAGTATTCAAGCTGTCTGATGACCGTGGTAAATGGTGTTGAGTAAGTGCACCCATCCATACCAAGATCCTCACGCTCGTTCTGTTTCTTGGTTCGCCCATGCGCGTCAGCATGAGAACAGAACACATATGTATTCCAGTTGTTGTAAATGGGGGAGGGGAATATCTGTATGTATGTAAAGAGGCAGCTGCCAGGAGGGCAAGTACTGTACATGACAATTCTAGCACGTGTCGTTTGTTTTCTCGAATTTCTTGCCCCTCCATCATGATCAAGGTTTATTAGGGGCGGGAGAAACCGCTGTCACTCACTGCTGTCAGACATACACGGTACCTACGTAGTACATGGGGTACATTTGCGAGTTATTGAATTGACTTTTACTCGGTCCGGTTGACGGATCATGAATGTTGAATTGAAACGCAGAAAGGTAAAAATGTAAAAACAGTGCGATGGCGTTACGGAGGCGGCGGCGGCGGCGGCGGCGACTTTTCCCCGTCGAGACCGCTGTTTTGTTGCTGTGTTGTACGGAATGGGATACTGACATGTCACACACGCGCACACACCAATTTTACATTAAAAGGGAGGGAAAAAGAAAAAAAAATCACTTTGTGGCAATCATGTTATTTGTCAGGAAGGTTCTATTTTGCCCTGTTTTTTTTCTTTCCTTTCCTTTCTTTTTTGCCCTCGGATGAGCGCATGACACACTGAGTCATGAAGAGACGGTGAGAGAGAGAGAGAATCAGATCTTTTTTCTTACCTAGGTCGAGATTTTCGGTCACGGGATTGGCTGATTGATTTCTGTGATCTTTCCGATATGCCCATTCCTGTGAAACCAGCTGTACTACTTCCGGGAAAGGGGATGGGTGGTGCGGTGGGCTGTGTAGTGGTGATTCATCAATCTTCCGGTGTTATTACCTAGGACTGTATGTGCATACTGTGTGTATGGTGTATGTAGTAGGTATAAAACGTTCCTTTTGGTCGGATGATGTGTCTGTATCTTTTGTGCTGGTGGAGGTCTGCTCCGAGTATCGACCTCGGTGAGGTGCGTGCTGTGTTGCACAGTAAGTATGTATGTGACCTGAATAAGCCACGCCTTGAACTCTGTGTTTGTGTTTCCACTTGAATACGGGTAGGCGAATGAATTTATGTTATGGCGTGTCTGCGTATTGTGATGGGGAATGAGGTTGAAGGTGGACGGGGAACTATATAAAAAGAAGAAAAAGACACAAACGGTAGTGCCCCGTACCAGGTTTGAACTCGTAATCACGGGGAAGAAGAGTCCACTGTTTAATACCCACCGTGATATAAGCATAACAGGGAAAGAGAAAGCTCCATTACACCCAAGAATCCGTCCGGTCCCTTGATGTGGCTTTTGGGGAACAGACGGCGGGGAGGAACAGCCAACTGGGAAGGATCCAACGCGGACGGGTTCCAGTAGCTACATAGTAGGGGCTCGTGGCGGGGTGTTCGTCGTTGGAGGAGGAGGAGTCCTACCCTCTTTTATTTGTGGTCGTCTCCCCTTTTTTGGTATGCTCCCGTTGCTTTTGCCCACAACTGAGTTGGAGATGATGGGTTCGGTGTTGACTCCACTGGACCCATGAGGTTAACTGAGCTTCGTCTGTGTGTGTGTCCGTGGAGGTGATCCATTTTAACTGGCGGGTTGATGGGTACACTTATACGCGGTCAGGCAGGCGGGCTTGTGTTTGAGTGTTGGGACGAGGCTGACTGGGTATGCAAGTCTCGTTAAATCGGGGAGAAATAACGATGAGGTCGGCTTTACTGGGTGTTTGTAATAAGGGTGGTTTGACATGATATACGGCGTATCTTGGTTGTCGGAAGGGAGATGGTTCATCGGCTTGTTTACTTGGGGTTTGGCGAGGCTAGTGAATCTTTTTTGTCGTGGTAATCGACCTGATATCCGTCAATTGTTGATCCATCCAATATAGTTAACTCTATATCGAATAATATGCTCATTTCACAACACCACATTGATAAGTACTACTTACAGACTGTGACATGGCCAAGAATGGGTTGTAAGGAATTGTGTTGATCATGAACGTAAAATCACAAGTCCAAGTTGGTATATCAGACGGAACAGCGTCTGCCTGGTCAAGTCGAGTGGTAGTTCCGTCAAGAAATATATGCCAATGAGCATACATTTTCTACGTCCCTCGACTCCAACCCAGCTATTAAGCAGGTGACTCTGATTCAACTGGGCAACATAGATAAACAACAATTCATAATATCCATTCGGCGACAATCGGCTGGCAACGAAAACATCCCACTCACTCACTCAATATTATACTGACCAAGTATATACAACCTGCAAAGACATACAAGCGATCGTATCCAACCCAATCACCCCTTCTTCCCGTAAAACCCCCCCATATCCAACATTAAAGCCAACGTCTCAATCGGATTCTCCCCACCCACCACTCCCACTCCCACTCCATCCCCCCTCTCCTCCTTCTTATCAGCCTTCTTCTCACCGAGCCCCGTACAAACCGTAACAAACACCTCCACCTTCTTCCTAAACTCCCTGTACAACTCGAAACTGCTGTCCTCCCCCTCACCACCAAGCCTTACATCCTTCGAAAACCTCAGCACAATCCCAAAGATCTCCTCCAGTAATTGCAACACTGCACCCTGGCGTTTCTTGAGTAACAACGCAGATGTGATTTCATCCAACACCGTTTCCTGCATTTTCTGTAGACTCGCAGGGCTAAGGACATGATTGTGCTTGTCTAGAGAGGCTTCAACCCCCTCCAGCCATGTCGAGAACCGTGTCCACGGTGTTGTAATTCCCGTAACAAAGACATACGCCGAAAGCTGGGTAATAAAATGGCGGGATTCGATTCGCAACCGGGTAGATGCGTTACTAGCACCAGCACCGCCAACACGAAAGAGCTGCTGGTTGACGATGTAGAGCATCCGAAGAAGGCGTAGTAGGAAACGAAAGATGCGGTCGTATTTGACG
>Ga0247781_1000616_pt1 | contig 11144 bp, 7 predicted proteins | sample UWRJL184509B5_FD_179922 | JGI IMG/M metagenome (GOLD analysis project Ga0247781, IMG submission 179922) | Plant litter microbial communities from Arlington Agricultural Research Station in Wisconsin, United States - UWRJ-L184-509B-5 | ecosystem: Environmental > Terrestrial > Plant litter >...
AGGTTGGGTCGAGCTCGAGGATGCCGTCGACTATGTGGGAGCCGATGAAGCCGCATCCTCCTGTTACGATGGCTGGGCTGAGGGATGGTTGGTCCGTTGGTGGTGCCATGGTTTGGGCGGCAAGACTGGGTGCTGGGGGTGGGTGGAAGGAGGGATGGTGAAAGATGCAAAGCAAACAGGCTGGTAAGCCTTTTGACAGTTGCTGCGAGGGTTAGACGGTGGGATAGGACTTGAAGCCGACGTTTTGGATCTCGACTCTTTGGCCCTTGGGACTCGATGGAATATCAGCTGTGAGAAGATTCTTCGACGAGGGGCAGTATTACTAATACGCGTTAGGCCCAACAAAATATAACACAGTGCGATACAAACTACCTTAATAACACGGCCCTACAAGTACCTTGCGCCGCACCATGGCATTTACGGAACAAGAGAGACCGTGCCGACAAGCGGCCCGCCAAAGGAAGCCTGGAGGAACTGTCCTGGCTTTGTTCGGCAGAGAAACGAGGGAAAATGGAGGCAAGGTAACAAGAGGGACCGTGCCGACGAGCGGCCCGTCAAAAGGAATCGGGCCTACACAAGATTTCGCGGCTCACTGGTGCTCGCCGTAAAATCGTGTTCCGGGCCGAGCTTTTCCGGCAGAGAGGCCATGAGGCTGACGCCATGTCACGTGCGGGAGTGGACCATACGCCAAGCAGACAGAAACCGAATGCGGTAAAGTGTGTCGGCCCGTGCAGGCCAGGATGATCCGTGCCCGTCCAGCAGAGCAGCTTTTTTAGCCTTCTTTTTTTCCCCCGTTTCTCCGTTCCTCAGGCACCTTGCATTCCCTTAAGGAACCTTACGGAACTTATTTCGTAGTTCCTCTAGGTATTCCTCCAGGCAGGAGTCTTTAGGAATCTGGGCATATTAAACCGACTCTCCTCCTCGAAACAAAATCGATTGTGTCCCCAGTTCGAAAGGCTCGAAATGGACATTCAACGGGTCACAAACTTTGTTTCGGAAGCCCAAAACCAAAGCATTCCTTGGTACGTTGCGGTGCCAATTGTGCCTAATATGGAATCTCTCAATTCCTTGGACAAAAGACGATTGCGAACTATACGCCGCGATCTGTACGCGAGGCGATATATCAGAAGAGAGCAAAACAGAGCACGAAAAACGGGCGAAGAATATCGAAAACGGCTCGAAAATCCTCAATCCGGGACGCCAAAGAAACGGGCGCCATCTCAGACTACGCAAGACGAGGTGAGGTCGCTGAGCGACAAACTCCGAACTGGCCCTGTGGCGCCTACCACGACGGCAAGCGATCGACAACCTAACGATGTATTACTCAAACCATTCGAATACGCTCGTCTTCCCCACACCGACTCCATCAGGCTCCTGATCCTCGAGCCGGGCGAACCCCCCGACAAGTTGATCTTCCGCATGGAACTCCCTCGGCTGACGCATACTCCTCGAGCGTATACGGCCGTATCATACGTCTGGGGTGACGCAAACGATACGGTTGATATCTTCAGCAGTGAAGGGAAACTGAGCATCACAAAGAATCTATATGATATTCTTCACAAACTACGGCTGCCCGATGAGCCGAGACGTATTTGGGCTGATGCCGTATGTATCAACCAAGCCGACGCGGCGGAGCGGAGCCACCAGGTTCGCCAAATGGGGAAAATCTATAGCTCGGCCGAACTGGTGGCGGTATGGCTCGGTCGGGATGACGAGGGTTACGCTTTTCGGGCATATTGTGCAGTATCCGAAATTGCTTCCGGAGGTCAGCATAACATCCTCGGCAGCCGCCTGGCCGGAGGGGAGCCGGCATACTTCTTCGGATGTGGCAAGCTATACTTCACAGACTCGATATTCTCGATCGAAGATTCCGAGGCGCGCAAAGCGGTTTTTGCCTTGTTTCTCAGGCCGTGGTTTAGGCGGGTTTGGTGTATCCAAGAAGTTGCCTTGGCAAGGTTGGCCATAGTGCATTGGGGAGACTTTGAAATTTCGTGGAAATGGCTCGGTTTGGCGGCTGCGCGCTTTTGGGATGGCTACCGGCTCTCGGCGCTTGAACGTCAATTGGAGGTTGGTACACTGGAGCTTGCGCTGGACCTCGAGACCGGCATAGCCAACGCCGATTATATGTACCGGGTATCCCGAGGTTGTGGCGCTCATTCAAAGTCGAGCTTATTACCGTCCTTCCTACGACTCTTGTATGAAAGCGATGGCTTCCAGTCAACAGACCCCCGTGATCTCATCTACGGTCTTCTGGGGTTGCCAATCTGCGACCCAAGCACAAATCGGAACGGAGAGCCATTTACGGAACCCGATTACTCCCTTTCAAAAGAACAGCTATACGTACAATTGGCCGAGAAGATCGCCCAGTTGTATGGACCGATTCCACTTTTGTCATGCGTCCAGCATGGGCCTGAGATACAGCACAATTCGCTTCCAACCTGGATTCCGCGATGGGATGAATCCTACACTTCAACCGTGTTGAGACCTGTAGACGTTGACGACATATTACGCAGTAGGACACGTCACAAACGAACTCATACGGTGGCCTCGAGAGGTAGATATATCTGCGTCAAAGGGAAGAAAGTTTCTACAGTACTATCGGTTCTCCCATCCCTCTCAACTACTCGCTTATTTGGAGATCTGGGCGACCATCATGCTCAGAAACTGTTGAATTTCCTGGGAAACAGGAATGGGCAAGTGATGCTAAGCTATACATTGAGGGCTGGTTTAACTTCGCGTTTTAACCCTGACGATGCAGAATGGGAGGACAAAGACTTGGCCGACTTTATCGCTTTCGTCCAGGCACAGGAACCCGAGGTCATTTTGAACTTTCAAGATACACCAACCGGTCAAGGCGATAGTAAATGCTTCGAAACGGTTGCGATGCTGGCCTGCAACGGCAAGAAGCTGATCTTTGATGAGAGCGACCGGTTGGCGCTTGCCCCCGAGGCTACCCGTATTGGTGACTGGGTGTGCATCATTGAAGATGGGGAAATTCCTTTTGTTTTACGTCCTCACCGGGACTACTTCTATCTTGTGGGAGAGTGTTATCTTCATGATTACATGGGTGGCGTCTTCGGTTCAGACAGTAGCGTGAGGGCAAGGGCAGCATTGGTGAAGCAGACTTTTGAAATTCACTGATGGTTTAACGGGACATATTGGGATAGAGATGCGACTGAACGTCTTCCTCTTCCCTGCTAGGGTAGCAGTGATAGAAGCAAGTTAATCATCTAACAACTGCTCTACATCTGGTTTCAGGATTGGGAAGCTATGCCGGAATCGGCTCTGGTAGCCGAAGTCGATGACGAAGACGCCTCTCTGGAGCGACTCGGATTTTCCGAGTCCGAATTGCGACTTAGGGCCGCTTTAGGTCGACCAAATGGGAATATATGTGATGGCTATTCTAATTTCGTATTAGTGTCAGAAAAGACGGGGATATGCTTCAACTGACGTGTGCCGGGACCGTGTGAACTCACAGTAAAAACTAGACAAACGCACCATTTTACTGATGTCTGTGCTTTTCGCATGGGCATTTTTTTCTGGCCTAAGGAACCTTTCGGAACTGACCTCTGGTAGTTCCTCCAGGCATACCATGGTGCGAATCCCTGGTGTATATGCCAATATCGGGAAGTTGAAGATGGGACGACTATGTGGCCGGGCCGGCTGAACTACTGCGGCCAGATCCAACTACTACAGTTGATTTCATAATACACATTTCCCCGATAAAGTACGTTATTCCTTTCCGTCTAGGCCATGCTGTCTCGTTTTTGACCTATCTCGATGAATTGCTCGATCGAGCACAATAAGGGCAACTTCTCCTCTAGCATTCATCAGAAGTCCTAGGCAAACTAATCGTCCTAAAAAAAAGATTTCAACAACACTCGCGACACCTACTCCCTGACCGGGCCAAGTCAAAAGATGTACATCATGACATCCCCGAGTTTTTCGCTTATGCGCCAGTTTGGCATTTTTGAATATGCTATCAGAGTCCTGCAGGGAAACCCACCCCAGACTTCTTCCACGGGACGAGATCCACAACTTATAAGGGTACCTCGAGCAGACCCATGGGTTAGTCAGGACTCAGCTCAAGTCGGAAAAACCTATGGCGAGTTTGAATCAGTGTCCCTACGTGTCATCGAAAAGGCATTGATTATCCTAGGAAACCATCTCAGCAAAATCCAAAGTGCAGATATCGACAAAAGAAGTTGCTAGCTTCAGTTGCAATCACAATGAGGTTCTCCGTTGATACAACTCGTCCACCTCCATCCGAACGCTTATACTATCTCTACTAAAACCCATCCAAAGGTCCAGCTTGCGACCAATCTAATTATGAAAATGAAATACTTCACCCCCTATCCCAATACTTCCCCTAGGCCGGTTTATCGCAAAGTCCAGCACTTTCGTCTTTACCACATTAGGTACCTTACTCATTCTCACGGCTGAAACCGACTCTGAAGATCAAGGGTTAGAGTTCAGTTGAAAAGGGAATTTTGGCACAATCCTAGTCGGCAGCCTCCAGACAGAACAAACTGCAAATTCGCTGCGGCTGGCACACCATGCACTATTATCCAGTGTCAATCGGGGTTACCAGTTGGGTCACTTCTGCAAGCTATTCCGGACAACACTGATGATTGGACAACGACGCCGCCACACTCATTTACGAAGGTGCCTTTGCTGCAGCACCCCCCGCCAAGATAAGCTAAAGTCCCGCTGGAGAAGATCCTTTCTGTCTGGCGCATAATGAGGCTCTGCGCTTCTACCCCGCTCTCATCGGCGGAGGATGTGACGACGGCTTCGATACGATTCAAATTCAAGTTCAACTTCGCTCAGCATCTCACGGAAATGTCATCAGGCGATCCGAACTAAACAAACCTGATCATTTCTCACCATCACACTCCTGACTAGTAGCGACAATCCGCTTGTACCTGCAATTCAGGATGCCGGAGTTTGTATTTACCAACAAGCTGCCTCAGGATCTTTTCGAAAGATGGTTGGAGGCGCGGTACAAGAAATCTATCAGCACCAAGGCAAGTAAGCTGGTGATGGATCATATGGCCAGCACTGTGGCTGATAAGTGTTGGGCAGATTGTCGATGAGTTTTATCTGTTTGAAGCCCCTTTGAGGCTGACCAAGGCAAGTAGCATCGATGCCATCGAGTGGCTTGTTCAGGTCGAATGTTCTTCTGCTGATTTTATCTTAGCACGACCGTCGGGCGATTTTCAAGTTAAGGGATGGTTACCGACTAGATCCCGAGCCAGGGTCTGGACCAGAAGCGCCAACCCCAGCACAGCAACTCAGACAACTAGCTTTACCTACCATTACCGTTCAAAACGTTACAAATTGGAGAAATGATGAAACGAGAGGGGTCGAAACCTATCTTCCAGCGCAGGGATATGTTGTCCAGCACCTGACGCGAGATCATGTAAGTGATAGTTGGCGAAGTACTAGTACGAATCTGTGCGCATGAAAAAAGCTGACTTCTTTGCAGATATTCTTGATAGATGACTCAGAATCGATGGATCCCAACTGGGCTGATGCTATAGAAGTGTTCCAGGCTCTGAAATATATCATCCATGCCGCCGACCCAGAACGCGTTGAATTGTTTTTCACATCGGAACATTCCCAGAGCAGCTATACAAGTTCACTGGCCAGACTTCTCAGCATGAGACGCCGTGTTGGCTCCTGCAACATGGGGCTAAGCCTCGATCGTGTTTTTGAGCCGATTTTGTCTCAACTTATTTGGCGACCAACCACCATATATATCCTAACCAATGGCTTTTGGAAACATCCCGATAACTCTCGATGGGCTGTCGTCAAGACCATTGCACGATTGATAGTCGTTTTGGAGGCCTCCGGTATGCCGGCTGATCACGTTGCACTGCGATTTATTCACTTTCGGGGAAATACTGGCGGCTCGCACCTCGAGCAATTAGACGGGGATCTGACAACGGTTCTGATGCAACTCAAAACCGCCAGGTAAGAAGGACGACCCTGTGAATCATTTTCTTCCTCTTGAATATCAGCTGACGTAGGATCACTAGGCCAAGGGACATTGTCGAAATAATATCGCATAAAGACAGCGTCTGGAGAATGCTCTTTGGCAGTCAAGATGGAGAACTTGAAGGGGACGGAGATGAGATCCAAAACATAACGAGGGGGGATATAACCCAAGACTATGGCAGTTCCAGAGGTCCAGATTACGCGGCATCCGTAATCCATACAGACTCAGGATATGCGTCGGCGCCCAGCGAATACATGAAGGGAAAGCGAGTTGCTGATCTTGATTCCATGCAACCTCTCCATGACCGTACATCGATTATCGAGGAAAGCGAGCCAGAGGAAGTGGAGGATTTGCAGCCAAGCGACGATGAAACGGAATTTACGGATGCTCAGAGTCTGGGTCCTCAGTGGGTCACAGCCTACATTTCAGAGTTCTCCCGAGACCTGCTGCGTGTCGTTCCTGCGGAGTACATGGATGAGGCTGCCATGGAGCACCTGGACGCAGTCCTCCCAGGACTTCTAAAGGAGTTTGCGTTGAGAATTGGCCATGATCCACCCACGCAACAACACGGCGAGATAATGTATTTTGTCCGCAAATATCGGAAGTGAGGTTATTCCCTCCATCCCACACATTAGTTGTTATTCTGACAATGCATATCTTATAGGGGGATTTCGGAGCACATACAAGAATCACTTGCAAGAGGAAACGACGACGAGAGCCTTCTCGCGGAGGTTCCCTCAAGAGACGCTCCAAGCATGCCTCTGGTCGAGAAACTGTCCAACTGGCACAACAATACCCCGGGAGTAGACCCAGATCTCAACATCACACCGGATATACCTTTCTCCCCACCATCCCCTCTCGATAGCGACTTTAGCAGCGGCGATTCGACAGAACGTTCATTCGATGATGAAGACGTTCAGATCGATGAAAGCGGTTTTGAGCGGTACCGAAAATGTCTTGCTGGCTCTGAGACATACAAGTGGCTCCTGGAAACGCTGAAGAGGCAAGCCTTGCTAGCTACAGGGGATCCAGATCTGAAGGGTGATATTAGAAGGAATATTCTCATGTCTCTGCCCCGAGTCAAGAACAGAGTAAGCAGGAAGTCGTCAAGCGAGGCATACACGGCGGTGTTCCACACCGCGTGGAATCCAGAATTATTTGTCCTGGAGCAGAACTACGACCTTAGTCCAAGCGCACCCATCGAACGTGCAGTCACAATTACCGGATCAGTTCAGGACGCCCAAGCTTTGACGACGAGTCAGTATCTTTCACAGACTTGGGGCTCGTTTGCCATGATTGGTGTCATTCAAGACGTCCTTCGTCGGACCCCAGGAGAGCAATGCCGAGGTAAGTGCTCTACGCATCGCAATCCAGCACTTACTGTTATACCGCTGGAATTTTTGTAGCTGATGTAGACCACTTATCAGCAACGCTAGCCGATCAAACGAGGGTTATGGCGTGGTTTGGTGAAGCTATGCTGCTGCATGTTAGTGTGACCGGATCGGCACCCTCCATTGCAGATATCGGAGAGCAACTTGCATGGCTTGGAGCGGCGCTCAGACCGTCGCCCCGTGTTAACAAGTACCGGGGCGTATGGTACTGTTCCCCATCTGTTCGATGTCCGATTTCCGGATCTATCATCCAACCCGTAGGTGCCCAGTCGTACCCCTGCCACTTCGATATCCGTTTTCGCTTTGACAAGGCGGAAGGGGAAGCATCCGATGGAACCTGCTGGCATAAGATGTTCCGAAATCCAGTCATTGTTCGTGGCTATCCGACTGCAAGAAGGGCCAATACCAACACCGGCCTCGAGGTCCCACTCGGTGCTTTGGTCCAGCTGATGAACACAAAGTGCGTGACGGCGTTTCACGGCAAAGTCTTCATCAAGGGCTTTTCGTCGATGCTGGCATTGATAGAAAGGAAGGGCGAGTTGCTCCTATGGCACCTGTTCTACAACCCTGAAGGGGGTCGAGTTTCGTATCTCGAATACAAGGAAGAGCCATCTGCAAGTTTCACACTGTCCCAGCTGGAAGATTCTCGACACGTTGTTGGTTGGTGTTCCAGCGCCAAGATTTTAGCTGGTGCGAAAGACGGGATATACGACGTCCGCACATCAAACTTGCCGGCGGCTGGGTCCAAATCTGTCGTCGAAAAGATTTCCATATCCGGTGGAAAATTCGTCACGGTTGGGGCGTCCATTGCCATTGGAGTTCGAGAGACTCCACTGCATCTTTCACGGGAAGACTACATCTCTAAGCTGGATTGGATATCAAAGAAGTATGTGATACTGTGGGACGAAGAGAGCAAACGGGGCTGGCTGGTCAACGGCCCGACAGCTCTGCTCCACCTTGTCAGAGGATCCCTGAAGCAGAACATAAAAGGCAAATTGGGGCACGTTTACGTCTTTAAAGACACAGATATCAAGGACCCAGACCCGGACTGGTGCGCGCCCCACACCGCTGATTATGCTATCAGAGTGCTCGCCAGCCAGGAGAACAGGGATATAAAGATCCATCCCGGGAAAGTTGAATCATGGGAGGAACCGCATGGGGAAGGGTCAGGCAGTCCCACCCCAAAGTCCAAGACGACTTTTGTGAAGCTTGAAGACCGGGTCGAGTACTTCTACCATCTTTTGGAGAAAATGATTGATCACGAGACCGAGACCAAGAATCGGAGTGGTGTGACCGTCAAGCCTAGAGTCAGAAAATACCTGGAAGGCTGGGAATTCCGAGAGTTATCAATGCGGCGAGACCCAATATATCCCGTCGTCAAGACTCTACCGACCGTTGCGAAGGGATGGGTGGACTTTGCTAGAGACATCGACGCCGTCACCCTGTTTGGGCGCGGATTCGGCGACATCATCCAGCCCACGCTGCCAGATGCCATGTGCCACGCCTGGTCCAAGTTGCCACCGAATAACCACTACCTGGCCGCCAGTGTGTCAGACCTGAAGGACATTATGGATCTCGACGACAATACCATACGGGGCCCATTTCCAAATGTTATGCGGATCAGTGATGGTCTCGTCTGGCATGCACCTAGCCGTCTCTTTGAATCATGCCAGTGCCGCGGGCTACAGGCCAGCCTGACAACCAAACACTCCGACTTTATCCAGGTCCTTTTCCCCACCAGGCTCAAGTCCGTACTGCGAGAACGGGCGACGGGTGCTCGACTCGAAGAGAATATAGACGGGGCAGTCGTTTTCGGGCATAGCAACATTTTCAAATGGTATTGGGGGGACAGGGGCGATCCCCAGCGAGGAGTCCCGCCGCCGGAGGAGCCTGTTGAACAGGAGTTTTACGACAGCGGGATCGGGTCTAGCTATACCACGGGGATGAGTCTGGCCGTATCCTCCGAACAAGCAACCGATGATGTCGGGGAGGAGGATCAACCCGAGATTGAATCAGAAAGAAATCTGACCGAGTCTGAAGATATGATGCAATGGGAATCGGACCGGGAAGGGGGAGCGAGGAGGAGGAGGAAAGGAGGGCTAACACTCAGTTTGAAGGCTTTGGGGAAACGGGTTCAGGGGAGATTTATTGGAACTGGTGGTAAGGGGTAGTTTCTATTTCATCAAGTTTCATTCCGACGAATTCGATGTAACCTTTTAAAATCAACACATATTTGCATTTGTATCCTTTCTTTGAGTCAGCCGTAATTAGGCCGGCCGGCAGCGTCTTGGTCGACGACTCGGAACTTGGGATATCATATTGAGATCGAGGGTTAGGGCTGGGAGCTGCGGAGGCTTATGAGCTGAGAATCCCCTCTTTAGAAATCACCCACGTGTGGCGAGACATCGTTGTACGTGCGGCGATGCGGCCCCTGGTGTAATGTCAATTACACTACAGTCTAACCTCCATATAACGATCACCTGAGGGGACGAGAGTCGTTAGACCCAAGTTATCGTTATACCGAAGGGTGAGACATCAGCAATATCAGTAAATGAATGAGCCTCTTCTAACATCAATGATTTGTCGTCTTAGTCATCAGGTGTCTTACGTTTATCGTACCCCGTCGTACTCCAAAAATGGTAAATCACGTACAAATAACGGTGGGATCAGCAATCTTGACTGGTAATGTCCGACTCTCGTTTGTGAAGTGATCGTTATGTGGAGGATAGACTTGTGAGGCCATCAACTGCCGCGTTGCTGACAGAACAAAAATGCGAATTCGCTGCCGCTGGCACACCATGCACCATTGCAGCGTCAACATCTGCTATTGGCACAAAATGAGGGTCACCAGATTAATTCGGGCCACTTCTGCATAAGCCGCCTGCAAGTTTTGAGCCCTGTGATTGGTAGCCTTCCCTAAGGTATTCAGCAAGGTGTGCCACACAGACATCTTGTACAGCGCCAGTCGCGGAAACTCCCAGCAGCCCCCGTCCAAGATAAGATAAAGAAAATCTGGTGGGGACCCCCTTTGTCTTGGCTTGCTGGGAAGCGGGTGATGAGGCTCTGCACTCATGCCTCCTTCTCATCGGCTTGGGCAGAGGCAAATGAGGAGGAGGGCGTTGATGCCGTTGACAATATAAAGTGCCTGGAGGCGGGGGAAAAAGAGGCCTTGGATCTCAGGCTGTTTTCCATGTAAATCTTTGTCTGAACATCGTGAAAGTGTCATCAGACTGCCTTGGCAAAAATACAATTGAACTTTATCTCCACTACCATATCCTCGGGTGCTCAATCAAGAATGCAGATACCCACATACAACATTCGGAAGGAGGATCTGGATAACTGGTTGACAAATCGGTTCAACAAAGTTATTTCCACTGAGGTAAGCTCGCCCCGGGTGAGGCAGACTTTGAGCGGGCGGCTAACATCAGCTGGGCAGATTGTCCACGGGTTTTACGTCTTCGAGACACCTGAGACGCTGAGCGATGTGAGTGGCAACTTCGCCGCTTAGGTTCACTGGCGGGCTGAAATGATCGCCCTAATTAACCTGTAATTATTACTCTGTTACTAACTTCAAATTCTAGGCCGAGATCCAGGCCATTTATGGTCTCAGGTCGCGCCGGCGTTAGAATTAGAACGCCTTGTGGGGGCGAAACCAACTGACCTTGGTTGTGGCAGAGGAATTGGTGGGTTCCGACTTGTGCATCTCCATTCTGAACAGGCGCTCTTTCTTTCGGTCAGGCGCGACTGGAGTT
>Ga0247781_1000617_pt1 | contig 11143 bp, 4 predicted proteins | sample UWRJL184509B5_FD_179922 | JGI IMG/M metagenome (GOLD analysis project Ga0247781, IMG submission 179922) | Plant litter microbial communities from Arlington Agricultural Research Station in Wisconsin, United States - UWRJ-L184-509B-5 | ecosystem: Environmental > Terrestrial > Plant litter >...
TCCGTCTCCGCATCAATCTTCTTCCCAACCTTCTTCTTCTTATCCTCCTCACTATCCCCTTCATAAGCCTCCTCCTCCTCCTTCTTGCGCCCCCTTGCGCCACCAGCATTCGCCTGCGCATTGTCGATATCCACCCCGCCCTTCTCGCCCATGCCGCCCTCCTCCAACTCCCCACCTTCCATGACGATGCGCAGCTCCAGGTCCTCGTCCTTGGAGTAGACGCGCAGGCCGACGACGCAGATGGCGTTCCAGGGGTCCGGGTCGTTCTCGTCGTCGGTCTCATCGCGGTACTTGCTCACCATGACGGTGCCGGGGGGCGGCGGGCCGGACATGCGTGGCTTCCGGGTCATGTCGTCGCTGCTGTAGAGTTCCTCCCAGTCCTCGATGGGCGAAGCGCTGGATTCGCCGTCAGAGGTAACGTATAGATTTGGTGCCTTCTTCTTAGGAGCGGCACCCGAGTCTTGTTGGTTTGGAGGAGCTGCAGTCGAGGCAGTCGAGGCAGTCGTGGTAGTGGCGGGTGGGTCTGTGGGAGGAGGTCCACCAGAGACGGGTGGCGCATCAACAGGCGGCACGGGAACTTTCTCCTTATCGTTACCCTCTGTGGCGGGGGTCGCAGATGCCTCAGTTTTGGGGGTCAGTTCGGGGCTTCCCGACGAGTCGGAGCTTGGTGCCGAATGGACAACTTGTTCCTGCTCGTTGGACTTTGCCTCGACTTCAGGCTGGTCATCCCCACCCTTGGACTGCTTGTCTTCCAAGATATTCTCCTCTGGCTTCTCTCCGGGGAGACTCTCGGTTGGTGTGTTGATTGGAGTGCACTCAGGGGTCTCATCGGCATCGACTTCCTTGTCCTCGTCAGTAGAGACCACGGCCTTCTGGGCATCCGGAGTCTCATCGGCCTTCGTCTCATTGGTCTTCTCGTCTGAGCCAGCCTTCTTATTAACCGGCGTTTGGTCCCCAGATCGAGTGGCCTCCTGTTTGTCAGTGACCTTCTCGCTCTCTTGTTTCTTCACCTCTTGCAAAGGTATCTCTGTCTGGACGGCCTGATCCTTGGGCTTCAGCTCCTCCTCTTTACGCTTCCGCTCCTCTTCCTCTTTCCGTTTGAGCTCCTCCTCCTTGCGCTTGGCCTCTTCCTCCTTCCGCTTCTTCTCTTCGCGAATCGCCTGCCTTGACTCGACCTTCTGGTTGTTCTTGCGGCCTTGCTTCTTGGTGACCTCCCTGTTCAAGTGCCGCTTCTCCCAGAGCCGATGACGCTCCTTGACCCGAGCGTCACTGGCCTTCTTTTGGTCTGCCTTCTTGCGAAGCTTCTTTACAGCCTCGAGATGGGCCGCGGCCTTGCTGTGTGCCAGGTCGTAGGCGGATCCGACCTGGGCGAGCTTCTCGTTCTCAATCCTCTTTTTGCACTCGCGCTTCACCACATTCTCGATGCTGGGAACATCGGTGTTGCGCTCCCCGACCACGCTGATAAACACGCTGTAGGTCCCGGGGAGCATGGCCGGCAGCTCGATGGAAACAGACCGGTCCATCAGGTAGTTGCCATGGCTGCGGACGATGTAGTCTTCGGCTTCGGGTCGGTCTTGCTCGTGCAGCCGGAAGTGAAGGCGGAAAGAATACTGGCCGTGCAGACCTTTGAAGTAGCGGTTATCCAACTGGCTCAAGACGAGCACCAGCGGGGACTCGCGAGTGAGCTTGATGTGGAACTTCTCGTTGAACTGAGGCTTCCAGGGCACCTCGACCCCAATCCACCTCTGGCAGCACCTCCAGTCGGGGTCGCGGAAAAGCCGGGTTCGGTCAAAGTGCTGGTACTTGCGCAGCAGGTCCTCATACGAGATCCAGAAGACGCTGTCGCTTCCGAACTGGTGGCCCAGCTCTTCCTGCACCTCGGTCGTCCACTCTTTCGAGCCGTCCGACCAGGCCCCCTCCCAGATTCCCTTTTTGGTCTTGCCCCAAGGGTTTCTGAGTTTGAGAAGCCGCGTGCCGTTCTTGAGCGTCCGAGCCTCCATGACAACGTATGCATGGCCTTCCGAGATGCCATCGCGATCGCCATACCCGCCATCGAGAAGACCGGTGCTGCACCCAAAGAGGAACTCCTCGTTCACCCTGCTCAGCTCGGTATCCCAGAATCCGTCCAGGTCGAGAATGTCGGATGCAAGAAGTTCTGTCGTAACACCACCAGATAGATCTTCCAGGCCTTCCCCAATCCAGCCCCCAGAGAGGCTGGCATAATCGCCATGAGCCTTTGCATATGCCTTTTCGATCAAGGGGACCCATGTCTCGTTTTGGTCCTTGCACTGTGCAAAGAAGAGGGCCTTGGAGCCCGTCTGATAAGTCTTGCGGTAAACGCGTTCAACATCCTCGCGGTCAATCTGCTGCAGCAGGTCGCGCTGCATGCTGGGGGAATCCCAGCATGGTGACTTGAGGTACAGCTTGTCGTCGATGATGGAGTAAATCCACTCGCCGTCTAAGTTCCAGTCAGTGTCAGAAGAGTCTTGGTTTGGGTTTGGTGTAGTATGTATAGCATACCTCGATAAAAGACGAATCCATATATGCCAATTCGCGTGTCATACTCGACACAAATTCGCTTGATGCCGTCTTGAACATTGGCCAAACCGGAGAAACTTGCCATCAACCAGCAGTCCCCGAGGCTGCCTTGTTTGACGTCTGAGCCACTTATGTTTTGCATGAACGTTGGTTTCTCGTAGATTTCGTGCACTCGTTTGACGGCCTTGGGTACCACCGCACTTGGGTTGAGCAGGGTTGACATGCTGAGGTCGTATTTGGTGCGACCAAGGGTATTCAGGCAGTGCCCCTTTTCCATCTTCAGGTCCCAGTCCTGACAATTTACAGGTTAGCATTGAACAAACATGGGGGCGGCTCACAGTCTCAGGGGTAAAAACTAGTGTTGGGGATGGGGAAAAGATGCAGCCAACCATGCAGGCTGACGGCGCACATGGAAGGGTCACCAAACAAAATATAAATAGGGGGGGAATAAGCGCATTGTGGAGAGCACTTACAAGATCCCAACCCGGGTCTCGGTATCGCATGTTGACCCTCCTGCATTCTTGTATAATCTTTTTAACTTTTCGGCGGCACTCTTCAGCAGCACGCTCGTAGCCAGCACTGAGCAGCTCATTGGATCGCTCCGAGATCGTCGGGGGTAGTACAGGGTCGAACGGCAGGACGGCGAGGGCCTTGTTGAACTTCTTGTTGCTGAAGCGTTTCCAGGTCCGATTGATGGTCTGTTGTGGGGGGAGCTTGCGCTTCTTCTTTTTCTTGTTTGCGTCGTTCGACGAGTTTGATACCGGGACGGTCCCCTTGTGCTTTCGGTAGCTGTAGTCATCGTCCGTCTCGGACGAGGACGAGTAGCCGTGCATGGCGACGGTGGGCAAGCGGCAAGCGGGTTGGTTGGTGTGATTGGGCAACCTTGAACTTCTGACGGCCGGGTGGTGGTTGTACGGGATGGTGGAGAAGTTTGGGTTTGGTCGCCAGGAACGGGAAGATGGAGATGGGTTTGGGTGAATTTCGGCTATCTCTGGTTCAGGGGGGAGGCGATGTTGGCTGGTGATAAAGGCAGATAAATAAAGGCGACAGGCAAGCCAAGAAACGTGCACAAAGTATTGTCAACAAAGAAAGTTCAGGAGCAATCTACTGAATATCGCGTGAGCTTATTGTTCATCGATCACACTCCGGCAATCCGAACAATGGGGAAAGGGGTAAAGCAGCAAAACCAGGTTGTTGATCGAGCTGATATCTCCGGTGGCGGAGACCACATGGGACGAGGGTCTAGAACCGACCGACTGACTCTGGCCCAGCACCTGGGCCGTAAGGGTAATAAGAGACAACCACTTACACAAAACGAGAACCCTGACGACCAGATCGAAAGGAGCAGCGATGGCGATCTCTCTGACTCTCTCCCAACGCCCGACTGGGGGAGATCGGATGTATGTATATAATTAGTGCACCCGCCCCTGTGGTAGCGAGGAGGGCAGCCTTGCCCTCGTGAACTGCCTATCACGTCGTCCAATGCAGAAGCAGCTGAAGAGAAACTGGTTCACCTGACTGGGGTGTAGACCGGTTGCGCAAGCACTAGGTCCAGGCAGAGAAGTAGTGCACGCAGTGTATCGAGAACGCCAGAACCGGGAGGGTGGGCAGACAAGTCCATATTATTTGGCCGGAAAGACAGGGGAGGCGAGGAACACCAAGAACCACTCGCTGATCATGAGGCACGCGCAGCACCAGAGCCGCCATTCCATCGAAAGAACATGGATGGGAGCCGTGGTGCGCACAGGCTCACTACTCACCTCCCCCCTCCTCCATGTCCCATCTTCACACCTATACTGGTTTGCTACTTTGGGTGATTAGAGGATCAGAATCTGCACCCGCCCCGAGCTGCTGTTCGAGATTTGCATGCCGACAAAAGATGTGGTCTCCATCCGGGAATTGGCAGGGCCGCTAGCCGGGCGACGGGGAACTGTTTCGCTCTCCGACGCTGGCAGCGCCGGGGTTCCATAGTGGGGCGAGTGGCGGGAAGGTCGAGAAACGTGGAGCAAGGAGACGTCAAGGAACACGCTCCTTCATTCTTTTCGCGAGGAAATCCAACTTTCCATCCTCTCCGGACGGCAAATGCAGCTAATGCAGACGCAATGTACGGTGTACAGTAACAAACAAGGCCAATAGTGTTGTATTAAAGTGGAAGTGGAGCGAGTGCGGTGTTGAGGAGGATTGAAACGGAACGAAACTGGTGCAAACGGGAGACGCCAAGACGGCCGGGTGGCTGGAAAAGTGTGACCTACAGGTTGCGGAGTGCCGAATCAAGCGGCTTCCCCATGTAAATCCTCCACCAGACCGGAATACAGTACTGGACGTACCTGGCTTCCAAGGGTTGGGGTGCATCGCTGCAGCAGCACGTCGACAATCGACGTGCATACCGATATTTCTTCTTCGATCAGAGATTTGAGGCGAAGACAGCTTGACTGGTAATCGAGAGTCCTCAGTCTCGACCTGGAATATCTCTCCGACCTTGCGCCTTCCCTCTGGTGTGTTTCCCGACTACTTGCCAGGCTGGGGACCACGTTCTGTTCCATGTTACATCTGGCCTCTCACTTGCTCGAGCAGTGACCTCTGTCAGACCGTTGATAGAGGTACATGACGAGGTACATACATCCCTCAGGGGTCTGTTGACCGCCATGTTACCGGCACACCGTCCGATGCGATATGCGCTATGTGTGGCCAACGGCAGACGGCTCCCTAGCCGTTGGCGGCCATCACCCGACCTCCGTGCTCGGATCGACCTGCCATCCCAGATTCCCATTTCTCATTGCTAATCTCTTGGGTGAATCCAGATGGCTTGGAATAAAATGGCAGGCATTGCGTCTCAACAGTTTTCGTGTTGGGAAGGTGCATGTGGTCCTGGGAATCCAGTGACCGTTCCAGTCCATGGAAAGTCTAAAAGTCAAAAATGGGATCTGATTGGGAAATGGTTTCGTGTGGTTCAGCGGTCAGTGGGGGTTCTAGATCCGGTCATCCGTGCTCCCCACGGCGACCACTGGGCCAGGCCCTTGTTCGCCCCGCCTTTTGGTGGGTAGTGGTCAGCTTTTGCTCTGGACTTCTGCGCTGGACTCGGTCGAGGGACAATGCGATTTTCGATTTTTAGCACACAATACACAATGCCATTTTTAGCGGACGATTAACGTTCTAGCGGCAAGTCAGTGGACTCTAATGGCGGAGGTGTTCTGTTCCACAATGATGGCAGCCTTCCGCGCGACACAATCGCAATGTTTCTGATTGCACAACCTCTTTGCCTCCCTCCATCATTGACGCCACGGCCGCTGCGCTGACTCAAACCGGCGTGCCACGACGATTGTGACGCGCATCTTGGATGGTGGTCAGAATCATGAATATCGCGAATCGCCCGACAAACTACCTCGCCAAGCAAGCCAGGCAGTCTCACTCAAGCAGGTCTCCGAAAAGTGGTGCATCAGAAGGCATCCAAACCTTGTCAGACCTCTTTCCCCCCTGGATTGGTCCACCTCATCAGCCTCGAATTGCTTGTTTACCTGATAGTGGCGACTTGTGCTGACATGGCAAAAACTCAGACTCGGAACTCCTGACCCTTCTTAGAGAGAACGAAACAACGTGACCAGGACCCATTGGCAGGCGTTTCTTATCCAGGCCCTGTTTGAGCTCGTTTCGAGCCTCCTGCAAGACGTGCCGTCCTTTGCGACAAGATAATTGGTTCGTGTCGGCCGAGCAGTCGAAGTGGTCGACGGCCACATAAAAACTCCATCGAACTCATCCCGCGCTCCCTCCTCCCCATATGTCGATCATCGACGCTGCAGTGGCTGTCTGGATGGACGCGGAAGGGTCCTTATGTGGTGTATATTAACAACGCAACAGATATGTGACCATGCTTGGAACTCAAGGAACACGGCGCCCGGACACGATGCGACATTTATCAGAGTGCATAGGCACGTAGGGTCCAGGCCTGTCCTTGCGGCACCAGCGAGACTGGACCCTTGAATCTTCGATTCCAATGGCCATCCACCGTTCATCCTTGGATACGGCTATTCTCAGCCTCACACTGAGCACCGCTAGACCGCCCCGTTCTAGTTCCGGAGTGTGTGGTCCGTCCGCCCCTTCTCTCTTTTTCGTCCGGGCATCTGTGGATGTCGTACGCTCCATTACCGAGCTCCGATCTCCCTTCCCGATCATGAGTAGCACAACGATTTAACTTCCGAACGTGATGGCTTTCCTCACATTTCCGTCTCATTTCTATTGCCCATTGTAATATGTCACAGTCCACAGCATTCTGCCTACCAAGACAGACGCAGGCTGCCGTGGTGCGCGGTCCATAGGTAGGTAACCCTTCAATCTCTTGACTGATGGTGGCACGCGGCGGGCATCGGTTTCCTCATTTTGAGTCACATCAGCACCATCGCCAGTCATCATGAAGCTTCACTTCCATCCTCACGTGCACCACATGAACTCCAGAAATCCTACCAATCCTGCACGCTGTCCCGTCCCGAGCCGTCCCGAGCTCAATATTGAAGCTTGACGACCACCACCAAGCAGCCCCGTTAACATCAACACCAATCCATCGAGCTCCCTTGAACGCCACAACACATGCAGCACTCCAATGCAATGCACATGTAGTCGTACTTTGCAAACAGCTGGCCTTGCTCTTGGCACATGTGCGTTTTTCTTTCCCTTCTGTTCTTGGGGAAGGTCTGCGTCCAGGGTCCACCCCTGATCCCTTGTACGTGGTGAGCCAACGTCTGTATTCTCACTTTATCTGTCCGATATTATACTCTCAACAAGACGTCGTGGTCGCCGGCAGACAAGCCAGATTCGACCACGACTGCGTAAAGGCAATGCAGTATTCTTGCCGTTGTCACTCGTCGACTGCAGTCAACATTCATAATAACAGCCTCGAGCCACTCATCAACTTGAAGCCTGCGCGATCAGTCGGCCTCAAACCACATGCATGTTATTTATGAACCGTACTCTTTGTTGTCAACATTGAGGATTGTGTAACCATTGGATATCATGTACAGCAATTCAGACGACTTCTACTTCTCATGATCAAGATAAGTAGCCTGATGAAAACAAGATGCTCCTTGCTTGCGGTGCAACAAGATGAAGAGATGAACTCGGCAGATACGTCACCAACGGTGAGCCGCACAAGACCAGAGCGAATTCTTTACGTCTGCACGTAAAAAGGGGGACTAGATAGGGGTCCTATGTCTGTCAAATAAGTAATACTCGAAGGATCACAACCATCAAGGACGCATTCAACACATCACGCAAAAGGATAATTATTACAAAAACTCTAAACCTCTTATTCTTGCCCACCATTCCGCTTCACAAACCTTCTCGGAAAGCTTCTCAAGATGCCGTATGACTCGTCAAAGTTCATATCATATCCACCCCAAGTCCACACCCCTCCACTCTACTATGCGAGGTTTATGTACAACCTGACTCGACTGTGAAATCGTAACACAAAGCAGCCCGGCTGGCGCAATGGTAGCGCGCAAGACTTCTACTTCCTCCTGATCACGGGAGAAATGCGAATAATCTTGAGGCTGTGGGTTCGAGTCCCACGTTGGGTGCGCATTTCTTTTTTGGATATTTTTGGATATTTCATTTTTTGATCATTCACATCTACACGGTCTCCACCGTATTCATTTTTAACCGTCTTCCGTTTTGAATCAGCCTCCATCTAGCAGATATCATGTTAAATTATGCTTGCCAATCAGCTGGGTATGAGAGAGAATGGACGGACGATTTCGCACAGGGATGGATGGTCGAGGAATAGAGTTACCGCATCTATTTCCCTTAGCAAAGAGATTGTACGGTGTTGCTATCAGAATGAAGAGTTTGCAAAGCATAAAAAAGCAAGGTCGTCGATATTCCATGGTAATCACGGCATGTACTAATATTACTTTGAAATAATTTCATTTTTCAATTTTTCACTTGATTATTACGAGGCAAAGGGACTTACATATTTCTTTTGCTTCAAAGATACAATCTATTCGTATTTTAGTGTTATTTGGGGAAGGGGGGACTTACCTGAACAGAGTCAGATCAGAGGGAACTAGTCTATCAGCTCATTGTCCAAGACATTCCCCACATCATCATCGTCCAGATCGGTGTCCTCCTCGACGTTTTCCATGTTAGGGAGGTGGTAGGTCTGGCTCTCGTCAACATCGATCAGGGTCTTGGTGACCGGGTCTACGGTTGCGAGATAGAACGGCCCGCGGCAAGGCCGCGACTGGGGTATGGCCTCGTGCACGGAGTCAAAGGTAGACACACCCCGGTCCTCGCTCCTGAGGTAGAGGGCGATGATGAGGAACATGACCCGGGAGATGTCCCAGGTGAGGGGTTCTCCCATGGACCCCTCGTGGGAGATCCAGTAGGAATCGCCAAAGTCGGCCACGTAGAGGTCCGGAAGGGAAGACCCCGGGCGGAAGTGAAGGGCGAAGTCGGAGAGGTTCGCTGGGCCGCGTAGACGGATTCTAGCACAGCCCTCCATGGTGTACAGGAAGAGCAGCGACTCGAGCAGGTTCTAGGCGAAGCGGTAGATGAGTCCGTCCGGGAGGGGGACGCGGTGTGTGGTGCAGTTGTGCATGAAGGCCTTGAGACCGCCGCTTGGGGTCGCGCCGTTGCAGAAGGTCCAGTACGAGACCTGGATGTACTTACCGTCTTCGGTTAGGACGTCTGGCAGGATGGTGGACTCGGACAGGAGCTGAGCAAAGCGGGCCTTATGGACCTCGGGATCGTAGAACTGGTTGATCAGCTTGCCGGTCCTCAGGTCCTGCTCGAAGTGCATGTTGCCGGGGGACTGCCTGAAGCCCATCTTGCGGCGGTGGTACGTGGCCTTGCGGATGCGAAGCTCGCCGGACTCGACGTGCTTGACTACCTGGACGTGGTGATGCTTGAACCCCGAGGTGAGCGTGTAGCTGCTTCCTCATGTTGTCCATAACGGAATATTTCCCTTTGACTACCTTAACCTACCTGTAGTTTCTTTGTGACCAAGAGAGCAAGCACATTGTTAACCCAAAGGAGACAAGCAATGCAGAATCAACTGTAAAAGGCAGCACAATGGCATTGTGTCAAATTTAGCAACATGACTTTGAAGAGACAAGCCTCGAGGATATTGCGAACTCGAAACAGACATTGAACCACCAGCATAGAGATGCTAATTAGGTAGTTATGTGTACCTGCCTAGGTAGATGGTGAAGATGTTGAGATAGTTCGGCGATGGTCATTGCAAAATGCAATTCCTCTGCCAAAAAAGAAAAGGGAAGCCAATGAGTTCCAATCTCGACCAAACAACATTGACCAAAAAGGGCCACAACTGGTCTTCATGCAACCCGTCAATTGGCATTCCTCGCAAAATCTCAAACAATTGACTCTCCCCGGTGCAGAAAATAAAAGGGGAAATAAGAACCCGGGTGTAAAACCCGAGACGGAGCAACAAAAAGACCCAATAGCCGTCCTCGCCCCTATCTCCCTCACAGAAGTGGTGATCATGATCAAAAAAAGGGGGCGCCAAGCCCTGCGGAGGATATGACGACAGACATGCAAGAGGGTGTGGGGGAAAGGGGTCCAGCGCCCAATGGCCTCACTCAGCCTTATCTCTTTGTCTCCGTCCCATATAACCACACCGTGGGCCGCATGCATGTAGAGGTGTGTAAATTGGTGGGTTTGGCCGAATTGATCGGGTGACGGTCACCAGCTTGACGTATTGTCTCGAGGAATTGTTCGCTGGTGTTCCGTAGGTAAGGGAAAGAACGGGAGATCGGCTCGCTGAGAATGGGGGGATCCCGTGGAGTGAAAGTCAGAGGCATATATCTTCCGGGATGGTCTGAGGAAGGGTTGGGACTCGTCGACATCATCCACAGCAACGCTCCACACCAAGAGCGCAACAGTGGTAACAACAACTGTCCTCAAGGGACATAATTACACATAACCATCCCATCCCAACATCAACGGTAGGCAGTCATGGAACCTACAAGCTCGGCCTACGGGGAGCGGCGCCGCTCGTTCGGTCGTGGGGGCGCCGGTAACATCCGTAAGTGATCCCGAGTCACACCTGCTACTATGGACTTCATGAGATTTGACGGAGTATCATTGGAGACTGACATCCAAGCACGATTTATCAGGCTCCCATGCCGAGGCATTGACCGATGTGCCGACCGAGGTGGGCCAGCAGCGTCGCCGCAGCAGTATCTGGAGCACTTCGAGCAGCTCAGAGGGGGACGGGACATCCCGACGGTCCAAGATCTTCCAGAACGTCAAGAATATGTTCACGAGCAAGTCATCGACGGAAGAGATCCCGGAGGAAAAGGCTTAGTGTATTCAACATATCAGAGGCGAGAATTGGAATGCAGGTTGCACACAAGCAAGCAAATCGCGTTCGTAGGAAGGCAGATAGATAGCTATCCGTAATTGTAATTGAGTTTGGAAATGTATATGCTCGATTTACTGACTGACGCTGACGATGTTCAATGCAAGCGATGAGCAGTTGAGTCCCCTGACCGGCACCGTCCCGCCGCCGTCCGAAGACAGGTCCAACTGCAGGCCACACCCCAGCCAGTGGCTCGCCGGGTTGGTGGCGTTGGCCGCACAGCTCAACAACCCGTCC
>Ga0247781_1000619_pt1 | contig 11114 bp, 8 predicted proteins | sample UWRJL184509B5_FD_179922 | JGI IMG/M metagenome (GOLD analysis project Ga0247781, IMG submission 179922) | Plant litter microbial communities from Arlington Agricultural Research Station in Wisconsin, United States - UWRJ-L184-509B-5 | ecosystem: Environmental > Terrestrial > Plant litter >...
TTTCCTCGGTGGCTGGTAACTAGACCAGCCATGGTAATCCCCCAGAATGCCACCAGTGACCCTTGCAATCACGGGGAGATGCCCAGCCGATGCCGGACATCCCCCCCGTAAAAGAAAAAAGTCAATGAGCGAGTCCCCAAACCCACCCTCCCCTGCCTTGTGAGCCCAGCACATCTCACACAAAAACGTCTGAGTCTCCGGCAAGTCTCCAACAACTACACCATCGACGACCACAGACATCCGGAGGACGCTGTCATCCCCTCAGATCTGGTCTGAACGGAGACCCACGTCAGCCAAACCATCTCCAACCTCTCAGTGAAGAGAGACAAGCTCCGCCACCAAACCTGCTCGAGCAAAGGCCTGAATGACAAAACCAGCCACGAGTTTACCCCAGACTCTCCATGGGGCTATGGAAAGAACAGGATGCCTTCATGGGGAGGTGATGGAAAGGTATCGCGACGTTGATGGCATCTGTGGTCAAAATAAATGTTAGCGGTCTTCTGAACTTGAGGGGAACTGCAGGCAGTCAAGAGAGCAAGGGAGGGAGGGGGAGGTGAGATTGGGCCAACTTGTCCAGTTGAATTGCCCTGTGAACTTTCCATATGAGTGAGAAGGCTTGTGCCTTGCTTGTTCTGCCCGCCCCTCGATGCCGGTGGGACAGGGAGAAATCAAGCAGTCGTGCGCCGGCCCGGTGCTCCATCAGCTTGAGGAGGGAGAAGCTCGATGATTGTTGAATTCTGAGTCGAATGAATGTATGCTGGACTTGCGGAAAGAGAAAGACAAAGGAAAAAGAAAAGTTCGGAGGGCAACAGGTCAAAATGAAACAATACTTACTTCGGGGGCGATGCTCAAGTCCTGAAGAAGGATGAACACGCCCCGAGAGTATCCCCCGAACCCCCAGCGGAGGGGTGCCTAGCGAACTAGATAGCCCCCCCGCCGGGGGTGCGTGGGAAGGACTGTTGAGGAGAGAAGGAGTTAGCCCTTGGTACTGGCAAGGATGGATGAAGAGAAAAAGACTTGCCTTGGGTGTTCAGAAAGACAATCGAGCATGAAAACCGGTGAAGTTATCATTTGTCCCAAGAGGATGGTGTCAAGAGAGGTGACTTGCCTGGCAATGAGACCGACTCTGGATAACAAGGGGGGAAGTCGAGGTCGTTTCTGCTTGAAGTCATATGTTAGCGCTGAACTGACAGAGAATCCAAGGGTCTGATGGGTGATCAAGGGCCTCAGAAATACAGAGAAGATGTTCTTTTGTTGTCTTCACAACTGAAGCTCAGATATTCTGTTATCATCATTGGCAGGGCGGGATGGTGGAAGGTGGAATGAAACGGGAACTTACCATGAGGTATCTGGGGGATGACAAGACTCGGTGATGAGGTTTGGAGGATAGGACTGTTGGTAGGTCTCGAGCCCGGTAGAGTCGGTGTGTGTTAGAGGCATTAGAATCCTGAAGAGGCATCTGTCAAGTTAGCATCTGTGCAAGAAGAGGTGGGTGCAATTGTGAGAAGTGATGAGATGGCGATGTCAGAAGAGAAAGATTTAGACTGATAGATGTCATCAGAAATCAGATAAAATACGATACTTTGTTTGTGCATCATGGCGCCATGTGGTGAAATGAACGGAAACGAGAACTGGGAGAGAGAGAAGACTTACTTGGACAGGAGAAGTGTCAGTGGCGGGCACTGATGAATGGAAGGGGAGGATGATGTCTTCTCGAATGAGGTGGCATGTAGCCAGGTGGGAGGACCCGATGGTCTTCCGGGAGGAAGGTATCGCGAGGGAGTTGGCCTGTTAAAAGCCGATAGTTAGTAAATGGCCACACTGGAGGAGCCTGGTGACTGAGGGGGATGAGGATGGACTTAGCTGAATTGATCTCGATGGAAAAAGGTGCGGCGATGTGTGTCGAGATGGCGAGCAGGAATGAAGAATGTGCAAGAGAAAAAAAGCAACAGGAAAGAAACCTGAATTGGAGTCAGCGCTCGCCAACTGGGTAGAGAGAGAAGTTGACTTGGGAAGAAAAGGACGAAGAGAAAAGTGCGAAGGGCAGAAAAATGCCGCGGAGAGAAAGAACAGCGGGAGAGAAAACTGCATTGGAGGCAGAGCTCGTCAGCCGCGATGTGTGCAAGGGAGAAGAGGAAGCTGACTTGGGAATGAGGTTTGAAAAGAAGAAGACTGGATGTTGAAGCCAAGTATGCGAAGTATGTGCTGGTTGATATTGGTGAAGGAGAGATGACGGATGTGTGTTGAGAATGGAAGAGAGGTGAAGAAAATTTTGAAAGGAGGGAAATGGCAGAAGAAGTGGTTGAGAAGTGGGAGACGACTGGTGGTGTCATGGGGTTGTCGAGGAAATGAAAACGACTAGTGGATAAAGTGGGTCGGAAAAGCTGGAAGAGAGCCGGCCTTGGTCTGCTCTGCCCGCAGTATGCTATGGCCAACGGGGCGCAGGCAGCAAACGGCAGACAGGCGGAATTGTGAAAGTGTGTGGGGTTTGCAACAGCCCTAACAAGAGATGTTGTCTGCCAGCAAATCGAGATTCTGATAAGCTGGCTAGGCTGGCCTCTTCCGAATCCCCATTGATGAGAAGACCGTAAAGAGAACCAAGTTGCCATCATGGGAGTTCGAGCATGTGTAGAGAGTGATGCAGAAAGCAGATGGTGAGGGTAGTGATGAAGTGCAGAAGAGGCTGTTGACTTGGGTGATGATGCCCGCTCGATGGGAGTGTGCATGGTGTCTTGGGACATGCCCGACTGTGATGTGCGAACATGTCAAGATGTTGTTGATAATGATGTTGAAACTGGGGGAGAAATAATATAGAAGAGGGGATTCATGAGATAATTAGAATAGAAGTAGGAGGGTGTTGTGCGTTGATGTTGGAGTGACCAGCTTGTGTGAGTGCAGAAGAAACAAGTTGTAGAGGGGAAAGGTCTTGTGTGATGTGTAGGAGAAAGCGTGCGGGAAAAATATTTTGCGGTTGGCTAAAATATTTGAAGTCCAATGAGAGTTGTCAAGGGGCGGACTGCTGGCCTGGATATAAAAGTCGAGGAAGGAACGAGCTCCCGCCACCCCTGTCCCAAACGGCAGACACAGAAGAATCATACCGGTGAGGGAGACTATTGGTGCTCTTCGGTTTTGCAATGTGGGTCTACCGTTGTCCAGGTCATGAGGGACGAACTGCAGGACGAACCGAGAGACCAATTGTGGGGACAGGCGGCCCTCGATGCGAGCTCGGGGCGGTTTGTGCGGGAGTAGTACCCCTAGCGGTCTTCCGGGGCCCTTGCCTGTCCACCTAGGGGGTCTGGACAGCTAAGGACGGCTCGATTTGGTGGCCCTACCCTTGGAAACACGATGTCGATCCCTATACCTGCCCCTATTTGGTTGGTGAGCCTGTCCCGGAATGCTGAAATGTCCCATGGCAGATAGACTCAATTGCCCAAACCCCTCCTCCCTTGCACTTATCCGAGCAACGATCCCGAGCACGAGACTCGACAACTCATCCACATCATATAATCTCGAAACGCAATAAGGCTACACACCATCAGTCTATGAGCATGCAATTCATCTTAGATAAGTTGTTCCATGTCCAAGTCGCGAGAACTTGACCTTAGCTGACATTGTTCAAACTGGCAGGTCAACACCCTCGGCAACTGTTGACATAGCTTATGCAATAAGTTCGATGCCAATCCCCGTTGCCTCCTCTTGAATAACCTCGAGTCTTAGGGCTACTGAAGAAGCACTGGTTGAGAGGCAACTTCAAATCGGAGGTCGGCAAAACTCAACATGGCGAGATGAGATCCTCACAACGCACAGCCATCCTCGAACATTCCCAACTTACAAAGCAGTCTATTATCATCCTAGCGAGGTCTATTAAGCATTCAACACCTCCAGTGGCAACACGAACGCGATCGACATCGGACTCGTCGGGCTGTGGGCAAGGCGGAGATCCCTCCTGGGAGATGACAACATCCCTCCTTTTCCAGCGACTTCGATACTTCACCAGCGAGATACCCATTATCGAATCAGACATACTACAAAGTGCGGAAGCAGTCAGATAAGTATTACCGAAGCAACTCCCTTTGTCCTGGCCTCCATTTCTGACCGGACTAACACGTTTTCCAAATAACAGTTAATCACCACGAAGCCTTCCGAGTCTCCTTCCGCAGAATATACCTATCTATAGGTTGATCTATATCGAGTCCCGAGCCAGGAGAATCATCCGAGCTCTATTGACCACAAAACCCCGTTTCAAAAAACAGGACAAAGGTCATCAGCCAAAGCCCTGACACGAGCACATTTTCGAGCACCACATACCGAACATTACTCTGGCACACCCCTTCTTCCGGGAGAAGCTACTGGTGTGAATAGGCAGCATGGGATGGGCATTCACTTCACAAGGGATGGAAAGAACAACTGTCTACCCCGAAAATTACACTTTGGTGCCCCGAAGACAAATTCCCAGGGAGAGTCTTCACGGGCCCAGGGAATCCTCAGAGTGTCCCCCAGACGTTATGCACCTCTGGGGATGTTATATCCTGCGTTTGGGAACATCCCTGGGTAATATGATTTGTGGTCCACTATCGATGGAACCTCACCCCCTTGGCGAGGCTGACTGGCCGGCCGGGCTGACCAATGTTGAGGTGCATGACTCGAGTCTCATGGCCTAACGATGCCCCGGATCTTCCAGCCTGGTGATCTTATTCCTACTGCTCCACTCACGACTACTCACTCCCTGCCTCATGATAGGGGGGTGGAAAGTTGGCCAGCAGGCCCTGGCAATGAAATACAGAAGCACCTCGGTTCTATCCCTAATCTAATCGTCTTCCACACCATCCACAAGCACAGACATTACAGCATATACCACACGATCAACATCATCGTCAGTCATCGAATTAAACAACGGCAGGGTAACAATCTGTCGACCAACATGCTCGGCAACGGGAAACATACCCTCCTTGAACCCCCCTCTCTCGCAATACAGCTGGAACAGATGAATAGCCGGATAATGAGCCCCGATCCCAATGTGGAAGCGCTCCTTCATGCACCGCTGGAACTCAGCACGAGTCCATGAGTCTGGAAGTACCAGCTGGAACATGTGCCAGTTAGAAGCCGCAAGACCAGCATCGTCTACCCCAGGCGGTAGTTGAGCGCCAGTCCTGTCCTCAAGCTCAGCAACGTGAAATCCACGAAAGTACCTCATCGCAAGATCCCAACGCTTTGCCGTGATGGCATGAATTTGCTTGAACTGCTCCAGACCAATGGCCGCCGAGATCTCATTCATGTTGAACTTGCCGCCCAGCACGTCAACTTCCATACCGTCATACCCACTCCGCGTCACGCCCTGCAGGCGATACTTCTCGGCGAGTCGAGCCTCCTCCTCGTTGTTCAGCACGAGACAACCGCCCTCGCCAGTGGTGATATTCTTGGTAGCCTGGAAGCTGAACGAGACCAGGTCACCAAACGATCCCACTCGTTTGCCATCCCATTCGGAGCCGATGGCTTGAGCCGCGTCCTCTATTACGCGGAGGCGGTGCGTGGAGGCGAGCAAGTATAGTCTGTCCATGTCGACTGGAAGTCCGGCGAGGTGGACGGGGATGATGGCGCGTGTCTTGGGGGTGATGCTTGCCTCGACCTGGCTCAAGTCGAGATTGCGGGTGGCGGGGTCAATGTCCGCGAAGATCGGGGTAGCACCGACAGATAGGATGACGTTGGCGGTTGCGACCCATGAGATGGGGGTTGTGATGACTTCATCTCCGGGTCCGATTCCCGCGACTCGCAGGGCCACCTCCAACGAGCTGGTACCAGAGTTGAATGTTCGGACGGGCCTGCCGCCGAAGTGGGTGAATAAGACCTGCTCAAACTGCTTTACCTTTGGTCCGCCGGTGAGCCATCCTGAACGCAGGACATCGCTGACAGCGGCAATGGTTGATTCGTCGATGTGTGGTTTGGAAAAGGGTAGGAACCCTGGTTGCGGTGTCATGGTTTAGTAGCTGTTTGCCGGAGCGTGCAGGGACTGAAGGACGAATATAGTAATTCGGATGTTGAAAGAACTTTTTTATTTGTCTCGTTCAATGAGTATAATGATTTGCGTAGGAAATTGCTGTGAACCGCCAGTGTTGGAACTATTAGTGTTTATTGTTCTGATTATTTTACCAAATATAAAAAGCAATTTCTTTCTTTCCCCACCCCCTTGATTCATACACGTCGTAGGAATAGACTTGAATACCATTTTGTCTATTAATACCGCATAAAACAACACGCCGCGCCAACGAAACCAAATGGCGGCCGACTTGGCCGTCAACACGTGGCCCGCACGTATTACCGATCCGTTTTGGTGGGATCCGGTGCCACATTGTGTGCCGCTGCACAACCGCCATCACACTCCATCCTTCCTGCCCTACACCCTCCAGCGCTGAGCCAACTTGAAAAATCCCCCAAATCCCACATCCGTACACTACATGAAACGGTCCTCGTCGTCGTAGGACGAGGCACAACTCGGTGTATGGCGGCCGAACACTCAGTGCTACTAATAGCAGCACACTCTAACGACCTTACCTCGGCACCCATCTGGTACTTATACTTACCGGCTTTCACTTTATTGTCGTTGATGCCAGCCAAAATAGGGTATACAACAACAGACCTTTTAGCCAATACTTGAACATCTTCACTAATTGCTAGTGCCCATCACATACGATGGGATCCTTAGGCCCCTCCGCAGTCGTGTTCGCCTACCACAATATCGGCGTTCGCTGTCTCAAGGTCCTTCTTGCCCGTGGCGTACACATACCACTGGTCATCACCCACGAAGACAGCCCCTCAGAAACCATCTGGTTCGACTCCGTCGCAGACACATGCCGCGAGCATTCCATCCCCTTCATAACACCTACCAACCCCAAATCACCCGACCTGCTTTCCCAAGTCCAGGCTCTGCGACCAGAATTTATCTTCAGCTTCTACTACCGATATATCCTCCCCACCAATATTCTCCAACAGGCCAGACATGGCGCCTACAACATGCATGGATCCCTCCTGCCCAAATACCGGGGCCGCGTCCCGGTTAACTGGGCCGTGTTGCACGGAGAGACCGAGACCGGCATGACCCTCCATGAGATGACAGCGAAGCCCGACGCCGGCGCCATCGTCGCACAAATCGCCGTGCCAATCCTACCAGACGACACCGCCTTCGAGGTCTTCGGAAAGCTATCAGTGGCTGCGGAAAATCTCCTTTGGGACATCCTGCCCCGGATGCTCGAGGACGGCGATGCCATACCGCGATTTACAAACGACATCTCTCGAGGTAGTTATTTCGGCGGCCGCAAGCCAGAAGACGGCCGCATCGACTGGTCTCGTCCCGCCCAGGAGGTGTATAACCTCCACAGGGCGGTTGCGCCACCCTATCCCGGCGCGTGGACCGAGCTGCCCTGTGGTAAAAGGTTGACGATCGGCAAGGCAAGGCTGTCGACGCGAGAACCTTGTAGTCTTGAACCTGGGCTCTCCGTCCTTGACGGTGGCATTGTTGGGATAGGTGGCGACGGTCGCATGATTGTCATCCATCAACTTCTGGATTCAGATCAACAGTTGGTCTCCGCATACTCTCTGGCTCGAAAGTTGGCACTTCAGAATACGCATGTCTTGTGCGCTGCTCCAAGTATACCAACTAAACACCTCCTCATACTCGGAGTAAATGGCTTCATCGGCCACCATCTGTTGAAGCGTGTTCTCGAGACGACCACCTGGCGGGTCACGGGAATGGATCTCGATAACCACCGGATATCCAGCTTAATAAACCACCAAGCCTACAGATCGCGCCTCGTTTTCAAGCAAGGCGATATGACGGCCCATGCCTCCTGGATCGATGACCAGATCAAAAACCACTGCGATATCGTCCTGCCCCTCGCAGCCATCGCCACGCCCCGCACCTACGTCGAAGAACCCCTCTCCGTCTTCGAGCTCGACTTCGAGGCGAACCTGGCCGTCGTCCGCCAGACAGCCAAACACGGCAAGCGGCTTATCTTCCCCTCGACCTCGGAAGTCTACGGCATGTGTGGCGACGGGGACTTTAATCCGGACACATCGGATTTAGTCTGCGGGCCTATCCACAAGACTCGGTGGATGTATTCCTCCTCCAAGCAGCTCATGGACCGCGTCATCTGGGCCTACGGAATGGCCAACAACAAACACCCCCTGGACTTTACTCTGTTCCGCCCGTTCAACTGGATCGGCACAGGGCTGGACTCGCTCCGCCATTCTACCTCCGTGACAAGCAAGAACTGTGACGATAAAACCAGCAGCAGCTCGCGAGTAACAACCCAATTCCTGGGACAAATCCTCGACGGCGGAGAAATCACCCTCGTCAACGGCGGTGCCCAAAAACGTAGCTTCACACACGTCAACGATGGTATCGACTCGCTGATGAAAATCATTGAGAACAAGGACAACGTGACGACAGGCAAGATCTACAACATCGGGAATCCGCAAAATAACTGCTCCATCCGCGAACTTGCAAACCTAATGCTTTCCACCGCGTCGGAGTTCCCCGAGTTTACCGATGCCAGTTCCCGGACCCGTATCATCGAGAGGGACGGGGCCGAGTACTACGGGGAGGGCTACCAGGATGTTGGGAGGAGGGTCCCGAATATTGACCAGACTTGTGAGGATCTGGGTTGGAGGCCTGAGGTCTCGCTGGAGGAGGCCGTGCGGGAATTGTTTGATGGGTTGAGTAGGTAGGTGGGTGTCTCGGTATATTGCCTCGGGGGTGTTGCTTATCATTGGGCGTGTTATAAGATTCCAAGTAATAATGTCACACGGAACATGTTATCCTCCAAAGGTTTATAGCCGAATAATTACGGATATGTGTACAATATATCGATGGCGGAGCGGTGATCCAATATGTTTCTTGAGGTAGATTCTGCTGAATGAGTAATATTGGTATACGAACAACTAACCAAAGGCAAGCTTTGATCTCAAACAAGGCTCCATTCACAGCAAGTATCTTAAGCAAGTATAGGACTCACTACATCATAATTTCATTTCCTAAAACAGCACAATCACTTGAACCATGCGTAGTATCAGGTTGGCGTTATGTTTTTCCCCCTGAATCAAGTTTTTATGATGTCATTGCTGACATAATTATTTATTCTCTCCATCTCTAGTAAAATAACCCCGATCTCAGAAATATAAGACCTGGCAACCTTACTCTTCAACCTGCACATTGTCCTATGACCTTCTTCCCCTTCAAATAAGTCAAATAATGTAATCCTTCCTGTTGTTTACCCCTTATGAAAGGCGGCTGAGAATAGCCAGTTCCCTGTGTTCATTCGACACCCTCACCCCTCTTCATATATTATATGTGAAGATGTCTGCCGCTTGACATTGTCGGGGCCGGTAGAATGTCTCTTTTACCGTACAAAGCCATGAGAGTCAAGGGGTGGATTGCCTTTCAGAATCCCGATTCACTTTCTGTTCTTATATCATGTTCAGATGTAGTTGAGTGATTGTTCAAGGTACCTACGTAATTATATGTACACCTCCGGTGACAAGACTAGATGGTTACTTTGCCCTGATATATTGGTCCACACAAACAATACGTCAAGCCGCCAGGACGCTTATCCAACGTCCAAATCGACCAACATGTGAGAACAGCTGGCCTTGAAGGGAACAACACCATCAGAGCTCAAAGAATCAGCATCAACATCAGCACCCGCACAATCTACGTGAATACAGATGTATTATTCCCTGACGACAGAGCCTGATAATTCTTGAGACGATGATATCTTGATCTCACAACCAAGGGGACTCGTACTATGAAGGGTCAGGTTTCATCACAATCCAAAATGAAATCTTCACACTGCAATGGAGAGGATTGATTGGGAAACAACATAAGAAACTGCAACACTTGGTCAGATTATTAACTCCCGAACAAAACATGTGTCCATCCAACTGACTGGTCATAATCCCAGTCTCTGGGGCCTTTAGAAGGAACATATCAACACATCACTCGACTGGAAGGACACATTCACAGAAGATCGACCCAAACAGTTGCACATATATTCTGCAAACACACAATGGTCTCAAGTATAAAGAGATTATTATAGGCGTGCCTCTACCCAGCCTGTTATGGCGCGTGGGGAACAGAAAGAAAACAAAGGAAAAGAAATCCCAGACAAGACTCCGTACAAAGAGACCCATGTTTCCAGGAGATTCTAGTCCCACACTACAATGACACAGCATATGTTATGACTCCTGTCATGAAACCACGCAGCTCCAGAAGAGGTGATGACTGAAAAAGAAAAAAATGAATTCATCCAAAAGTAATATCTAAAAAGGAAACTATCCAAAATTGCCAACAAGACTCCCATGCCTCCTCCTATCGTACGCCACAATGAACAGCATTATCCCCCACGAACTCCCCTTGCCTAGGCCACCCCCCCTTCCCTCCCCCATTATTGTCGCTCCAGGCTTGCACCTGGACCACGTGATTGATCATGAGGATGCATTGTGTGATGGCTCATCGTTCTAGTTTCGTATCTTGACAGGATCCGGACCTCGAAGTTGGGATCGGGCTGTGCTGTAAGGAACCTCTGGATCAGATCTCGAAAGATATAGCGCGCGGCTGCACCTCCGGGGCGGCCGGCCCCCCCAGTGCACTTCTTGTTGCGACCAAAGAAATGCAAGATTGTCCTTCTGGGGAGGCCGAGCGCAAGTCCGTTGTATACCAAGGACCAGACCTTGTCGTACACAGGGAACCTCTGGATCAGATCGTGAAAAATATAGCGCGCAGCTGCACCTTCGGGGTGACTGGGACCCCAGTGCACGTCTTATCGCGGGCAAAGAAGTCGAGATGGCCTTTCGGAGAGGCGTGTCCAGGTGGCAGGTATAGCCGTAGCCGCACCTGTGCCACTCCGGAGCTGAACCATCCCCTCGGAGCCACTAGATGGCATTTGTGGCCAGAAGGATCAACAGTTTGCGTTGTTCTGGGCAGCGAGGCGTGAGTGCCGGTGCGAGGACGAGCATCGGGCTCCCGGCGAGTATCAAGACCGAGGAATCCCAAGCTCTCCTGGAGTATGACAGAGTGTGCGAAGTCGAACATCAGGCTCCCGGTGAGTATCAATACCGGGGGG
>Ga0247781_1000620_pt1 | contig 11112 bp, 8 predicted proteins | sample UWRJL184509B5_FD_179922 | JGI IMG/M metagenome (GOLD analysis project Ga0247781, IMG submission 179922) | Plant litter microbial communities from Arlington Agricultural Research Station in Wisconsin, United States - UWRJ-L184-509B-5 | ecosystem: Environmental > Terrestrial > Plant litter >...
ATGTTTGAGGTGGGGAGAAACCGTGCATGAGAAAGAATGGGCAAACAACAAGGACAGAAGCGAATCGCCGAATTGCCCGTCGTTCTGAGATCAGATGAGTGAATACAGCACGGCCCAAGAGAAAAAAAGAGAGAAAAAAACTGCGTGTGGTTTACCAGCTAGCCCAGCACCCCGGCTCCCCAGCTCTCCCATCCCACACCGAAGGATTTGGCCTGCATGGCTCGACTTGCTGCAGTGTCCCGGACACTTACTTGCACGACTCCCTAAAGATTCGGTTGCAGTGCAAGGCAGGGATAGATTTTTTTCTTCACTGCATTGACATGAATATCCTCCTCTCTCCTTTTGGGTCCGGTTTCGGGGAAACTATCTCTCTACATCCGGTCTCTTGTGGAAATGAAATACCAGTTTCCCAAAGCTCAGCGTTCAAGCGTTTCGTTCAGCGGTGGCAGATGGGAAGATCCTCGGTCAATCGAACTGCACGTCCCATTTTGAGGACATCCAAGCCCTGGAGTGGCACAGAACGAACTGAGGAGTGTCGACAAATAATTAACATTCTTCCGGCTCTGTCAATGGCATCCGGGAGGTTTGGAGGGAGGTATTTGGAAGTCAGTGGATGACTTCTCATCTGTTGATCATAATGCCAGAGGGAAACACTAATTAGATCTAGACAAAGGGCCGGCATGCCAATCTGCTGCCGTTGATAATAAAACCCCGTCCCCATTGAAGGTGATTTACAGTTAGTCTATAGAGATTTCGGGTGGTCCTATTCGCCAGGAGAATTAATTATCAATGATATCACAACGGTGCAGTAAGCTACGGGTTATGGTAATTATGGGCCGTACTGAAACGAATCAGGGAGGTTCCTTCCCGAGCTTCGTGCTGACCGCGAGCTTGGCACAGCAGTCGGAGACATGGCTTAACTCCACTCCCGACTAATACTGAAAATGTACCCGAGATTTGAAGGAAGGAGCGGCGGCGGGCAAGATAAACGCCGAGGATCTCCGGAAGTTAACCCACTGTCCGCGGCTCTTGCTTTGATAGTCCTACCTTGCCTACTTGCAGGAATACTGGAAAGAAGGGAAGGTGATAATCTCATGTACAGTACCGAGTTCAGTTCTTGAAGATGGCCCCCACTTTCCGTGCTCCCCCGAGGGGATTCGGAATTTACCCCGTACAGTTCACTCAATTACAGCTTCTCAACCTCGTGATCTCCATTGATGAGCATCAGACGGATCGAGTCGACTGCGAATTGACTTCACTTCTTTTATTTCCATCTACCCATCTTCTTCTTTTTGTCTTGTTTTCTTTTCCTCTTTTACTTTCCTCCTCTTTTTCCCCTCCCCAAAAACGACAAAAACACAAAAAATATCCCCCAAACCCGGGAATCTGGTTCAAAGGCCGATAATACCGCCGACGAACATAACCATAAGAATGAAGGAAGGAAAAAACACGAGTCACAGGACAAGAATGCAACGACGGGACTTCAACCTAGCAGATTTCAACAAGAACATTGCATAACGTCGTAATTGACTGACGACACATAATTAACACACGTTGTATTTGGGGTGGGCTAATTAGGGGTGGAAAATCGAAACGACGGGCGAAGGGGGTGTTTTTGGCCCCCAATTCAGACCATCAGTTGCTCGCATTCGCTTTTCTGGGCTGGGTGGATAATTATTTTATTAAGATAATATTATTGCCCTATTGTGGTATGCTGTGGGGAATGGGACTCTGGTGTGCGCCTAGCTCTCTCGTTCTGTTGGATTCATCGGACCAGGCAGGTAGGTGATGATGAAACTGGAGGTGATCAACGGTGCTGTTGTGTTGTTTAGTAGAACTAGTTTAATCGACTGTAAGGTAGATGTTACACGGCAGGGCAGACGACGGGGCAGGTAGGGGGTGTAGTCTGATCACCATGAATCATATTCTTAAAATTACAACGGGTTAGTCTAGACTGTCTATACCCCGTAGAGTTGCGCAATGTCTTGGTCTAGCGGATGTGGTGGGAATCCTAAATCCTTCAGGTCCGCCCTGTGCCGTCATTCTTCTGCTTCTTGTTCTATCTTTCCACCCGCACGGTACTACTCAAGTTTGGTAGACATATGCGGTCATGCTTTGGGTGTGACTTTTATGATTGAAGTAGGTATTCCCGTGGGTTATTCCCATGTAACTCTATCCACGTTTTTTTCTTCTTTTTTGCACGACATGATGTTGTGCAAGTGTAGAGAATACGGAGTAGAAGGAAAAGAACCCTGCCGGGTTGTGGCACTGAGATTGAACCGAAGACACCCGCCGCTGGACTAATACTGCAGGGTACTGGTGCCAGATGGATGGATGGCTAGGTAGAATTGTCTAGTCTAGTCTAGTTTGTTGGTGTAGGGAGGTAAGGTAGATACCAGTGGTGTCTCTCCGTGGAGTTGAGATAAATTCCGATCAAGAATTCCGTGGAGAATGGACAACCCCGTGGGAGTTTTTTCCCCCCCTCCCATGGTCCTTGGGGGTTGTTTTCTGTGCTGTATTGTTTGCTATCCTTGTTTTGGAAGAGTGTAGCGTGCTTGTATGGCCATTGTCGAAACAAGTTGACTGCCTACCTGCCTTGACGGGGGATATTTTACTTGCTCTGATGGTGTATATTTTGACATGACTTACACAGTGGGTATCAAGTCGTGAATGGGCCATGTTGCCACCAGAATCAACCGGCCTCTTGGCCGTGCTACAGATAGATACACAGCATTGTGCATCATGCGCCGTATAGTGCTACAATGGCCTTGCGCGGCCGGTAACATGGTTCTACAGATCGTTGTGTAATACTGCGCTCTCGTGGATCTAGCTACGCCTTGGTCTGGAATAGAGTCTAGATCTTCTGTCACACAGGCCCTGGTCCTTGTCCCTGGGACTGACTGGTGGTTGATGTTGGCCAACGGTTGTAAAACGAGGCTTGTAGTGGTCGTCCACTTGGCCCTCCGCCACAGGCTCATACATGTAGATGGTGGACTGACTTCCATGTTATACGGTGCATTGTATACGGTGGCAGACACATGGGGAGATATGATGGAAGAAAGGAAGGGTGGTGTGATGGAGGGCATCAAGATGAGGACGGAGGCAAAGTGAAGGAAGGAATGGGGACGGAATAAGGGGTCAGGGAGGAGGGTATTTGGAATGCTGATCACAGTGCCATAGATTGGGGAGATACACGATGCCGGGGGATGTGGGAAGGGGAATATTTCCATCTTGATGGTGTTGCAAGGAGCTATAGGTGGCTACCAACCTGGTGCTTGTCTGCTTTCACATGCTCTCGTCTGGGTCTACTACGTTAATTATCGACTACCTCTGTACGGTATACCACGTTACTCTGTGGTTGATTGAAGTTGGAGTCGATTATTAGTGGAGGCATATTCGTATCCTAATTAAAGGGGAAGAAAGGGCCGTTGTTGAAGCCTTGACTGAGCCTCCTATGAGATGGGATTGGACCGCCCGTGACTCCTTTGATGAACAGTATCCCATCCCATATGCCATACCCCATGCAGCCCTAAATGGAAGGAAGGGCCCGCCATCCGACCAGTCAGGATGCCCGGATGCACGGGAGCAGCCTTTTTCTCCTAAACGGCTGCATCCAGATCGCATCGTAGATGATGCGTCAAATCATGTTTGTTTCTGCTTTTGCATTTGTCATGTCGATTGCCCATCATCCTCTTTGTTGCTTTTCTTTTTTTGCGTAGTCTTTATTCCCCATGTTACCTTCTCCTTTGGTGTTCCGTACACTGTACAGTACGCCATGACACCATAGTCGTCTACGCCTCCCCCAAGCAGGCGCGCAGCAGCAGTAGCACGAGGCGCGTGTTTCGGACGCCCTGAGTTTAGGGCTGAATGGGCCTGATTCGACATGTTGGTTATCTGTTTGTCCTAGTCCTCAGTGTGTCTTCCCGTTTACGGAAGAGATGCAGTCAATCTGTTGTCGGCAGAACCCGAACTTGAACCTCGGCACGACTACATCTGCAACTCAACGTCAGCAAGCGGTCTGGGTTATTGATGAACCAAATAAATTTGCCTTTTTTTTCTTTCACTTCCCTTCTGTCTGGACACCCAACCAAGGTCCAGGTCGCTAGTTTCGTCTCAAATCTCTCAGATAAACCGTTGGTTCAATGATCAGAACCAAAATCAAGCTAACCAGCAAGTAGTAGTTGTGTACATTTACTTTCCATTTTACTATCAGGGGTACGGGGGCTGTACACTCGCACTCGCTTGGTTGGTCACCAACCGCCAACCACGGCTCAAAGTGGACTCAACTTTCACCAAAAACGGTCTGTTGGTTCTGCACTCCGTGTCTGTTGGTCCCTTCCCGTGGCAAAATGGACGGGCAAGAAGCATTGCTCCTCGACTCGATTGGCCTGAATTGGCGCTGCCGGGCGGAGACAAGATAGTGACCACCCACCTCGACCTGGACTCCCCTGACCTTTACTTTCTCCCGGACCTATCACAGCTAATATCCATACCATCTTGTGCAGGGTGCAGTGGCTTCGACCGCCGCACTGTGGACGACGGCGGTGACTGACCGGCGAACGGAATATATGGTCTGTGGCTGGGGACATGCATGTGCCCATCAAGACCGTTGCTATCATGGGCTCGACCTTCCCGGCGGCTGTCCCGTGTCTATCTATGCCATACCACACCACAGTGGTAGGGCAGAAGGCACAGGGTAAGGGGGACGGGGTTCCAAGAAGGGCCGGAGGGATCAACCGGCCTCCGTACATTCTACTCCGTGTGAGGAGACGGAGATGCCATGTGCATGTCTCATGGCTTGCACTGGCTCCGATGCAAGGTGATTTTGCGGCCCCCGAGATCGTCTTTTATGCTTGGTCTTGGCTCCCTGTACTGTACCTGTCAAGGCTGTCTATCTCTTCTGCCCTAGCCACCTCCGCACACACACACCTTGGTCGATCGGCCCCTGCCTCATCACGGCCCTCTCCTCACCCCTCGCCGTGCGCCCCGTCTCGGAATCTCTGTTCTCCCATTCGACTAGATCTGAAATGAACCCCATTCTCCCCATCCCCGGTTGAAAGGCAGCTGGCGCCAGTCGCCGTCTTGTCCTCGCTCCCGCTTGCTACCCTCCTATGCGAGAGGTCCTCGGCGCGTGCGCGTCCAAAGTGTGGCCCGATGGGACATTGCCAGTGAGAGGCATGATGAAGCAGGGAGAAAATATCCAGTTCTGTCTCCCGGAGATGAAAGGGGCAGGTGATGATGCCCTCGTCGCGGTGTCTGTCGTTCATGTTGGACGCCGACGGCACCGATGCGTGTGGACGGGAATCGTACATCACACTACACTACAAAGCAGTGTCACCCAACGTCGAACGCTCTGCCGCCACTGCCGCCGCCACCACCTCGATCGTACACTACTGGACTGATCTGGAACATGATCCACTCATTTCCTTCACTACACTAATAGCCATGCGGGAAGGGCCTGACAGACTATCCGTTTGTACAGTACTGTATGCACCATATGTGTACAGCCCAGCCCATTCGGCAGGTTATGAGCCGAGCCATACAGCACCATGCACAGAAAGCTTGATGATCTGATATAGGAAACGGGCAAAGATGAACCATGACACCCGGTAGGATAGGATACGGAGTAGCCAACAACAACACACCATATTTGCTTTGCTTTGCTTTGCACTGTATCCCGCACAACGTGTAAAAATATCTCTCTCAACAGGCAGATGTTTATCTTTTTTCCTCTCCCAAACTCCGCCTAGGCCGGCTGTGTACAGTACCTACCTACCTAGCATCGCAATATCAGACTACCTAGGTATCTGCCTACTTACCGCCATGATGTCCTGGTCCCCGTCAAAGCGGCGGCGCCCTAGACACCAAGTCATGTGAGCATCCCAGCTATCTGCAGGTGCAGCTAACTGCTGTCGATACCCTTCCCGACCAGATATCAAAGTGGATACTCTTTCTCTAGACGCTTTTATTTATTGCGTAGTCTAGGCGGGCGGGCGGCCAGCCAGGGGGGTACGTACGTATTAGTAAAGGCAGGTTGCCCATGACAAAAACCCTCGGAAAGGGATCAATAAGAGCGTCTACCCGAACTGCCGGGAAGGAATATCGAATTGTGTCCGATTTTTTGGTGCACAACAAGCGCGCACGCGCACGCGGATGGGTGGTAATTTGAATTGGGGGGCGGGGGGGGGGATTCTATTGTGCCTGCCATGAAAGAAAGAAGAAGAAGAACCTTGCGGGTCTGATACCATACCTACCGCGTGCGCGCAATTAATCAGCTAACATGAGGGTGATTTCGACTAGGTAATAGTCCTGGCCTGGTCTGGCAACGTGGATGGGGCACGTAGGGTAGATCCGCACAGCAGGGGCGCGGTGAAATTCCTACGAGCAGAGCAGAGCAGAGCAGAGCATGGTTGGGGTCGGCGACCTTCATTTCGGCCCCGTGGATGTCCGGCCCTCCCAGGACTCAGGATACCCGGGTGGGATGGAATGAAAATGAAATGGAATGGGGAGGATGGACGGATAGTAAGTTCTAGCCAAGATACCTACCTAGGTGGGTGATTGACAAGGTTGGCATGGTGCTACAACTACATAGTAGGGTGCCTTACCTAAAGAATGTCATCGCCTCCCGGGTTACAGAATGAACGATTGGGCGCAAGCACTGTGTCTACCATCCTATACAGAGACATATTTGCCTCTCAGCTTCAGATTAACTCTCGACGAGAGGGGGATTCAGTGTTTCGTGTGGAAGGAGTCTTGCCATCTCTGTGCCTGACGGCTGCATTATTGGGGGCCAACTCCTATGCGGAACGTTCCAGCTAGAGCCCACTGGGATATGGCCGGACAGCAGCGTTCGAGTCTGGGGAAAGTAGTATGCACTGGCATCCATATTACAATGCACCGGAGGAGAGCGGTGCTCCGCGGCCAGGAGCGAACGGGCAGCAAAGATATGCCCAAGACCAGCCATGCCAATGGTGAGCGCCATTTGTCGGTCTGTCGGTCGGTCAATTTTAGGTTCTGGGAGGAATGACCACGACAGGTTGTGCTTCTGACTCTCTCTGTCTGTTCACCCTGTTAACCGCTTTGATAGGACCAGAAGGTGACAAGTAGAGTATTAGCTCCTTGCAGATGGCCAATTGACAGGTCATGGCATTGGCTACCTTTCTTTAGCCATTGTCTGCATCCTCTTGTGCTGTGATTCAAGAATTGGACAAGAAGAACCCCCCCCGCGCAGTTCCACTTTTGTTTCGGCCGCCGATCCTGAGAGCAACGAAAAGAACCCATAATGTCGATGGACCAAAAAAGGCTCTTCCCGAGGCTGGCAGTAGACATCTCGTGCGGCTCCAAGCTGGCCGGGTCGGTGCCGCGTGGCGCAGAGCGATAGGCCGAAGCAACAAAACCTGGAGAAAAGAGATATTCATAGCACAACTATAATCTGTCAGTGTATCATAGCTTCAGGTGGCAGGCAGCAGCCGGGCCAGCTTGGGGACCCTTCGGTCGTCCTGTCCCCAGCATCTTCGAAACGAAAGGCAAAGTCGTACGGGTCCCGCCTCCCGGGTCGTCAGGGATACAGTACCGACGATAAGGTAAATGAAAAGAGCCCAGCAAAACCCACGCCGATAAACTGGGTATCTGACGGCGCCGTTCTGGGCCTCAACGAGCATACTACTAACATGTCGCGTATATTCCATGCTCTCACCAACTGGGTAAGGCAAGGTGGCTCAGCGCCATGAGGGCTCAGCTCCCTCGCCGCACATCCTGCGGGGAAAGAAAAAGAATCCTTCTAGAGCACCGCGACAGTTCTAGGAGTCAAAAATAGCAACAAAAGACCAATCTCAATGCTGCACAAGATCTGGCTGAGCCGTACAGGCCGTTGGGGTTTTGGGGGTTTGGGTTTTGGCATCACGAAAAAAAGGCACCTCAAACTTTTGAGCCTCCTCCCGTCAGCTTCCAATCAGCTCGCAGTCCTTGATCTCAGCACCACCGAAACTCATCAATCAAGGCACGGTGCACCTGGCCCGATAAGCCGACCCGATGTTGAGCGGGTGAAACAAAATCCAATTTGTTTCAAGAACAGCTTTCGTATCAGAGACAGAGAGAGAGTGCGGAAAGGAAGAGGAAACAAGAGATCCCGAATATTCTCACGCTTATAATAGCATTTCTGTGGAGATCATGATCAGAGCCTCGCTGCTGCAACCACATCCGCCTCATTGTCAACGACTCGAGCGAATAGCATCCATCGATTGTGTTTGGGTCTCCTTAACTGATCCACGGTTCCGGGGTCCGGAATAAGTAATATGAGCACGGGGTAGGAGGAGGAGGAGTGATAGTAGTGGTAACACGTAGTAGTGAATCATTTCTTGCTTATTCCGATTATATCTGCAACTGCCTAATGATTAGATGGAATATACCGCCGACATGAAAGAAACCAACCTCAAGCCCGCCTTTTTGTTTCCCTTCCCACACCACCAAAGTCCGACCAAGAACCTTTCATTATATGTGCACCGAAAAAGGGGTATTTCGTAAAACAGTAATCCAAAAAAAATAACGGGATGAAAAGACGAATGTACTGCCAAACAATCTGCCGACTCTGCTCTCATGCTAAAGCTAACAACGATGTCTTCTCAAAAGGGTTGTACAACGGATGAAATCCTCGATATGTTATCGCTGTCCTGTGCTCTTGACTCTGTGTTTAATTGCTTGCGACCTTAGATGAGCGCATCCTAAGCACCCTCGATAGGCGGGACAAACGTGTAATTAAAGTCGAGTAGCCCATCCAACATCCAGTGCTGGGGGTCCCATACATCGTAGGAATCGTAATTTCCCATGGTTAGAAGAGCGGCCGATGCACCTCCCAGGCCAGAGCCGCCGCTCGGAGTCAGGCCACCATTCGACGTCGCCATACTGAGGCCAGCCGGGAGACCGTGTGAAGGCGGCGCCAGGGTCGTATCTAGGTGAGTTGAAGACGCTGATGATTCATTAGCTGAATCAGGATTTGTAGGCTGCTTGAGGGCTGCCCAAGGTGCGTCTATGTCTTAGCTGGGTCCATGTTTAGTGGGGGAGAGAGTGGGCTGGCAACTTACCATCTAGCGTACCGCGACCCCTTGCCTGGTACTCTTCCCTCCAGTGCCATATCGAGTCAAAGACAAGACTCATGCTGTGGCGGCATCGCACCTTGAGCTGCAAGCTGTCGTCGATGGCCTGGTCAGCATCATCCCCTGCTGCTTGGTAGGCCTGGATGGTGCCTTCCACCCGGGCACCATTCCAGATCTGCACCATCAGCTCGGCAAGCCTCCAGTGAAGGTCATTCTGCACGACACTGGTGGTCCTGATGGCCCGGATCGTACGGTGAAAGAGATCGCGGCCACGAGTGAAGTCGATTGACCTCGCAAAGAAGGACCGCAGCAGTTTTAGGAGGGCAAATCCCCCTGCCACCAGCATCTGCTGGATGTAGTTGGTGGCGTACTTGAGAAGGAAGCCCTCCTGAAACTGATATTGGTATTGCTCAGGACAGTCGTTGTCGCCGTCCAGTATGTAGTCGAGGAAACTAGTAGTAGCACGCCAGAGGCCCATAAGATCGTCGACGTAACCAGGCGTCGCACTCGAGTCAAAGAAACCGGCTAGCCGCAGATGGAGACCGGCCGCTTTCAGGTGGAGACGGACGATGGGCGACACGTTCTGTGATAAGATTGAAGCGTGAAGCTCATTAAACTCACGGCGGTAAACCCGCATCAACATTGCCCGATGCTCGTCGCCAGCCACGCCCCGCGGATCGCTGGCATTGCTGTACATCTCCTTGGACACTTTGTCACAGAACCGTTCAATCTGAATCCTTGCTTCCAGTTCGGGCCCCAAAGAGAAGGGCCCTGAATCGCCAGGGCGAATAGCCAACGTCCAGTCGTACAGGGTCGATGCGGGTTGGCCATAGCCCGTTCCTATCGTCTGGCCAACTATATTGCACACGGCCCACGTCTTGATCCGGTCATGCAGCCCATCCTTATTGAGTTCGACGGGGAATCTAGAGAAGTCGTTGATGTGATTTGGTCGGTGAAGACCAATGCCCGTTGCCGTCTTCATCATCACCCCGCCCAGTATGTGGGTAGGGTCAGACGACGAGGTACTCGTAGGGAGCGGCCAAGTGCAGAGGAGACATAAAGCCTTGACAGCATAATAGCTCTGAGGGACTTCCCCGACAGTCGACCAGAGAAGCCTCGTCAGAGGTCCCGATAGCTTTGTGAGAAAGGTCGGGTCTGGTGCGTAGCGCCTACTGGCTACAGATATTATTGCCCAGTAGAGCAGAGGATTTTGCTGGTAATATTGATCAGGGGTTTGGGCGTGGTTGAGGAAAGGTAGGAATGGGTCGTAGAAGCTGAAATATTCGCGAAATAGTTCCCTCTCGTCATCCTCCGTAACCCGGAAATCTTCCAGCTCGCGCACTATTCGCGGTAGGTTGTATGAGCCGCCTCGTTTCAAGTGCAGCAGCGACGAGACGGCCTCGTCGGACCCCATGAGGGAGGGATTCCGCGTGTGAGAGTACTGGCTGTTGACGACAGGTGACTGCAGCTGCGAGTGTATGTCTTCCTCTTCGTCGACAACAAAGCCCTGGGCCTTGGCCGACATGACGGCCCGCCGTAGCTTCTCAATCTCTTTCTCCATCTCAGCGTGCTTAGATCGTTTGCCGATCCGCTTGAAGTTAGACTCTATCTTGCACTCAAGTTTGAGGCGGTTGCATCTCGAGCAACTCTGGAACGGGTCCTGGATGACGTCGCAGCGGAGCTGGCAGGACGGACAAGGGCACGTTAGCATGAACAGACATTGACAAGCAAACAGGCGCGGTATGGCTCGGTATATATGTGTACAGAATATATCTTTCATACCTTTTGTTGGCGGCACTCGTTGCAGGCCCGCTTGACGCCGGGAAGACGCCGGCCCTTGGTCTCCGGAGAGGCATCGTCATGATCGTCATCTTCGTGATCGTGATCGTGGATGTCGTGGTGGCCAATGCTACCCGGACTACTATCCATGATGCTCCTCTTGCGCTTTGGGACCCCTCCGTTGGCACCATGGCTCCGCATGCTGGCGGGAAACTCGGGGCTCTCCATGGCCGGATTCGCA
>Ga0247781_1000621_pt1:2500-11107 | contig 11107 bp, 3 predicted proteins | sample UWRJL184509B5_FD_179922 | JGI IMG/M metagenome (GOLD analysis project Ga0247781, IMG submission 179922) | Plant litter microbial communities from Arlington Agricultural Research Station in Wisconsin, United States - UWRJ-L184-509B-5 | ecosystem: Environmental > Terrestrial > Plant...
TTATAAATAAACCTAGATAACAGTTAAAATTATCTTGTTTGCGAGGTTAATCTTCGTCTTAGGATCGACTAACTCATGATCAAATGCTGTTCTCATGAAACCTTTCCCTACTTCGGTCTTCAAGATTCTCACTTGAATATTTGCTACTACCACCAAGATCTGCACTAAAGAAAATTTCATATAGAATCACTTCTTTATACTTTTTCATTTTCCTTACGTTCACCTACTCGTTACAAGTTTAAATTCAAAAGATATATTTGTAACGGAAAAGTTTAAGTAATAAGCTAGAGCGTCATCAATTTTCAGGGCTAATTCATTCGGCAGGTAAGTTGTTACACACTTCTTAGCGGATATCGACTTCCATGACCACCGTCCTGCTGTCTTTATGAATCAACACCTTTTATGGTTTCTATTAAGCTTACATTAAGACACTTTAACTTCTCATTTGGTTCATCCCACATCGCCAGTTCTGCTTACCAAAAATGGCCCACTAAGCATTGTTTATTTAGAGAGATCAATATTCAATTAAGAATCAATATTAATTTCTTACCAATTTAAAGTTTGAGAATAAGTCTAGATTATTTCAACCCAGATACTTCTAATCATTCGCTTTACCTGATAAAACTATTATTTCAATGCAAGCTATCCTGAGGGAAATTTCGGTGAAAACCAGCTACTAGATGGTTCGATTAGTCTTTCGCCCCTATACTTAAATCAAACGAACGATTTGCACGTCAGTACCGATTCGAGCTTCCATCAGAGTTTCCTCTGACTTCACCCTGTTCAAGCATAGTTCACCATCTTTCGGGTCCCATCATATATGCTTTAACTTGAATCCATTCTTAAAAAAAGACCAGTCGATATTTCAATCCACCATAATTATTTCTAATCATGATAAATTTCATATCTTAATCACTTTCGTTTCGCTTAATAGAAATCTATAAAAATTTCTTAACTCGCATACATGTTAGACTCCTTGGTCCGTGTTTCAAGACGGGTCGAATAAAGATTTTTATTCTACCATTATCAATAGAAGTAAGAGGATGAATCCAAGAAAATACAATCACCCTGAAAATACACTAATCAGATCAGATGTATCCCCAAGATAATCACATTCCCTTAAAAAGATCCTCGAGTTAAAAAACGATAACCTTACTTCTTTCTCTCCCTCTTACCAAAGAACGGTTATTTGAATCAAGGTCTATAATACTACAATGATTAACCGAAATTAACCATTATAATAACCTTCCCTAAATCCATTTTACCACTCTTCGATAAGATAATGATACAGACTAAAAACAAATACAAGAATCATTAAATGACTCTTTGTTAATGTAATTAGTCTCATAATCTTAAAACCATTATTCGATTCACCTTTTAACAATTTCAAGTACTTTTCACTCTCTTTTCAGAGTTCTTTTCACCTTTCCTTCACAGTACTTGTTCGCTATCGGTTTCCTCTTAATATTTAGCTTTGGATGAAATCTATCACCCATATTAGAGCTGCATTCTCAAACAACTCGACTCTTTAAAAGACAATCAAAAAAAACATTCGATAAATGACCAATTAAATACGGGATTCTCACCCTCTTTGATAGGAAATTCGAGATTTCCATTTATAAAGGAATCATTTACCCAATATAATTCTTGAAAGCCAATTATTAACACTACAATTCAGTCTCTATATATTAATAAAGACAGATTCAGGGTTGAGCTTAACTCTCTTCATTCGCCATTACTAGGAGTATCATTGTTATTTTCTTTTCCTTCGCTTATTAATATGCTTAAATTCAGCGAGTAATCCTATTTAATTTGAGGTCCATTATTTTTTTGTTTTATATATATATAATTAAATATATATATAAAGATAAAGAAGTGTTGATAATAAAGAAAAGTTTAAAAGAGTTTAAGAGATTTAAATAGAGATCACTTTAATCAACCAAAGGTTGAATTATCATAATCTCTGAAAGAAATCTAGAAAATTCTTAAAACAAATCCTTAGATCAAGTATATTTAATCTGATCAGTGTGAAAAGATAAAATAAGAAAGCATGCCTTCTTATTTATCAGTCCTTCTGAACAGACAATGTCGTATGTAAATAACGATTATTAATTTGATTTAGACGCTCAAATAAACAGACCTTTAAGAGTATTAATCATAAAGGCACAATATGCATTCAAAATCTCAATGATTCACGGAATCTTACAATTCACATGAAATATCGTACATTGCTACGTTCTTCATCGATAGAGGAACCAAGGTATCCATTGTTAAAAGCTTTTTCCATTTAAACTTTTTTAAGGTTTAATCATTTAAGATATTTTAAGTGTTATAAATTATATATTAAGATAAAAACGATTATTCTATGGTTGTTATTAGGTTTAAAAGTTTGATAATGATCCTTCCGCTGGTTCACCAACGGAAACCTTGTTACGACTTCTCCTTCCTCTAAATAATAAGATTCGAATAAATTCTAAGATATCCCAAATTATCCTTTCAGACAACTTTTAAAGATATCTTATCCTGAATCCTCATCGGATTATTCAATCGGTAGGAGCGACGGGCGGTGTGTACAAAGGGCGGGGACGTAATCGGAGTAAGTTAATGACTTACACCTACTAGGAATTCCTCGTTGAAGTGCGATAATTACAAAGCACTATCCCAATCACGATATGATTTTCAAAGGTTACCCAATCTTTTCAGACAAGGAGTAAATAAAGATTTTTCTCCATTTAAGAACTTACTGAACATATCAGTGTAATGCGCGTGCAGCCCGGAACATCGAAGGGCATCACAGACCTGTTTTTGCCTTAAACTTCCATTCATTGAAATATGAAGAGTCCCTTTAAGAAGTTTTTAATTTTAATAAATTCCCTAACTATCCCTAAAGTAAAAATTATCTTCAACCATAATTATCATCTTCCTTGCGTCCGACAATAACCATGATCTCCAATAATTCACCCCTAGAGATAATAGGAAAAATAAACTTATCAAAAAACCTGAATGCATTTTTTAAGTGCATTCAACTTTGATATAACTATTTAATAGGTTAAGGTCTCGTTCGTTTTCGGAATTAACCAGACAAATCAATCCACCAACTAAAAACGGCCATGCACCACCATCCACAAAATCAAGAAAGAGCTATTAATCTGTCAATCCTCATTGTGTCCGGACCCGGTAAGTTTTCCCGTGTTGAGTCAAATTAAGCCGCAGATTCCACTCCTGGTGGTGCCCTTCCGTCAATTCCTTTAAGTTTCACTCTTGCGACCATACTCCCCCCGGAGTCTGAATACTTAAGATTTCTCTAATTTGTGCAAAGAAAATCATCCATGTAATATTTCTTTATCCAAAGTCGACATTGTTTATAGTTGAGACTACGACGGTATCTGATCATCTTCGATCCCCCAACTTTCGTTCTTGATTAATGAAAACATCCTTGTTAAATGCTTTCGCAGTAGTTTGTCTTTGATCAATCATAGGATTTCACCCCTAGCGATCAAATACAAGTAACCCCGACTGTCCCTATTTATCATTACAATTCCATCTTTCAAACCAATAAAAATAAGATGAAACGTCCTATTTAATTATCCCATGCTGTAATATTCAATGAACAATTATGCCTGCTTTGAACACTCTAATTTTTTCAAAGTAAACTATCCATACTTCATTCTTAATAAAATTAAGAACAAGGCATGAAGAGAAGAAAAGAATAAATAATAAATATGTAATTCCATTGGAATTACAACCTATAATTTAAACTCTTCGAAATCCAACTACGAGCTTTTTAACCGCAACAACTTTAATATACACTATTGGAGCTGGAATTACCGCGGCTGCTGGCACCAGACTTGCCCTCCAATTGTTAGTCGTTAAGTTTTTTAAATTGTTCTCATTCCAATCATTGTTCCCGTAGGGATCAATATCAGTATTTCTTGTCACTACCTCCCCGAATCGGGATTGGGTAATTTACGCGCCTGCTGCCTTCCTTGGAAGTAATAGCCGTCTCTCAGGCTTTTTCTCCGGAATCAAACCCAAATTCTCCGTTACCCGTCATAACCATGGTAGTCCAATACACTACCATCGAAAGTTGATAGGTCAGAAACTCATTTGTATCATCGAAACGCTTAGATTAAAGAATTTCGATTCGTAAATTTATCATGATTCATCGTTAAATGATAAGATTTACAGCATACTTACCCTTTCGAATAAGTATAACTGTAATTGATTTTTGATAAGTCTAATAAATACATTCATCCCTTACCCGTTGCCGGATAAAGTTTGAACTTTATTGCATGTATTAGCTCTAGAATTACTACGGTTATCCAATTAAGAATTTAATTATCAAATAGATTATAACTGATTTAATGAGCTATTCGCAGGTTTACGGTTAAACAGTGTTTATCCTTAGACTTGCATGGCTTAATCTTTGAGACAAGCATATGACTACTGGCAGGATCAACCAGGTAAATAAGTTTTTTTTATAAATGTAATTAGTTTTCAAATAAGAAGATTTACCAAAAGTAAAATTGTTTTGGGGAAAACAATTCTACAGGTGATGAATCCACTTAAAAAAATCAATTACGTTTATCCACAAGTGATTTTATCAATAACCTTTAAGAAGTTTTAACAAGAGAATATTTTTAACCAACTAATAAATTGATGAAATCAATTTATCTCTTATCTATTTCAAATTTTAAATGTTCATCTATGTTTCAAATGAAGCATAGAATCAATGTTATACAGGTAAATTTATAAAGTTAATAATCATTAATCGAATCAATATTCGCAAAAAGAGCGTTTAACTCTTCTATTGAATATTAATTAAACCACATAAACCACTAGATCACCCATCAAAACATTAATTCAAGCAAACTGGCAGCATCGTATTCAATTGATTTCTCAATTGAACCTATAGATATCACTAATTTCCCATCATAATGTCAAGTTAAATGAAATGGCGGCGTCGTGTTCTAGGAGATTTTACGAGCTTCCACAGAAGAAAGAGACGTAGCGACAAGCGAAACAGGCAGTTTTTCAGGCTCCCCGTCTCTTTTGACCCCCCTGACTCCCGTGAAATCGATCGATTTCACGGTCCTCACGTCTCTTTCCTCTGTTTCCCCCCCTCTCCTCAATGATCTCGAAGCCTATTTTGAGTACCCCCCCAAAATACCGCCTGATAATACGTTTTTCGCATTCCTTCAACTTGTCACGTGATTTCCCATGAGCATAATTGACCCAGTGCGGAGATTTTTTCATATTCGGTGTCCAGGGGTCACGGCGCATCGATAGGTGTCAAAATATTGTGTCCTTCCCGGTTTAATTTTGCTCACGTCTCTTTCCTCTCAAAGTCCTACCGGTATGTGTACTTTCTATCAGTTTCTATAGGATCTACAGTTCCCGAATAAAAATTAGCAATTCACCGGTAGGGTCGATATTAGAGTTGATTCCGACTCAGGATAGACCCAAACCTGGGGTAAAATGCTACTCCCATCGTGCTAGCTCAATTATGCTCAGAGATATCACGTGTTTTTTGTGCATGAAATCCGCCGTCTCTTTCCTCTGAGACCTGTTTTTCGTTTTAAGACACTTATTTGGGGGGGTACTCAAAAATTGAATCCTTTAAGATCAGGTTAGGTATCGGATCCGGAAATGACTTAGAAAATTTATCCTCATAAATCAAAGAATCAGAGAGAAATCCTATTTTGTTCTTATAATCCTTCACTCAGAGTCTTAAATTTATCTAAGTCGATCCATGTTAAAACCACATTGATCTTAACATTCCCGACTTAAATAAATTAATGGTTCATGTTAAAAACCACCATGATTTTAACATTTCTCAACTTAAATAAATTATGATGAGTAAGACTCTGAATAAAGATATTACAAGAAACATAGGATTACGCTCTCTCTTAACGATGACGTTAACAAACTTAATCGTGCAAGACATTGAAATTACCTTTAAGTCCTCGAATTTATCCAAGTTAAATCTATCTCTTAATAATCTTAATCTATCTAATCTCTATTAATCATTCATTATTTAAATGGCAAAGCAACAATGTAACAAGGTTAAAACCACATATATATAACTGAATTCAGTTCAATTAAAAAATCCCCACCAGATAGAGATTTATTCAAGCTGTCTCTATCTATTAATCTATTAATCTATTATTTAAATGGCAAAGCAACAAGATAACAAGGTAAAACCACATATATTAACTGAATTCAAATTATATTAACGCGCGACGAAATGTTAAAAAACAACCCCACTAGATAGATTTTAACTCAAGATAAGCTCTCAGAAATAAAGATAAGATCAAAGAGGATAAATCTTTTTCCCCAAGTAAATATCCGATTTAAAAATCTTAATCCCTTAAGATCGGATAAGTTTTTTCGAGGGATGCACGTAATAAGTTGTCTATTAATCATCGAATGATTCTATGATTTATGATAGGAAAGGATAAATTTTCTAAGTTCCGGAGAGATTCATATCTTTGAATAATTCTTTAAGAGATTTACTTAAGACTTTTCCCTTTTTCTTAAGTGAGAAGGGTTATTTAAAATTTCCCTTGCGAAATGTCTCGTCAATCAATCGCGCGCGATCAAATCAATTAATAAATACAGGAAAACAGTTAAAACAGTACAATTAAACCACCAAACCACCTTTTTTAAAATAATAATATATTGACGAGAATCACTTCAGGACTCAGAATTTTAAATATCTTCTTCCCTTTGAAGTTGATATCCTTTATGTATATTCACGATATTAAATAATACCAACAAATATACAAGTAGGATGATAACGAGTTTACTCGGTTCTAGTGCGAACGCACATAATAGCCACGCGATGCCCCTGCATCATGATCACAATCAGGATAATAATACAAACTAGTGCTACGTCCTGACGAACTTTAGGTGATCAGATGAATGCTCGTTATCAAACGGATCTCAACTAAGAATATATATTCAAAGATTATCTTAATTCCACACCAATTTAACCCTTTTAAATGAATGCAGTCTCCATTATGATTTTTTTAAATCGATCGATCAGATCAGATCAATCAATTAAGAAAAATCTTTTTTTTAAAAAAGAGCTTTTACACCCTTAAAAGATTTTTTTTAATTGATTGATTGATTGATTTGATTGATTGATTTATCAAAATGAAGAGAGGATTCAGGGTAAAAAAGAGTGTTTAGGCTTAGATATTATAGTAGTAGTAGTTATTCTTTAAGAGATAAGAAATTGAATTAATTCATTTTCTTATCACCCCCTCTTAAATCTTTATATTCGTCCAAGTTTAATCTATCTCAACTTAATCGCCACTATTATTATTATCGCCATTAATTATTATTATCGCCACTTTATCGCCATTATAATTATTATATTTAACCAAGAGAGATAGAGATAGATCAAACTCTTCTTAATCTAAAGATACTTAAAGTAAATTGAAACATCAATCATTTCATCATTAATGATTAATGTTTGTAAGGGATAACTTTAAGACTACATAATAAATAAGCAGAGAACTAAGATGGAATCTTAATCATCTCTAAATCCTTGAATGTTTTATCAAAGTTAAAATCATTATTTAAACCGCAAAGCAACAATATAACAAGGTTAAAACCACATATATTAACTGAATTCAAATTATATTAACGCGACGAAATGTTATAAAACAACCCCACTAGATGATTTTAACTCAAGATAAAACACTCTCAGAAATAAAGATTAGAATAATAAATAATTTAAAACCACAGACAATTAACTTTCTCTAACTAATCATCTTTATATATAACTCATCTTTCTCTAAATATCTGATTAGCTCCCCAAAACTAATTAAATATAATAAAGAAGGATGAATATAAAGAGAGATTAAAGAAAGTTAAAATCTTTTCTCTAACTAAACATCTTTATATAACCAATCTTTCTCTAAATATCTAATTAGCTCCCCAAAACTAATTAAATATAATAAAGAAGGATTAATATTATAAAGAGAGAGGTTAAAGAAAGTAAAATCTTTTCTCTAACTAATCATCTTTATATATAACTCATCTTTCTCTAAATATCTAATTAGCTTCTTTGTTATTATATTATGCATTCAATGACATTGTAGGTATACCTACAAAGTCAGTCTTTTAAACAACTGATTTTGTAGGTCTACCTACAAAATCAGTCCTTCTAGAGTTTGACTTTGTGGGTATGACCCACAAAATCAATTCTCTAAACAGACTCGTTCGTTGTTTAAAGGTAATAACTTTGAAACTAATTAAATATAATAAAGAGAGATGAATATTATAAAGAGAGAGATTAAAGAAAATTAATCTTTCCCCAATTATCTTTCCCTAACCATCTTTATATAACTCATCTTTCTCTAAATATCAATCAACTTCAAAGTTATTATATTATGCATTCAATGACATTGTAGGTCTACCTACAAAATCAGTCCTTCTAGAGGGTTGACATTGTAGGTCTACCTACAAAATCAGTCCTTCTAAACAGACTCGTTCGTTGTTTAAAACGTAATAACTTTGAAACTAATTAAATATATAAAGAGAGATGAATATTATAAAGAGAGATTAAAGAAAGTAAAATCTTTTCTCTAACTAATC
>Ga0247781_1000622_pt1 | contig 11096 bp, 5 predicted proteins | sample UWRJL184509B5_FD_179922 | JGI IMG/M metagenome (GOLD analysis project Ga0247781, IMG submission 179922) | Plant litter microbial communities from Arlington Agricultural Research Station in Wisconsin, United States - UWRJ-L184-509B-5 | ecosystem: Environmental > Terrestrial > Plant litter >...
CGTTCAGGTTCCAGTCGACACGACCTACAACCACCTTGGCATTAGCCCGCTCCATTGGGCCGCTGCCACAGGAGACATGGACCTAATCGATCGCTTTCTTCGATCGGGCCACGACATCCATGCCACTGACCCCTTCGATCTTTCTCCACTGTGGTACGCTTACCTCAACGCTCGCTTTGATGCCGTAAGGCTGCTGGTGGCGAAAGGCGCTGATATCGACGATGATTGCACGTGGGGACTCACCCCATTAGTTCACGCTTGCCTCTTTGGTGAGCCAGAAACCGCGCAGGAATTGATAGATATAGGTGCTGATATCCACGTCCAGTGTTTCGAGGTGCCCTCAAACAACACGGAATGGTCCAACCCTTTCCGCAAAGGACTGCGGGCTCTGGATTTCGCTGTGCTCCCTCGCTGGGTTGCCTATCCCGGACTCTATGCGGACAAACGCGGCGAGGATCTGGGCGAATCTCGGGATTCGAACCCTCAATGCAATAGGCGGTTGGCTCTTGTCCGCAAGCTCTTGTCCGCAGGGGCCAGCACGTCTGCGAGTCCAGGCAACGTCTTGGGATCGACGTCACAGTTCACCCCTCTGATTCTTGCCTCCTTTTATCACCAAATCAACGTGATGAAATCTCTCTTGACGCATATGGGCCAGCAACAGGATGGATCGATATCCGCAGTGACTACAAGTGGCCACAATGCCTCGCACGCTGTAATTGGCGGTCTCCCGGGCTCGTCAAAGTTACCAGTTGTTCTTTATCTCCGTAAGGATGATGTTCCCGAGAATCACGAGCTCCTTGTCAATGACTGCATATCGCTGCTCGACGACTTTGGCCTCAAGGGAGCCGGGCCGGTCACTGCTCTCTTAACCCCGGTCCGGGTCACGCACAGGCCCGTTATCCAGGGAGGCTCCGTCCCAAATACACCAACTGCACCAGGAGCGAGAAGGTTACGTCGGCGTCGTCCGAGTCAGCGCACGGCCTCTCCTGAGACGCCAAGTGCTACTCAGGCTCTAATGAGGGCATTTACTGACAGAGATATCAAGGCTTGTCAGTCTCTCTTCACAAAACATTGGAGGATCCAGAACGGGGAGCGATTGGGAGGGCAAACTGATGTATTCCGAGACCTGTTTCGCCAGCTGGCTCGTGAATTCCATGCCGACTCACAATCTGACCTTGATGCCTTCAAACTCCTCTGCAACGCCGACAGGGATAATCGTATCGGCGAGGATCCGGATCTGTTCCTCGACGCGCTTATTGGGAGGTCGGATTCCTTTTGGGCAATGATCCTGAACAAGGACAAGGACCGTGTGCGTCAGATGGTCGAATTTCCACTGAAGTTCTCGAGCTTTCTACACACAGCCTTGATACATCGTGGCCTGACCGTTTCGAGATTGACATCCCTCTTGGAGCAGGGCATCGACCCTGACGTATCAGACAGCAACGGCATCATACCTCCCGTTACCTTGGCGGTGAAACGAATGCTCGTGGGTCATGTCAAAACGTTTGCCAACTTTTCGGCTCACATGCACATTGTTGACCGGCAGGACGTGGAAGAGGGCTGGGATTGCTTGTCCAACCTCTTCAAATTCGCCCGGACGCACCGTGTGCGAGACTTCCCCTGGGGGTTTCCCGCCCCCTATTGTCGCGAATCCGACAACCCAATTCTCACTGCAATCCGCATTCCCTTCGATAGTGGCCAGCTAAGATACGAACTACTAGAGGATATGCTGAAATCGCAGCCACTTACCCACAATGTCCCAGCCAGGCTGCATTTTGAGTACCTGAGGGAAGCATGTCGGTTACTGGACGTCCAAACTCTGACTTTCCTCCTTGAACATGGAGCGAATTGCAACGCTCCTGCGAGAAAAGGGGCCGGTCATACAGCGTTGTGGTGGCTTCTGCATCATCGAGATGATATCCTGAAATTCCCATTTGGGAAACCAATTCCTTCTAAGCCCTATACCCATAACACGGGGAGTAGAAACACGGGGAGGAGATTCCCGTGGCCTCCCGACTGGACGGCCATGAGTCGGCCGTTTGCACAGGTTGAGTTCGACCCACAGTGTATGAACTGGTTGGAGGCAAGGATGGCAATCCTTGATTGCTGGGTTGAGTGTGTCGAGGTTTTGCTCAAGGCTGGAGCGGATACCAAACTAACCACGGAGTCAGGGAAGACCATTGCTGATTATTTTGAGGACGTGTTGTTTTACAAGGGGAATAAGAGATTGCTTGTGAGGTTGCGGGAGGCAGTCAAGGACAGGGCTTTGCACTGGCGTGACAAGGGATATATGCAAACCTAATAAACGTCGGAGGCCGCGGCCAAATGTCACAACTGTACTATTCATCTGCCTTTTCTGAAGTTCGTGGGGAGTGTGACCTTGAAGCCAGCCATGATGCTCTACATAGGTTTCACATAAAGTAAGGTAGCAGGAGGCGAGTCACAGTGCGAATTGATCCTTTCTCGTTAATTATAGATGAGATGATCCATCTCTAACTTGTCTTCACAAGGTCTGGAACCTCAGATCCTTGAGTCACTTCACATGTGCGTAATTACCATGGCGAAGGTCGTGTTGAAGTCGAGAAAGAAGAGGAAGTTACACTTACAACTGGGTCTGAGAGAATGGCAAGTGGGCTCTCAGTATTTGAAGATCCCTGAGCTGTGCCACCTCGGCTTTGTTGGTCGGGTTAGTTGCGGTCAGATCAAGTTTGGCCAATGGTAATTAGGTGACTGGGCTATGGCGAGCAGATGGGCAAGGATTTACTTGGTAAATGCGCCCCCGGGGGCTGTATAACTGAACGAATGACAGGATGAGGAATGTCGTGATTTCAAAACTTCCAATGTATAGTACTTGATAAAGGTGACCAGTCCGATGTCCCGATGCAGTAGGAGGGAAGTAGGTTCTTAGGGACAAAGGTAATCTTGGAGCAGAAAGAGAAGAAAAGTCAAACCCATCCTGTTTTCGAGCCGGTATTTATGGAAAGACTCCTTCGACTTGCACTTGCCCTCACACTGTGATTCGAATCAAGGAAGTAATGAACGTACCTGAGATCTGCGCCTTTGGTATTGATTCCTGCTTTCTTGGTTGAGAGGATGCTTGCGGAAGTGATACATAGACTACCTACCTTAGGCAATCACCAGGCTGTTGCGGCAGAAGTGAACCCTGTGTGGAGGGCCCCGCCAGCTGGCCAGCGACGTGCAAAGTGCACCTGACCTGGCAGAAATGCCAGGCGGTGGAGCAGGGTTGCAGTTTTTACTGGAGACCTTTGCCTCGGAACTCTCCCGAACAACAAAATTTCTCCTACAATGCATCCATCACGGATCTCGGCGACCCACGAGAAAGGCACATCGCGAACGACGTAAAAGCAAAGTACCTGGTATGTTTCACTCCTGGATCAACCCTCTCACTAATACAATCGATCTAACGGACAAGGATTTGCAAATCCTACAAGATGAACAGATCACGCGCCTGCTTCAGGAGGATCTCGACTCTGGACAGTCCGAGTCCAGTGCCTCTTATGGCAGCTTTGCTGCATTTGATGCCACTCAGGCATTTAGCTCATCGGACCAACTGAGCAATTATGGACGCCTGCTTCAGTCCACGACATGTTCGAAATGCGGCTTTCAGATGACGGTAGATGGGCAATCTATCACAACCCGTATGAAGGGACTGGTCCTGGACCAGGAAGGCGGCGGTCCCCCGAGAAACCTCGTAAAGGGCCACGTAGAAGCGGCAAAGCATGAATTGGAACTAGGCGTCCTTCGCAGGATTGGCCAGTGGATGAGGTGCCCAGCCGAAGCTGGACAGACAGTCCCCGACCATACATGCGCTGCACCAAATGCAGGGTGTCCTCGGCTTTCATCCGCTCACACAAGAATCCTCTGTCCATGGCATCAGTCGGCAGACCCCGCATACCTTCTATCCGAGATTCAACAAGACAAATCGCTTCCCTGCCTGAACTGCTTGGGACATATGAAAAGAAGAAAAGAAAAGAAAGAAACGGGAAAAGAAAAAAGAGTGAGTTGCCGATCAGGAACGACGCCCTATGGAGAGTAATGCTAATTCGTTGTACATCTCAGAGCTGCTTCTACGTCTCACCAGGGAGCCCAGGTACAATCAACACCTTTGCCTCCGAAGATGTCCCACCATCAGTGTCCACGTCACGATACACCGCGTGCTGCGGCCTACATCGAGTATCTCACATACCACCGACAAGCGGGCGTTAGACTCACCGAGAGCTCGCCAGCGGGCTTCATGTTGGTTTCCTGGTTAGCTTCAAGAACGGCAACGACTGTTGTTATCATTCACCGACAACCCGGAGACGACGACCACACAAAGGTCGCCGTTTGAGCCAGCAAGGGGGACGAGAGATGCCACATCTCACTGCCAAGTTGCTGAACACCTGTTACACAGGCTGCAGAGATCTGGCCCGACAATCTGTTTGAACCCACTCCGCATAGTCGGCGACGCCAATCGACAGACTTTTCACAGTTACTCCATACATACCTCCATCGCGGACAGGCCGAGCCCCAAGCCGTCCCGGTTCCATGGACCCGCTTCCTCCGCTGTAGGCAGACGTGGACGGGAGAACTCGTACGTTGGCCGCACTGCTGCGTGTAACAGTTACAAATCAGACACCGATCCCACTGTTTTGGTTTATTGAGCAGTGTTATTCCTGCCTGTATAGGGTACGCGGCTTGGGGAGTTGTTCAATCTCGGTTCTGGGGTGCAGTTGTCGGGTAAATCATCCGTGGATTTGGTCATTTTCGCTTTTCGGTGCAAGTGTTGAGCTGAGGACACCCCCAGTCAACCATGGCCGAGACAGACAGGGCCCCTCTCCGCCTTCATATCAAGAGCAGATGCTTATTCAAGAACGGCGGGAGCAAGGACGGGCATCTCAAGGACCGTTGCCCACGTCTAGTGGTGGAACTGATCCGTACTTGGGGTGCTCGATATCTTTCGACTCGACTATGACTCTGGATCAGTCAACAAGCCTCCGTGGAGCCTGTACCCCGATTCTTCGGACATCCGCCCCGTGTCCCCTTGGTCAGCCTATCTGGGGGGGTTACATATGAGTTTCGCCTTGTCCGGCTGGAGGCTAGAGAGCTTCGCAAACAGAGAAATGTATTTGGTGGGATTGGTGTTGAGACACGAACCCATTGTTGTTGATGTTTCCCACATGTGGCAGAAGTAGAAGCAGAACAATCCCTCTTGGTGGTAAGGCTTTGATCTCGGGGGTTGTCGGAAAGATTGCAGCTGCTATCGTCAACGGTGATGTCCGTTATCACTCCAACGATGCTCACAACTTGTTGTCGAAGATGTCGGTTGCTAGGGTAGCTATCAAACCGGGGTGGTAATACCATGTCCTAGAATTATTTGGACGAATTGGTTAGATGTATAATATCTCTCTCTCGCTTCTGTTCCCGCTTCGGACGGCTGGGGTTGTTGCTGGGCGGGCAATATATTTATTCAGATTTCTTCCTCACTCTTCGGAGGTTCTCGACCACGGGCTTTTTTCCAAGGCGGCCGAGGGATGGGGATCGCCATCTACACCAAGATGCCTTGAGACGACTATGTAGCACACTCACAATGACGGTTGATTGCAACAAGTAACGTAAAAACCTGTAGAGTAAATATCTCCTCTTCTCCCATCACATGCCCCATCAACAACGTCGCTCCCATGCTGTGCCCCTCGTATCAGTCCACCGTTGGGCCGACCCTCTCACCAAGTATGCATTGTTGATTACTTTCCCGATCCTGCCAGCTCGCTGCTGCACAATCACGGCAGTCCGCATGTCCGGCAATGCACGTTGGTGTCTACCGGGTAAAGTCCCACAGCGGGAGAAATCAGACAACTCAGCGATGCTGTGCAATGTGACTTTGGGGAGTGTAACCTCTCGTATAGCATCAAGCAAAAAGGCCACCACGAGGATGGCGGTCTGCAAAAGATCCACTCGTTTATCTCCGTACGGGCCGTTGTGTTCGTTATTCGTGGCGAAGTGGATGTAGTGACTTTATGAAAGAGAGAATTCGTTGGTTTGGAGATGGAAATAGGGGTTTCTCGAGTCAGGCGATCCCACTGTGCTGTGCGAGCTAGATCGGTGATCGGTACGCTAACCTCGTGTTTGGTACATATTGCTTCACGCGATCAGCACTTGGTTGAGACGGTCGTATCCAAAGATAGGTTCCTACCTGGTTAGTGTCCGTGTATCCACTACTTGTATTACGATGATGTCTGTACCACTAGAATAGTAAACCCGCTTGTCTGATGTTTATAAAGAGAGTTGGTTTCCACCCCCTTTACCCTCCAACTATCACTATCGCCAACACCATCACTCACATCTACAACTCAACACCTCCACCTCAACATTTGCCAACCCAACACACAACTAATCCACAACCAACCACAAAATGCATCTCACAACAATCCCCCTCCTCCTCTTAGCAATCACATCCCCCGCCGTCCTCGCCCGCTCAACCACAGAAACACGAGACACCCGCCAAACAAACGACTACTACGTCTGCGACTACCGCGTCTTCGGAGCAACCGGCTGCTTCGAAAAGAACCAAGGCGTGGGCACCCTGACTGCCTCGGACCTGGACAAATGCTACCCCTTTTACGACTTGAACATCAAGGCCGTCAACCTGACGAACATCATTGATGGGTGTAGTTGTATGTTTTATCCCCTCCCCAGAGGCTTTGTCCGCGAGGAGACCAAGTTTAACGAGTGTGTTATGATAGTCCACGTTTATACCCAGTTGGATTGTCAAGGTGAGACTTTGTCTCTCCAGAAGGGGCAGAAGTGTGGTGGGAATGTGTTGGAGGAGAGTCACATTTGGACGACGTATAAGGCGACTTGTCCTTAGAGATTATTGATGGGTGTGGGAATGTAGGCGGAGGTTGGGTTCTTTCTTAGTGGTTGTTGTAGTGATTAAAAGGTGGCTGGCTGTTCTCTATATAGGGCATATTATAACATTACATTATTATTTTTAGAGAACTAAAGTACAGGCATAATACCTACCTAAGTCATTCACTTACTCCAGTACAGCTCAACGAACTCAAGATTACAAGATGAAGCTTTCCAGTCATTTGGAACGTTCGCCTAGATATTTACCTTGTACTCAACAGCTGATCGACTACCTTCCCCGTAGCCCACACCGACATCCCGAACCCAACCAAATTACCAACAAGAAACGAGAGACTACCCACCAACGACACAACCAACAGCGCCTCAAAGCTGATATCATCCCGGGATATTGTAAGAAACACGGCGGCGGCACGCAATGCGACGACCGCCACCAGCCCGGGCACCACCCACTTCGTAAACAGGATCAAGGTGCGTCTTTCCCACTAGAGCCAACAAAAAAAAGAGAGAGAATATATTATCGTCAGCAATTTGAATCCAGTCATTGCCATCCGAGTAAATCGTATTTCCCAGCCCAAGCCATTGGGGAAGAAAACCCAGAGGGAGACGAACGAAGCACCTACCTCATCAAGTCCTGCCTTTCGCGAGTGGGAAATCTTGCGCAGCAGAGAAGCCGTCAGGGTGACGGTCATGAGAGACATCCAGCAGAGAATTGCCCACACGATATAAACTCCGTTTGTGTGGTTGGCGTCGGCAAGGAAATTGATAATGTCGTCGTCTGCGAGGGAATGATATGAGGCATTCTGAAGACGGCCATCATCGAGAAGACTTTGCGCGACCGGGGATAGTTGGTATCGTATTCGCCTGGAGGGGGGGTGATTGTATCGGTGGAAACGGTCAGAACCAACGAATTTCTTTTCTTTTATTACGACGTTGGGTATATGGATTGCGTCTTACCAGCTCAGTACGTTGAACCAGAATGCCAACCCCAGTCCTAGGAGTGTGACCAGCTGTACACCATCTGCTATCCTGGAGAGTCTGACCCTGGATGGGTTGGCCTTGGACGCGCGGGGGGACAGAAGTAATCGGTTGACTGCGATGAGGGCCAGAAACAAGAATACTCTGATGAATATCTCGGCCAACGTGCTGACATACGATAGACGGCCAAGGGCTCTGGCTTGTTCGTATTTGTCCCTCTGCTGGGCTTTGGTTCTGCTGAAAGGCGAATTGTCTGTGTAAAAGGCGTAGTAAGCTGCGACATAGGCTGTCTGGCAGGCGAGGTGGATGACGGCCAGACATAATCCTACGAGGATGAGATGTAGCGTCAGTTTGGTCTGAGCCAGGCCTGGGCGGCGGGGGGGCCCCCCACTGGTGGAGGTTGTAGGGGCGAGAGGAGGGACGGTGTCTGGGGCGGGATCGTGTATGTGGGCTGTCTTTCGACTCAACGGACCCCGTAGATGGCCGACTGCCTTCCCGATGAAGCCTATGTTGAGCATCGTGGAGACGGCAAGGATGATGCAAGTGACGATTACTATTGGAGCCATGGTGACAGATATTGCGTTTGTTGGTTTGCTGAGGGGCTTTACGTGTCTAAGGGGGAGAGCTTAGGTTTTAATAGGAATAAATACAAAGGTTCCGGTGATGACACCCTGAAATAGTCCACGTCTATTGTCTATTCTACCTGGTCACTTCGAACTCATTTGGTTTGGGCAGCTGCAAGGGGCTTGTGTGTGTGTGTGGGTAACAATATTGACCATCACCCACGATCCGAACCGCCGCACCACATGAATTTTAAGATTGCCATATAGCTCAACATTGGCTGGCTAGGTAGAGTATATGAATTGTTTGGCTGAATTTGTGTTTCATTGGCTGCTGGACGGCAAGACCCTATTTGGATAATAGCAAGATATCAAGCCGAGAACCGGCAAGGTTGACAGGTGTAGGACATGATGTGCTCGCGGTTGGGGGCCAAGTTGCCTTCAGGCCCCATCTGAGGCATGCCTTGTTCCTCTCTAACTATTGCTCATTCTATCACTCTTCAGAAGCATATGCCGGGTGTTAATTATCAAGAATGAGGGAGATCACCCGAGCATCGGATTGTCCAAAGCCGTTGGATGGGCAGAATGGTTATTCACACAGGTAATGACCTATTCAATACGCACCACATTATGCTCTTCTAATATTCGAAGTCACGTAGCGGTATACTAGTTCAAGGGCCCTGGCTAGATATATTCCGCGACGCTATGTTCCAATGAACCTTCATATCAAAGTTTAAAAACGCCAATTTGGTAATTAGGTACACCACATCAACCTTTCAGGATGGTCGTGACAAAAAGATGGAACAAGATCAGATACAGTCTGAAGGGTTGGAGGGGCTCTCTGAAATTACTTTCCATCCTGGCCTGGATCCTCGCATCAGCCAACCTAGCCGTCAGCATAGACATGACGATGCGACAAGGGGGAATCAATCCTGGCGCCAGCGTCCCGATCTTGTCTGGGTCCTGCAAGCAGATCAACCAAGTAAAAGCGTGGTCACAAGTGGCCATCAACGCGGCATCCATGAGCCTGTTGGCTGCTGCAAACTTTGCAATGCAAGCATGGACAGCCCTGACCCGGGACGAGATCGACCGAGCACACCGCAGCGGCGAGACGGTCGACGTCGGGATCCCTTCTTTCCGCAACATGACGCGCATTTCGCTTCCTCGACGGATTCTCTGGGTCTTCATGTTTCTGTTTGCGATAACGATCCACCTGGTGTACAACAGTACACTGTATAGCAGCTCTTCGGCGTCGGATTACACCGTTTCAATCCTCACGAGGGGGGGCTTTGCCAACTCATTTTCAGTTAGTACCGACTCCAAGATCTCTCCCACCGGGGATGCCACGCGATTTCGCCCCAACGGCCACCGCGAATGGGAAAACATCACCATCTCGCTCTTGCTTCAACGATACGGAACAGGCTTCGCCAATGACTATCGCTCCGTGGTCCTGATATCCGACAGACATTGTGACAATTTTGATCATTGCATTGACTACGACGACCGAGCAAACTCAACCCTCTACCAAGGTGTCATGAAAACATGGTCAATAACTCCACAGACTCGCTGGTTATGCGATGTTTTTGACCCAAACCAGCTCGACATTGACCGTACAGGTGCCGATTTTAGAGCCATAGCACCGCCCAACAGCACATGCCGCGTGGCAAGTATCGCCAACACGACAAGGCCAGAGTGGAAATTAAACCTAACTCGAATCTCAATCAAGAACGACGCCTCGGGCGACGGCACCTACAACTCCATCATTCTCAAGCCATGGGCCCTCAGCGAGAAGATCGAGCTAGAGTGCCGTCTCCTCTCATCCCCCTTGTTCTGGTGGCTCGCCACCGGCAGCAACATTGTCATGGCCATCTTGCTGACGGCAATGGCTCTCCTTTACAAGTCTACTCCGCTGGTGACCATCGGAGACGTGATCGACTCGTATCTGTGCAGTCCTTCCGTTGACTTTGTCCCGGCCGCGAGCGCCTACGACTTTCACACCTTCAAGAATATGTACAAGCCCAAGCTGGAGCCCAAGGGGTTGGATCTGGAGAGTAAGCGCAGGCTGTGGAGGTCGGTCGGGCGGTCGCGGTGGTGGCTCACTGTCATGTGGTGACTCTCAATCCTCTTTGCCGTGGCGGTAGGATTTACCCAAGCATGGAGGGCCGAGAAAGACTACACTGACAACTCCATGGCCAGCATGTGAGTAATTACCTCAACCCTCTTCTCTTGAAAATACCAAAACATCCGATTAATTGAGAAATGGGCCAGATTCTCCCGTGGCTTCGACTCCCTCCGCCGCATATCCATGGTCCTCCCCCAGCTCACAGGCTCCTCCTCCCCAACCCTGCGCCTCCAGCTCGTCGTCCTTTCCAACCTCCCCCAGCTCGGAATGGTAGCCACGTACCTTGTCTACAACTCCCTCCTCACCATCATGGTCGTCGAGCTAGAATGGAATGCGTTCGGCGCCCGCCACAAATCCCTCCGCGTGTCGCAGCCTCGTGACGGTTCGAATCAGCGGTCTACGTTCTTCCTGAGCCTGCCCTACCGGTTTGCCGTACCCCTGGTCGTCCTATCGGGCGGATTACAGTGGCTGGTTAGTCAGAGCCTGTTCTTCGCCGAGGTCGATCTCTGGGATGCGAATGGAGTGCGGTTGGGGGATGACAAGAGTATCCTGACGCTGGGGTACTCGCA
>Ga0247781_1000623_pt1 | contig 11075 bp, 3 predicted proteins | sample UWRJL184509B5_FD_179922 | JGI IMG/M metagenome (GOLD analysis project Ga0247781, IMG submission 179922) | Plant litter microbial communities from Arlington Agricultural Research Station in Wisconsin, United States - UWRJ-L184-509B-5 | ecosystem: Environmental > Terrestrial > Plant litter >...
GCGTGCTATTTTTGATGCACCACCTGACGGTCATGTGACCCTGTTGACTGAGGGCTTCCACTCCAGCGCAGCACCTCCCGGTGTCTTGCAGCCATCCCCCAATCCACTCCTTGCGAGAGCAATCTGTACAACATTCTGCAATATGGCGCCAAATCTTTCGCTCTTTTAATATTATTAAATACAAGATATGATCCTAAATAATTCGCTAATTGGTATTCAGATTGCCGGCGTAGTTGGCTGTAGCTCGCATTTTGTCCGCATAATCCGAACCAACTTTCGATATTTTGGAATAACTAGAGTGCCAACGAATAGGGTTGGACGCCCTAAGAGCATTATACTATTTATATTATGCACATTATATAACCAATTAATTGAAAAGCCGTATATATACTAGGACAAAATAGTTGTATTCTTCTAAAATGAATTCAAAATCTTAATAACAACATATAGTATTAGCAGAGCTTTAAAAAAAGTGGATTAATCTAAGAAAACCGCACGTCGTATTATACAAAAATAAAGCGCAGATTTACAAAATATCTACCTCTACAACCTCTCCAAATTTCGCTCTTACTATCTAGTCTACATTAATGAGTCTAGTTATAACAAAAGAGTTGGATTTAGGCGCACTAAATAGTCTCCTTTGAAAATATCGCCGGTACAAATTGCTCGATTCTACTATAACCGAAAGTACTAGATTCTCCCAATATATACGCAAAACGGTATTATCCTCGCCTAGGTATTCCAAAACTTTATAAATAATATTATATTTGAGCAATTTATTAAATTGTTACTACCCCATTGTAGAAAATAGCCAAAACCGAAATCGGTTTTTATAATAAACAATACTTCATTTTATTACTCTAATAGAATTAATCAGCTTTATGCTACAGTTAAAATAAAACTCGTCTATCTACCTCCCTACTTTCCAAACTTAAATCCGATCGAAGAGTTCTTCGCAAAATTGAAGGCATTTATTAAACAAAATTGGCCGCTTTATAGGGATCTTCCGCATCAAGACTTTAGAGTATTCTTAAAGTAGTGTATTAATACTGTAGGAGCAAGGAAGTCAAATGCAGCAAGACATTTTCGCAACGCCAGGCTTTGCATTGAAGAACTATAATATAAATATTGTATAATTATATAGACTACCTTATCTTTAAACTAAGCACTCGCATCCTCAATATCACTAACGAACCGCCGAGCAATGCCTCTCTTCATACTATTGTCAATATAAAACGCAGCATCTTGATCCTTATAAACCTGCTTAAAGTCCAGACCGTCGGCTAGTATCAAATCACAAGCCTTCCAATATTCCATTTTAAGAATTTCATCACTAACTTGCAAACATTGCCAATTACAATACCACTTAATAGCAATATCACGCAGCCCTAGTATTTCAAATTGAGCAAAATAATCATATAAAATTAATTTTGTAAATTCGGGTATTACTAGTACCGAATTTAGCATTAAAGCCTGAAAAGTCTGGGCAGGCATAATGTTGGTAATATTAATAGGCGGAAAGTTGGCGTAAAATGCCCCTTACTTCCTTTGCCACTCCGCATATTACGCTTCTTCAGCATATAGCTGTTCGCAAATTTCATATAGCATATTATTGTAAGTTTGTATACTACAACCTTATTCTACACATTTAATGAAGTTTTTTAAATAGTGGGTCTTCAGCTTGTAATACTTCTTTCTAATAGAATCACACCAGCAGTATGGTCCTAGGTGGCAGGGTGGCCCGGAGTATTGTATCAGATTATACACTTTATACCAGATGGACAGCTGGCCTAAAACTTCTTCAACATCGAACTGCATGGCTCGCTCAAAGAGCATCTGTTCAAAGGTGGATGAAAATACTCGCCTGGTACCCTACTGCGCCATCGCGTTCCGTAATCAGCTCGTCTCGACATACTTGAATAACATCTGGATTTTGAGCCTCTTTCCAGCATAAAACAGTCTATTCCATACCAAAAGCTGCCTCTCTAAGATGGCCCACTCGATGTCCAGTTTGTCAAACTGCTTAACAAGGTCCCACTCTGAACAATCCGTGACGGATACTACAATATTGGTTTTTTTAGCCTTATATAACTTATTCGGCAGGAGTTTTTTGTCGAAAAGCCTTTCGAGTTTAAGCTGCAAAAATGTATTCTAAAAAGCATGAAGTATAAAAATAAGATCCTGTTCAGTATCTTTTGCAGCTATTCTATTATTAATTGTTAACTTCTATTCGATAGAATAGTAGATACAAGTAGGTGGATGTTCATCGTATGCCGAATCTTCATACCAGTCAGCTAGCTATACAAATAGCAATTGTCCCCAATTGCGCAGCGCCGTACTTTAGTTGGCCAAGGCGACATCGTCGGCATCGACGTCTAATAACAAAGGGGTTCCGAACAATAGACAGTTGGTTGGAGCGTTGGTCGTATAATCGGCGAGCAAATCAGGAGGCTCGGACAGCAGCCAAACAACAAAGTCGTCAAATACAAAAGAGGTCGGGTGCGTCATCGCTACTTGCTTACACAATTCGCTCGGCAATTGATAAGACGCAAAGATCTAGGTTTTAACATATTGTGAATTATTATTCGCATTTGCATAACAGCTAAAAGTCGGGTTTACCTTAAAATATCAACAACAAACGACAGTACCTGCCGCTAGTATTAAGACGCGTATAATAGAAAGACTCCAAATCAATCGCGGATTACAACAAAGTAGACAACCAGGTGGGCGGGGCCTTGGGTTTGTCAAACACATCCAACATCCTTCCAACCACATAACAAACCAGCCGCTGCTAAATTTAGCTTGTACCAAAATTCGGGCTTAGTAACATCCAAAATCCTAGAGCGCCCTTGTACGCAATCCGGAATCAAGCAATCTAACGGGCCCAACGGCTCTTCGGCAGAATGCAGCGACTCCCTTCCGCAAAAAAAAGCCCCAAAACTACAATCTTATAAGCAATCGCACTCTTATATCGATAAGGTGATAATTCGTCAACAATAGGTAGGTTGAAGTTGCCTCAACAAACCCCGCACTAGGCCAGCCCCGCGCAATTGGGTTGAAGCAATGTGTTAAGCGGCAATTGGGCAGTTCGACAACCCTCTCTCCAAACCTAGCGATCTTCGGACAGACTATTGCACAATAACTACAATTCTCCGTCGCTTTTCTAAACCAATTCCTCAATTTGTACTATATATTAATTGTTTTATTATTTTGCAATACAATAAAAAGGCTCGAGGCTATTGTAAGTGTCATTACTATTGTCGAGTTGGCCGCCAAAGTCGGCACTTTCTATCTCGAATATTTGTTTATTATCAAAAACGCCAAATCCGACATCGAGTATTTGCGAAAATATACTAAAAACTTCAAAATAACTATTAAAAATGCACAAAAGCTTCTCCAAAATTTATACAAAATTCGGCTCAAAATGTTGCAAAAACTATACAAAACCTTTAATAATACCTACTTACAACTTAATAATATTATTATAAAGTTGGAAACGAAATTAAATATAGGTTGTATAATAAAAGCGATAAAATACATGGGACTACAAGCTTTAAAGTGGCCATTTGAGAGCAAAAATGTGGATAAGATTATTGCGAACCTCCAACAGGACTAAGTATCCTTTGCAGCCACCTTCCAGATCGATTAGGCCGTCCTTCAGATTGACCTAGCCGCCCTTCAGATTGAGCAAGCATATATATAGACTTCGCACCTTGGCCAATATATAGCTAATAGTATTATATAACGCCAAAATTTCCAATATCCACTCTAAAATCAACCTAATAACGCTCCCAGCCACAAACAATGCCGCCTTCAACTCGTATATAGAAGAGAATAATACACAATACTACCCTAATACCCGAACTAAACTCCTTTACTAAATCCGGAAATAGGCAAATAATCTTCAAGCCAAAAGCATATTTTGGCTAAATAGCATAGTAAAAATAGGGAAATCCACCTTTTTTCGAACTATAGCCATTTTATTTGTATAAAATAGCCTACTTAGTGCAAGCTTTTTCTTTAAAAAGGGAAAAGGCAACTATAGTAAAACTAATTTGGTTTTTCCTACTATTGCTTATCAGCTTATACGTAAAATCCCTACCCTAGCGCCTTCTATTAAACAGGCTATCGATGCTAACTCGGACGTCCTTAAAAAAATACTAAAACACTAGTTTGAAAAGCTCATCTTCCAATTACTTAACAGCATTTGCCACACTATACCAATTATAATTATTATTAATACTTTCGACGAATATAATAGAAATAAAAACGTAAAAACCATTATTGCCTAGTTCGTACGAGCAAAAGTGGTATACTTTATACATATGAGGATTTTCATTACTAGTCGGCTTGAACTGCCTATTTACTTCGGTTTTAAAGACATCTAAGGAAAATACTAAAGCATAGTTCTACACTAGATACTAAAGCAAGTTGTAGAATAGAATATATCCACATTTTTGGCATATAAGCTTGTACAAATTAAAAATAAATACAATAGACAAGTGCTAATAAATTGGCCAGGCGAAGATGGTATTCGAATTTTCGCTCAAATGGCTGTTTTTCTATTCATTTTTGCTGCAACTATTTGTTGTTTTGTAAATAATAAAGGAAAATTGAACTCTATTAAACGACTAAAAAAAGTCTTAGAATATTGAATAACAACTCGCAATTCTACATTTGATAAACTCAATACAATATATTTTTTTATTTTCGAACAGCTTATTTTTAAATATATAAATCAAAATAAGGCCAAAGTGCTTGCCGAATTCTGCAATATTATTGGCCCTATTGTGCTTTTTACTCAGCTACTTTTAGTATAGTTATTAATACGACTTTTAAATATTAAATCCGAAGACGTCTACATACTGCTTAACTCTCTTTATTCTGTTTTTAATATCCTATTAGTAGACGATATTCTAGTCTAGCTCTTTTATCTATTCTTCCGCAACTTTTTGGTTAATTTAGCTAAACATACTAAAAATGAGTTTTGAATTAACGAAGCAAAATATTACAAAATGCTTGCAAAAAGATGTATTTAGGTTATAGGCTAGTACCTAAAACGAGATATTTGCGGTTTAAAAAAGCCAAAAAAGCTGCAGTTAGAAGTCAACTAGCAGACTAACGCCTACCTATTACCTACAGTTTAGTACGCCTGTCAGTACTAGGTCCACCACTTGACGGAAAGCAAACATAATATAAAGGACGACGACTTTGTCCACACCTTCCTAACAAACTATCTCCTCTATTAACTTGAGGCTTTATCTCTCCTAAGAAGACTCTTAAATAGGGTATTATTGATAAGAATGCTTTTACATACTGCCCAGGTGAGTTAATATTGGCATTATAACATATAGCTACTAATTGTTACCAATTACAGCCGGATATAGCCCCTAATCTTGTTAGATTTCTAAAGGATATGGAAAAGTTCATACTTAATCATAAATCGATTATAGAAAAAGTTCCATTACAAACATACGGCTCTACACTTATATTTAGTCCTACCTCGAATAAAGTTAAAAAAAAGCAATAGAAGAACAGGCTGCTATTTATCAAATCGGCCGTAGGCATTAAAAATCGCTAGAACGTGTACTAACAGACGCTTGAGGGGCATTGCCATTTTGTTATTGTAGTAGCATTCTCGCCAAATAGAAAAATACTCGTATTAGCTTTAGTTAATAAGATAATCCGGCTTTAGAATATTACAATAAAAACATACTAACAAATGTTTAAAGGACATTGTAATTATATTAAAATAATAGCGTTCTCGCCAAATGGGAAAATGCTCGTATTAGCTTTAAAAATAATCCAGCTTTAAAATACTACAATGAAAATATACTAATAAATATTCGAAAAGTATTGCCATTTTATCAACGTAGTAGCATTTTTACTAAATAGGAAAATATTTATATTAGTTTTAATTAATAGAATAATCTAATTTTAAAATACTACGATGAAAATATACTAATAGATATTTAAAGAATATTGTAATTTTATTAGTATTATAGTATTTTCGCTAAATAGGAAAATACTTGTATTAACTTTAGTTGATAAAATAATCTAATTTTAAAATACTATAATAAAAATATACTAACAAATATTTAAAAAATATTGTAATTTTATTAGTATAATAATATTTTCGCTAAATAGGAAAATGTTTATATTAGCTTTAAATAATAAAATAATCTAATTTGAAAATACTATAATAAAAATATACTAACGTACTTGTATAGCGGATGACGCAATATAGCAGATAACGCACTTTCCACCCTATTACTACCTTTTATTTTTACTACTACTTTACTAATACTATTAATCAATCTAAACTATACAAAATCCTCATCTTTAGAAATCTCCCAAACTACCTAATAAATTCGTACATTATACCCAATTATACTGTAATTTTTACAACGCCAAATGCGCAATTTAGCCCCTTTTATACAACTTTTTCTTCTATATATATTACTATCTACTTCAACTACAAAACCCCTTTTTTCCTAAATTTATTCGGCTTTTTATTACAAAAATAATTTTTTTTGCCTTATATGTATTTTCTTAGCCTTTTAGCATTTACTAAGTAGTTTATTTACTATATAAAAGTCGAAAATCTTTTATTCTATTAAAGCTATTTTTTGTATAATTTTAATTATATTTTTTACTAAAGTGTCTAAATAGTTATAAATATTTATTAAAAAGTTATTTTAATAATATAAAATTTTATTTTTAATTAATATAATTTATAAAATAATTTCAATTAAATTATTTAATATTTGCCTAATTTAAATAGAAATTATTTTAAAATAGGAGTTTTAGGGTATTAGTGTCTAAAGTACAAAATCTAAGCAAAAAAGTACTTTATTAAGGTTAAAAGGAATAAAATTAATTGCTCGGAAGCTAGTTTGGGCGTTTTATATAGTTATAAAATTATTATACGTTTTTTTAAATATAAAAAAAAAGTTATTTTTTATAATATAAGTAATTTGTATTTATATTATTTGCTTAATTGCCCAACTATATAAGTTTTTTAGTATACTAAAATAGCCTATATTAAAAAACTAAAATTAATAAGAAAAATAAAAAAGTATATAAAATATAATAATATTATTCGCTTTATAGTAATTTTCAAATTTGTTTATATAATAAGAATTATAATTATTGAAAATTAGGAGTCGATATATGCCGGTTATACGAAATTTGGTAATTTGTTTAAAATATACTAGCTATTTTAAACCAATCTCATTTATAATCTAACTATTTATATTTATATAAATTCTCCAATTATTTGGAAATTTACTATTAGTATATTAAAAAAAAAAGTAATATTGGCTTTTTATAATTAAATATAATAATATTATCCAACTATTTAAATTTATTACTATAATTACTAAAATGTATTTCCAATTACTAGACTACTTTATACAAAATCTGCTATATATTTTTGAAAATATAACGATTTTTGTATATAAAAGTATACCTATTAAAAACCCAATTTTATCGAAATTGTAAATATCTTTTTTTTAAATACTATATTTTGCAATTATATTTCGTACAAATACAAATTACTTTTTAATAATTATTAGATTTTTATATTTGGCTTTTTAGTAATTAATTTAATATCTAAAATGCGTAGTAAATTCGTAATATTGTTGTATATAATACTCTGTTTATTAAGGGCTAATGCCTAATATATTATATAATGTAAAAAGGCAATTGACTATAATTTGTATATTGCAAAATTGGAACTAAAATCTACACAAATTTAAGTTGAAAATATATTTAAAAAATACGCTTTTTTCTAAATTAGTCAATTTTTTTAAATTAGCTAAAATATTACATTATAATAGTTTACTAATGTATTGGTATTAGAAAGTCGTTTCGGAAATTTAATAAATATAAACTATAGTTTGTATAAAAAGTTTAGAATCTTTTTCGAAAAATTGAATAGCAAAAATAAAATTGGCTTTTTTTAAAGCCAATTGTATTTTAATTAATAGAAAAAAGTAGTAGTAAAAGTGAAAAATAATAGTAAAGTAGAAAGTGCATTATCTACTATATTATATCATCTACTATACAAGTACATTAATAGATGTTTAAAAAGTATTATAATTTTATTAAAATAGTAGTATTTTCGCTAAATAGAAAAACACTCGTATTAACTTTAATTAAGAAAATAATCTAACTTTAAGATATTACAATAGGAATATATTAACAAATGTTCGAAAGGTATTGTAATTTTGTTAAAGTAATAATGTTTTTGCCAAATGGGAAAATGCTTATATTAGCTTTAGTTGATAAAATAATTCAACTTTAAAATACTATAATAAAAACATATTAATAGATGTTTGAAAAATATTGTAATTTTGTTAATATAATAGTATTTTCGCCAAATGGGAAAATGCTTATATTAGCTTTAATTGATAAAATAATTCAATTTTAAAATACTATAATAAAAATATACTAATAGATATTCGAAAAGTATTGCAATTTTATTAATATAGTGGTATTTTTGCTAAATAGGAAAATACTTGTATTAATTTTAAATAACAAAATAATCCAGTTTTGGGATATTATAATAAAAATATACTAACAGATATTTAAAAGGTATTGTAATTCTATTAATATAGTAGTATTTTTACTAGATAGAAAAATACTTATATTAGTTTCAAATAATAGAATAATCCAGCTTTAGGATATTATAATAGGAATATACTAATAAATGTTCAAAGGGTATTGCTATTATATCAACACAATAGTATTCTCGCTAAATAGGAAAATGCTTATATTAATTTTAAAGACAATCCAACTCTAAAATACTATAATAAAAATATACTAACAAATGCTCGAAAGGTATTGTAATTCTATTAATATAATAGCATTTTCGCTAAATGGGAAAATACTTGCATCAATTTTAGTTGATAAAATAATCCAGCTTTAGGATATTATAATAAGGGCATACTAACAGACGCTCGAAGGGTATTACAATTCTGTTAGCACAATGGCATTCTCGCCGGATAGTAGGCACCTTAAGACAAACAGGGGGCTCTTGAACATCAACCAAAAACCAACGGATAATATTGTCTTTATTAATAGTAAATAGATTACTAAAGGTAGAAAGAATCTTGTCTAGCTTCTTCCTAATTACCGGGCATTATATATATCAGTATACGATCATACACTGGTCCTAGGACATACTTTTGGGCAAATAATATTCTTTTAGTTTGTTTCCGCTAAAAGATGAAGTGTTTATTATACTATATTTCTAATATCTTTGCAAAATAAAGGGCCTAGGAAAAATAGTTGCTTTATACTGCTTGGTTTTCGCCACTTACACAAATATTAACAAATACACCTTTACCACTTACTCTCTAAGGCATTAGACAATTTAAGGTGATTTGTCGGGGCTGCACACCTACCAAGCCCCCAATAGTGGACGCCCTACACCACCACTCACGCCCAGCAGTGTCATGACATAAGATATGGAGGCAACCATCTGTACCTCCAGGCTTTTTCTTCCCGCGGCCATTTTTGGCTAAGAGGTGATTTTATACCATATTGTTGCGTCATCCATGTAATCTGCATGTGCTATACTCAGGCGCGTGCGAGATCGCACAGTGTGGGCGGTTAGATGCATAAAAGGCCCGTGCTCTCAAATGAGGCGAAAGAGAAAAGCGGAAGCCGATTTCGCTAGTGACTATACAGAGGTTTTGAAGGCAGCTGCTAGGCAGTTATAGCCCCTAGGGTGGGGGAGGGTGGTGTAAAGACCAACCTCAACTTCAGCATATAACAACGCGCAATAATATATGTCCTAGCTAGAAAATCGTCAAACACAGACGCGCCAGCCAAAATTATAAACTATAGGCCCCACCAACAACAGCCGCCAACAAATACTGGCAGATATTCGCTAATATTAACGGGTAAAATATAAAAGTAGAATTCTCCTCTTTAATTTTCTGTTCTTTTTCCTTCTTCTTTAAAGTAGAATCTTCGTTTATAACACTCAATTTATTTAAATTCCTATATTTAATTTATAAACTATAATATTATTAAATTTAATAATATAAACTTAAAAATAACAGAAATTTTTATTTTATATTTAACTAAAATAAAAATTTTAAAATATATTAATTTAATATCTACAATATAAAAGACCGTTTTTAATAAAAATAACTTTTTTAATTAGTTATTAATTACAATAATTATAATAGTCATTTTATTAATTTTATATAAATTAAAATACTTTGCCTAAAAAAATCTAATTTAAAAAACTTTTTATATAAATTTATATATTAAATTGCATATAAATAAGCAAATAAGAAAATTTCCTCTTATAAATAAAAAAAACTTAAATTTATAAAAATAGGTATAATATTCCAAACCTATTATATTATAATTCAGGGGCTTAGGGGTAAATTAATAAAACTTATTATTAAGAAAAAACCCGTAAATGCCAGCATTGTATTATTAGTAATAGCAAAAGTCTATAAAAACGCTATTAATAATAGGGGCAATAAGTTGAAAATTCTATATATAATATAATTAGATATAGTTTAAATAAAGTATTTAAATAAAAAGCGAGATATTAGCTATAAAAAGGCGACTTGCCTATTTTATAAAAGTAAAAAAGTAGGCTTTAATCAATTATTTTAATATTATTTAACTCTTATTTCTTCTACTATTTATTGTAAATAGTATTTTTTCGTAAATACAGCGTATTTAACATTATAATAGGAGATAGAGCTACTAATTAGGTTTAAATTAATATAAATATATATTAGTATATAAAGTAATAATCTTTTTATATACTATTATAAAATTTTGAAAATCTAAATATTATATTATATATTTATTTAAAAAAGTAAATATACTAATATATTTTATAGTTGTATTTTATAAATATACATTAATTAGAAATTGTAGTTCTAAAAAACAGAATAAATAATAAATTTAAAAATAAAAAGTTTTAAATTTTTAATAAGTAAAATACATTTCCAATTACTAAATATAAACTTTAATACTAAATTATTATATATAAAATTATTTAATTTATATTATTTAATAATTTAAATTTAAATTTTTTT
>Ga0247781_1000625_pt1 | contig 11061 bp, 6 predicted proteins | sample UWRJL184509B5_FD_179922 | JGI IMG/M metagenome (GOLD analysis project Ga0247781, IMG submission 179922) | Plant litter microbial communities from Arlington Agricultural Research Station in Wisconsin, United States - UWRJ-L184-509B-5 | ecosystem: Environmental > Terrestrial > Plant litter >...
ATTTCCACCAGGAAGTGGTAATGCTGCTCTGGTTGAGATGATGATATCAAGTTTGGGTTATTCGGGCCTTCAAGGTCAATAATAAAGTTTTATGATTATCGAAGCAATCGTCACAACATGGAAGGTAATGGGGCGGATTTATACATGAGCATCCCGACACTCGAGGGGATGGGCAATGGAATCCAACCGCCTGGCGCATTGCGTTACAAATCACATGATGATCGCGAGAACCCGGGAATCACTGCTTCTAAGCCACTCCGGCATGATTTTGCTGACGTGGATGCAGTCGGGCATACTTCCACAGAAAGCCCATCACTTCCAGGCAGCCAAGCGGTTTTATCGTATGGCAGTGACGTGGGTGGTCCAGCGGAAGAAGCTGCACTAGGGCGGGATGCTGCAACCTGCGCCACCACCAAAACCCCCACCCCCACGGGCTTGCCCAGCCGGAGTGACCGGGAGAAAAAACCTCCAACTGACCATGGCGACACAGAGGACACTGGCAGATGTCGCCCAGCAGGAGAGTTCCTTCGAGGACAAATATTTTTCTTTCTACCTCCCCCACTTTAATCGCTAGAAGCACACTTGTCTCATTGAAGCAAAAACATTACATCCTTCGATTTCGTATATCTCGGATGTTCCAATGGACGAAAGAAAGAATCGATCTTTCTTGGATTCTGAGCCGTCAGAAGACCAGGACACTAGGTGGCTGGGATCTTCGTCATTCCGCACATCAGAACGATTGCCACCAAGGACACAAAACCCAAGACAAGCAGGAGTCATTGGAATAATCGAGACAGCGTCAAAATACAGCATACCAACATATTTCTTTCCAACCTCAGTGAAAGCTGGAGGCGCCTGGAGACCAACATGGTCTCCGACGTACCTGTTGGGAGACGGTCTGTCCTGCACAGTGGAGCGCTACGAGATACAGGAAGACGTCGGTCCAGGCTTGCCGCAGGGTACAGCTGTCGCCATCAAGAAATACAAGAGCAGAAACAACGATGGCAACGGCGAGACCAACAGGAACGGCGCCTCATTGGGCAAAGAGCAAGCCAGCATTTTTGAAAAGATAGCGCGCGAGGTTGAAATTATGGGCTCACTCGCTGCTACCTTGGGGAAAAACAACACAGAGAATATCGCGCAGTTGTATTTCATCGCCTTCGCCCAAGACTCAGCCCCGGTACCAATCGTGGGGATGGAACTGGCACTGCACGGGACCCTTGATTACGTCCTGCGATGTCCCGGAGACGGCCTAATCGACACTGAGAAGATCAACATAACTCTCGACATGGCTTTGGGTTTAGACGCTCTGCACTGCGCCGGCATCGTGCACGGTGACCTCAAGTGTGAAAATATACTCATATGCCATCATGAATCCCGCGGAATTGTGGCCAAGATTACCGACTTCTCCGGGAGCTGTCACATTGACGGGATTCCGGGGTGTCATCCCTCGGCTGAAGCCAGGAGGCCATCTCATTTCACGTCTCTGTGGAGTTCCCCGGAGGTTATCCTTGATGGCAATGATGGCACGGCGGATATCGACTGGAAGAAGGCGGACGTTTACGCATACGGCCTCTTGGTCGCCAGTACCTGGATGCGGACCTCCGAAACCAGGGCTTACATGCTTCACCCTTGCTTTTCTACTTGCGCCGCCGAGGAGTTTTTGCCATCGACCGGCATTACGGAAGAAGAAAGGCAACGGGAGAGGGATAGACTCAAGTTGAAAATCGACGAGGCCCAAAACAGCTTAGTTCGGCATGTCTCTCTGCTTCTAGGAAGTCGCTTAGAAGGGAACGCTCGCTCGGTGATTCTGTCAATTATCAAGTCTACCTTGGCGACATTGCCTTCGAATCGGTTCACTATACGAGATGTTTTAAAGAGTTGCCTGCCCCCATTTCTGACTTCCTCGTCTCGTGAGGATATTAACCTGTGAGTGCGTTCCCATCTTGTTGAGATATTACCAGTGTGAAACCTCTGCAAGACCCACCCCGTGCAGTACCCGCTTTGTTAACAATTTGTTATAACCTTCTAGGCCACCCAATGGGCCAGATTTGGACAACGATCGGGGCCGGGCAAGCACTACGAGACAGCTCAATCCCCACAGAATGAGCTTGTTTTATGTATGAGAAAACCACTTCCCAGCTAACTGAGTATAAATCGCAATGGCTAACTCACTCTCTATTCAGTTCTGGGATGTATGTGCCAGCGCCCCCGGCTACTGGCGGAAGATAGTCTACAAGCACTGCACGGAAAGAGCAAGTGTCATCACCACATTGCAAGACGTCGCTCTGGGGGACATTAGCCAGTGTTCCCTAGATTCTGTTGGGTTCCACCGGGCCCTAGCAGATTTCCAGCAGCAAACTCGGGGGCAGGTGCTTCATATAACACAACTGGTGGGCGATGTTGACATCCTGGACACCGCTTATTATGCCACCCTTGCCGGAGTGTGCGAGATGTGGGAATTGGGACATTTTGTCAAGAACTTCGAAGCGGCAAAGTGGTTCCGACTTGCCGCTATTTGTGAGATAGCCTCTGGGGACCCCTCAGCCGATTGGGCCACTTCCGTGTCCCTTGCGTTGCTGGACAGTTTTGGCGGGTCACTCGACTCTCGTCATGAAAGTGAAGACTTACAACAGTTCCCAGTCACGTTTTGTCTCATCACGCAGGCTCTGAAGGGATCAAGATCAGCAAGACGCAAGTTGGAGTCGATCAACGCCACCCTGGCGGTTGAAGTTCAACAGGAGCTTCAAGTTGTTCCTGGTGGCGGTGGTGGGGCCTTGCTGCTCCCGGGCACTGGCCCAGAATACCAGACTTCTATGGAGTATCTACGACACCTTGTTCAAACTCGACAAGTCGACCAAATATTTAGCCTTGCCGATTCATCTCGCAGTCATGACACGAACTTTGAACATCAAGGATCCAATATTTTGCATTGGCTGGTTGGTCTGGACCTCGACGTTGCTTCGGATCTTTGTACAACGTTCTTCGACTTGGGAGCAAAGCTTGACCTGGTTGCGTCGCCATTGGTTGGAGCATGTGTGGAAAGCTGGGGGGTTGCTCGATTCGCCGACGACGCAACACCCCTTTGTTTGGCGGTTTGTCTCGGAGCCAACAACGTCTTCGACAGACTACTCAAACTTCACCTTGAACATGATATTATTATACTCGATTTTCCCAAGATCCTTGAGCTGGCCATCTTTCTCAACTATCCCACTGTAGTGGATGGGTTGCTACGAGCTCGGGAGTCTCACCGTAGCCTCTGCCAGTCTGACTCGTCTTTGGATTGCATCGACACTGCCTTGGTCGCCATGGTTCATCATATGGCACCGATCATCAGACAAGAAATCCATGGAATCTCAGCCCCAAATTGCTTCGAAGCGACATTGTCAGTCCTTAGCGCCTCTGGTCATAACCTAACTAGCGTCATCAACGCTTTGATCGAGAGGGACCAGTCCGCATACCTAGAGTTGGTCGTCTCTGTACGTCCATGGACCGACCAGGACATACACCGGATGCTTCATCATTGCATAGCGAAGGATGCCAGAAACTGCTTCAAGCATCTACTTTCCACCCGCCCACACTTGGCCACCAGCCGTTTCTTCCCCAATTACGTGCCGATGTTCTGCGTCTCGGCCACATTCAGCCACGGGGAATACTTCCTCAAGGTACTCTACCAAACGGATTCTCAGGTTCTTCACACCAACGGCCCGGGCTGGTTTTTACCTCTCTACTTTGCCCTTGTATCCGATCAGCTTCCCTGTGCGAAATACATTACCTTTCTAGCCCGCAGCGAGACTCAAGCTCAGACCCCAGTGGACAAAATACTCCAACATGACCGACTGGAACAGGAGCCCCTGGAAACTGTCACTAGAATTCTTTACTCAATCGTCAAACACTGGCCCGATTATCGGTCCGAAGAGACCGTAGAATTGTTCCGCTGGATTCTGGACAACTGTTCCAAGTACCCGCCCTATCTCGTTACTAGAAAGCTCCAGCTGCCTTTTCAGGGCACCGTTCGGGCCCGCCAGCCATCACGTCAAGGAGGCAGGGTTGCAAAGGTGCTACAGTTTGAAACGGTCTTCGAATCAGTCATTCTGTGGTCCAAGCCGTTGTTAGAGACCCCGTTCATGGGGTCCGCAGGCGACTTCAAATCTCTTACCTCAATTTTACGTGTACTCTTCGATGCATATCCCCAAAGCCGCGAGCACGTCGACTCTTTGGGCTGGACCCCTCTTCATTACGCAACATGGAACGGGCAACCGAGTACCGTCCGCCTCCTACTCGATGGAGGCGTCGATGTGAATCGCGAGGTCGAACAGGGACACCCTTTAATTAAATCGTGCTACGAAAACCTGGCTGGAAGAACTGCGCTGAACCTCGCCATCTGTGCTCTTTACTCAAAAGCCCCGCCGCTCATTATCCAGGGGGGCATATTCGAGGTCCGGCGCTGGAGGGCTCGATTGTATAGCATCATCCATATACTCCTTGAGCATGGCGCGCGGGGTGGAGTCATAGTTACCATGCAGGAGATGGCTTTCGCATTGCGCTTCGCGGGACTCATTCGACTCTCACTCGTCGGTATGCACCGCCCGATCCAGGACTACACCGATAGTTCATTCTTTGGAACATGGCCCGCGGTGCTGCCTAACCGACCTAGTCCCTCACTGGCTAGGGCAGCTTTTAGGTCCCACAGCGTGCTAAAGTCGCTTTTGGGGCAAGATGTTTTCAGCGAAGACTATCTATTGAGCACACCTAAGCGTCACCGGGATGTGTATGACAGAGACGAAGTCCGAGAATGGGGTCGATACGCCCTCCCGTATGATAGGAACGCAATTCACAAGCTAAAGATTATCACTACGCTCCTGCCATTGGGATGGGATGTACGCCTGGCCGAGGATGGAAGCTTCTTATACCGAAAGCATCGGGGCCGTGGAGTGTTGGATCAAGAATCCGCTACCCCATCCCCTTCTTCGCCGGTGCTCACGGACTGGCAGAATGAACCGCCACCGGGGATGAAAGAGAGTTTCACTAGATTCTACAGGGAAGCATTGACGGGGGAATCCATTGAAACCCGGATGCATGCGCTGAATCTGAACAGCAACTACCCTCGCTCCTTAGATGGCATTTTTACACCTGCCGGTGCTAGTGACCGCGGTATTGATCCATGGCGCCCCATGCAAGAACGACAAGTGACAGGAAGAGGTGCAGGACTGCCACGGGGCGCGCACATGGGACCCGACAATACGGCGCCCACGATAACGACGTTCTCTACTCATGGCGATCTTGAGAATGCTCTTGACAATCAGCCTCTGGACGGGATCACGCTGCTGATTAATATTGAACAAATAAATGGAGTTGTTAGAACACCTAGCGACTCGTGGCTGTTTCCCAAGTACAGCTCTGTGGTAGCCGAGGCCCTATCGTCTACAGTTGATATGAAGGAGGACCAGTCCGCTTGATCACAAGCCTATAACTTGAAAGCCGAGCGTCCACATCATCAAGCATCATCAGAAGACGGGTCTGATGGGGCAGTGCAACGTGAAGGGATGTGTCACGCAATAGGAATAGTTTCAGAATCTCCAGCCCAGAGGCAAAGGCGCCGCAAGTTTACCAATATATATTCTACCCTAGCAAGCTTACATCTTCAAACTTCATCGCTCCTATGTCTCTGTGTCGGGCCGAAAGTCCACTAATGGGAATTCTCTATTTAATTGCCTAATGACATTCCAAAGGATAAGCGAAACATCTTATCAAAAGTCGACTTCAATTGGGTACCAACCTATTGCAAAGGTTCGAAATTTGGAGGTGTAAGTGGCCACTAACGGCAGCCTCTTAAAGTACAGCCTCTTAAAGTACAGCCTCTACTTGCCCTTTATCTAGCTGTGATAAGGACACGGCACACGAAGCCCAGAAGTCTGGCGCCCAGCCGAACCAAAACACACACCGACCGTTATCCAACCAGACGATCGATACTAAGGGACTGCAAGCGGCAAGGCATAATATAGTAGCACCTGAGTACGAGTATAAAAGCAATGAACTCGTCAGGGAGAGGTCCAGATTAGTCGTCGTGATTTCATCTACTACCACAAGAATCCAGGACAAATCTTTCATCGGAATGGAGCTCTTATCAGCACTGATTTTCGGAAGCGGAATTGCCTAGATTATCAAAACCATCTTGGGTGAGGAGAAGCCTCGGAGTACGGAAAGCGGAAGAAATCAGCCCATCCACGACATACACGGTAAGTCTAGCCCTTTTTAAAGCAGAAAATAATCTAAGGACTCGCTGCCAAATTTGGGCACAGTCCTTCATCAGGTCTAATACCTCGGCCAGCCGACCCTGACTTTTCCAAGTAAAAGCAAGATTGTTCATGCTAGTCAGGATGTCAAAATGCTCTTCTCCTAATACCCTCTTTTTCGTCTTTATCACCTGCACTTCCAGCAATTCGGCCTCCTTCTACCGGCCCTACTTCCAAAACGTTAACACTAGGTTGGCTATACTAGTCAGCGTGTGGGGATGCTCTTCTCCCGAAACCCTCTTTCTCATCTCCATCACCTACACCTCCAGCGATTCTGCCTCTTTCCACCAGCCTTGGTTCCCGTACGTCGACGCCAGGTTGGCAATCGCTAGTACCCACTCAGTTGACAGCTTCCAACTTGGCCCTGGCGTACTTGCCATATCACATCATACAGGTATGAATTGGCAATGTGTTCGCGTCATGGAAGGCCCTACAAAATTCCCGGACCGTAGAACGCCTTCCTCTCGAGTGGAATAGGCGTACTCCTGTGACAGTCGTTCCTTTGCACTGAATTCTTCGTCCAGACGGTTCAAAATGCTATGAAGCACCTCCATCTGCTCTGCCTCGCTCTTCTCCTAGTGAATTGCTGTTCCCCCGCTCGCTGTTCTTAACAGAATTACGCCTCTTCATCGGCTCCTGACGTCTTCGACTCGGACCACCCACGCTACTTTCCACCGCTCCGATACGCTGAATGTTTATTGGACAGCCGGGTTATATTAAAACATGGTAATGAATTCCTCTTTTGTTATCAACCCGCTGTCCACGACCGCCTTCTTCACCTGGGCCTCCAATCTCTGAATGATCTGCTGCTATTCTTAGACTGAGGCCGCCATGTTGGTCGTGATGTTGTGAAGTTTCCCAATCTCATTTGTGTTGATACGAAATGGTCTTTGAAGAGCCAGTATCCACTACATGTTCTTTCAGAGACTTGACTTGGCGCTGTAGGGATCCTATCGATTTGGTATTTTCCTTGTCTTTTTTCTTGTAATAGTCGGCCGAGCGCAAAACTTTATTTAAAGCTCGCCGAGTCTCTTCTTAGTCATGGAGCTCTGCTTTTAACTTTTTTGCAGCGCTTGCTGCTCCTGTATTGATGATTCAAGGTGCTTGATCTTCTCTTCTGCCTCTTTCCTAGGCGTCAGGAAGACCACAAATCCGATGAAGGGATGCAGGTTCGTATTCGATCTATGCTTTTCGTAAGTAAGCATTACTTGGTAACTACTTGCATTGTTTATATAGCAAGCTATTCTGAAGGAAGTTTTGCTGCCTTTTTCAAGTCGATATTTGGCTTTTAATAATTATAGCTTTGTAAAAAATTTAGAATTTTCATTTTAAAAATGCTATTATATATACTTTATTTCTATTCAGCTAACTTAATATTTAGCTATAATTTCCTATTTTAAAATTGAAAGATTTTACAAATGCCCGGCTAAAGAGCTTATTTTTACTTTACTATTATAAGTGCGTCCAATTCTAATTCTTAAAAAGCAGTTTTATTAACCTTGTTTAATTAACTATTTAAATTATTAATGTATTTTATTAGCGAGCGCTGTATATTACCGAGTGTTGTATTTTTCCATATTGCGTATTATTTTTATACTTGATATTGATTTTTTCACTAGCCTAATATGCTTTTTATTTTAAATGAAATTAGGGTAATTTTAGCTATTGAAGTTATTTAGAAGAATTTAAAATTGAATATATATATTGTAGTAAAGTTTTACAATATTGTCGACTAAATTATCCACTATTGATTTGCTGGTTAGCTTGTACAATGTGATATTATACTTAATTTAAAGAAGTTTATTTAATATAAGGAAAAGGTTATTATTTAATATATTATTAAGTTAAATGTACGAGCTTTTTTACTTAGATTGTTTAGTATAGAAAATATAGTTAATTAATTTTTATACATATACAATATACTTTTTGTTAATTAATTTTAAATATATTAATTTATTAAATGTAAAAAAGAAATTCGAATATATTATATATGTAAATACAGCTACTAAAGGGCTAAGTACGAGGATTTGAAGGTTATTAGTAAGTAGTTTATTTTTGTTTAGAATATTAAATTTAAATATAGTATTGTAAATAATAATGTTTATAATTTCAACGAAATTGAATTTATAGTAGGTATTATTTTTGTTAATATAATAATTACGATTTTAGATAGTTGTAATAAAGCAAAACTAGCTTAATTTGGCAATTGTAAGTGGGTAATAGTAATTTAAAAGGTTAATACTTTTGGTTAGGCTATTTTTCTATTTATTATCTTAGCTATATAGTACTATTTTGCTAATTAGTATACTAATTGCGACCTTTTAGCCAATTAGTATATTACAACTATTAATAATAGCTGGACTACTAATATAATAAGCTTAAATTAGATTAAATATTTCAATTATTATATAGTATTTTGTATAAAAAGCAAATACTAATTATTAATTTTCGATAATTACAAAAGCTACTATTCGACGAAATTCGAGCTTTATTACTAATAAAATAATATTATTATACTTTATATACTTTTATATTTTTTTCACCTTTTTTAATTATTCAATATTGGCTATTTTAGGCTATTAAAGTAAGTATATAGCCGCTAAGTTAAAAACTTAATGTAAATATATATTAACTATATAAGTAAATTTGAATTTTTTTGTACTTTTTGCTAGGCTTTTTTTACTTCTATTACTAAAAGGAATATTTAAGCGGCTTTATAAAAGTTCACTTTATATTATACGATTTAAAAAAGGTATTTTTTAAACTAGATATTAATTTTTATATATTAATTTTTCCCACTTTATAGCCTAGTACCTTATTACTTTAGGTCTTTTAAACATTCTACAATTTTCAAAAAACCAATTTATAATTAACATTTATTAAAATTTGTATTATTAATTGTTGAATTGGATGCCTGCATACTATGCAGTGTAGAGGGGAACGTTGTAGACTGCTGAACTCAGGGGCAGTCAAAGGTCAGGGTTAGGGTTGTACGTGCAGTCGGCCAGGCAACAGTCAGGGGTAACCGACATACACACTAGCCCAGTATTAGCCACTCCAACAGCTACTACAATACTACACCACTACTGTACGACGGTAAGCGCCTAGCTTACACTCTACGGATCTACTACAACACTATATTACCGGCTTATAGCGTAGTAGGGGCCTACAAAACCGGTATATACTAGTATATACCAGATCCGGCACACATTCCAGCCCCTTACTCGAATCCGGCCAACACTACTATATCTGGCACTAATACGGATGTAGCTTTCCACATTACAATGCAGGTTTCTAGAATGTAGAAGCCAACCCCCTGGAGTACAAAACCGGCCTACCGGATCCGTATTGCGGCTGTACTACGGATCGATTACTTACTTTTTTTGTATTCTGGCTTCTAAAATACGCGTTTAGTACTTATATCTACTATTTCCGGGTTTATAGTAGGCCTTCTAGCCTACTAGAGGCCCTCTAATTGCCTATATAAGGCCACTACTCCCCCTAGCTAGTTAGATAGATTCTTATTAAGTAAGTAAATTACTCGCTCTGCACAACAAGTATAAGCAAGTAATTTATACGACTATTATAGTATTTTTCACTACTATTTTAAACCTATGAGCCTTTATTATAGTATTCTACCCTCTATATTACCATTTACTTGCTTCCCTTAGCACTATTTTACCTCCTGCTATTATATTCTAAGCTTACTTAGCCTAGTATTGTCTTTACACTTTGTTGCCTACCCCCTATAGCTTCCGCTCTACAGTACTATTATACAGCCCTCTACATAGACTAGTTACTCCTAGTCTTACAGAATATGCACCTCTCTACTACTGCTTATAGTTGGTAGAGCTTAACAATACTAGATCTACTTGTTTTTCAATATTGTATTTAGTAAATTAAGTTACTATTAAGAAAAAGCAAGCTTATATAAATTAGAAGTATAAGTAGAAAATTATATACTATATATATAAAGTACTAGGATTATATACGTATAATTGTACAATTACTTTAAATTTGGATTGAAATAATTGTATATACAAGTAATAGTATTTAAGGAAAGAAAAAAAGTAAAAACAAAATTAAAAACTTTGTCTTTTATTTATTTTTATATATTAAAAAAACTATTTTAATTTGCGAATATTATTATTGAGGATTGTAAATAATAGTATTAGTACGAATGTGGACTGTTTTATAAGAATGGCTTGCGGGCCTTATTAAATAACTTAAAGAAGAAAATAAGATATCCTTTAATGTATTTTATTTTTTATTTGGAATTCTTTAATGAAAAATTGAGTTCGTTATTGTAAGTTTTATTAAAGTAATAAGCAAATAGTAGTGTGGGATCGGCAATGCATTGTAAGGTTGTATGTATTATTAGGTCAATTCTTTTAAACCGTGCTTTAACGGTACTATATGCACCGCTTATAAAAGAAGCTTAGGTCGCAGCATTGGATAGCAGCGTGGGAACCATGGGCCCTTCAATCGTGGGGGTCGACGGCGCCATACCTAGTCGGCATTCTCGACGACTTCACGTTAATACGAGGCTGATGGTTGGTCAAAGCAAAAATGATGCCATTACACTGACAAACAAACTGGCTATCTACTTCCTCGCTCATTACGTAGCAACTACTCCCTAAGAACGGTGCATTAAAAGCTTCCTCCAGACACTCTAGTAGCAAGCCTTCTTTCCCACCACACCCAACGGGGAACATACTCTTTCTCCTCATCTCAGAAGAGAGCAAAAGCCAGGCCAGCTACTGGC
>Ga0247781_1000626_pt1 | contig 11059 bp, 7 predicted proteins | sample UWRJL184509B5_FD_179922 | JGI IMG/M metagenome (GOLD analysis project Ga0247781, IMG submission 179922) | Plant litter microbial communities from Arlington Agricultural Research Station in Wisconsin, United States - UWRJ-L184-509B-5 | ecosystem: Environmental > Terrestrial > Plant litter >...
CGGCACCTTTGCGGCCGGGGCCTTCGCGGGGGCGGCGGGCGCCGCGTTACCGCCTGACGCGGCGGTCAACACGATCGTGGCCGCCAGCAAGCCGGCAGCGGTTCCCGCCAACGCACGGGGTGGGGTGCGCACGGTACCTCCTCAGTGGAATGGCTGTTTCCACAGCCATCCGACCGCACCCCGCCCGGTCGCAACATAGTACAAACATCTAAATACATCTATAAGTGAGTGATGTACGGCGGGCGGTCGGGACGGAGGTCAGCTCGCCGCGCCCGCCTTGCGGTCGAGGGGCCGGCGAGCCGTCGTGTCGACGTCCCGCTGCCGGCTCGGGACGGGGCTCAGGAGGCCTGGCGGACGGACAGATCGGCCAGCCAGATGTCGGCCAGGTCGCTGAGGGGGACGGCGAGGGCCCGACTGAGGCAGACCACGGTGCCGAAGGCCGGCGCGGGCAGGCGGCCCGCCTCGATCTTGCGAAGCGTCTCGGGGGAGATGCCGGCGCTCAGGGCCACTTCGACGAGGCTGCGACCGGCCCGTGCCACCCGGAGGGCGGCTCCGAGGCGCCGGCCCGCGGCGATCTGTTCGGCGGTGAGCGGTTGGCGAACCATGCGAGCAGGATATCCCGCGGCGGCGGCTCGAGCGGGCGTGGTATAAAAATACCGGTATAACAATACCGTACCCGGAGGGGGAGGCTGTCGTGATCGAGCTCAAGTCCGCCGCGGAGATCGCCCGGATGGCGGTGGCCGGCCAGTTCGTCGGCGAACTGCTCGGCGAGCTGCGCGGGGCCGCCGCGGTCGGGGTCAACCTGATGGACCTCGAGCATCAGGCCCGCCGCCGGATCAAGGAGCGCGGCGCCGAGTCCTGCTACTGGGACTACGCGCCCGCGTTCGGCCGGGGCCCGTTCCGCAACGTGCTGTGCCTGTCGGTCAACGACGCGGTGCTGCACGGGCTGCCCCACGACTACGTCCTGCGCGACGGTGACCTGCTCAGCATCGACATGGCGGCCGGCGTCGACGGCTGGGTGGCCGACTCCGCGCTCTCCGTCGTCGTCGGCACCCCCGATCCGGCCGACCTGAAGCTGATCGAGGCCACCGAGGTCGCCCTCGCGGCCGGCGTCGCGGCGGCCCAGCCCGGCGGCCGACTCGGCGACATCTCCGCCGCGATCGGCCAGGTGGCCCACTCCTACGGCTACCGCGTCAACAACGAGTTCGGCGGCCACGGCATCGGCCGCACCATGCACGAGGCCCCGCACGTCGCCAACGACGGCCGCGCCCACCGCGGCATCAAGCTCGACCCGGGCCTCACCATCGCCGTCGAGCCGTGGCTCTGCCGCACCACCGACAAGATCAGGTACGACGACGACGGCTGGACGATCCGCTCGGCCGACGGCTCCCGCACTGCCCATTCCGAGCACACCGTCGCCGTCACGGCATCGGGCCCGCAGGTCCTGACCGCGCGGCCGGTGCTGCGGGAAGACCTCCCCGCAGCACCGGCGTTCACGTCGCGGTGACCGGGACGACGTCGGGCGCCCCGAGCCGGGTCGCGTCGGCGGTCTCGTCGTCGGGCTGTTCCTGGGACTCCCGTTCCGCGTCCACGCGGATGCGGTAGTTCTCCACCTCTCGCGCGATCTGCTCCGGCGTCCAGCCGAGCACCCCGGCCATCAGGTCGGCCGCCTCCTGGGCCGACGCGACACCCCGGTCGAAGGTCTCGATCGAGATGCGCGTGCGCCGGGTCAGGACGTCCTCCAGGTGGCGGGCGCCCTCGTGGCTGGCCGCGTAGACGACCTCGGCCCGCAGGTAGTCGTCGGCGCCGGTCAGCGGCTGACCGAGCGACTTGTCCTCGGCGATCAGGCCCAGCACCTCGTGGACCAGGTTGCCGTAGCGGCCCAGCAGGTGCTCGATCCGGGCCACGTGCAGGCCCGACGACGCGGCGAGCATGCGGCGCTGGTTGAACAGGGCCGGGTAGCCCTCCGCCCCGAGCAGCGGCACGTCCTCGGTGCACGACTTCGGCACCGAGCGGCCGAGACCGTGCACGCTGGCGTCCACGGCGTCGCGGGCCATCACCCGGTACGTCGTGTACTTGCCGCCCGCGACCACGACCAGGCCCTGCTGCGGGCTGCCGACCATGTGCTCGCGCGACAACTGGGAGGTCGCCTCCGACTCGCCCGACAACAGCGGACGCAGACCGGCGTAGACGCCCTGCACATCCGTACGGGACAGGGGGGTGTTCAGGACGGTGTTGACATGTTCGAGCAGATAGTCGATGTCCGTGCTGGACGCGGCCGGATGCGCCTTGTCGAGTGACCAGTCCGTGTCGGTGGTGCCGATGATCCAGTGCCGGCCCCACGGGATCACGAAGAGCACACTCTTCTCGGTGCGCAGGATCAGCCCGGTCGCCGACTGGATGCGGTCGCGCGGCACGACCAGGTGGATCCCCTTCGAGGCGCGTACGTGGAACTGGCCGCGCTCGCCGACCAGGGCCTGCGTGTCGTCGGTCCACACCCCGGTCGCGTTGATCACCTGCTGGGCGCGGACTTCGAAGATCCGATCCGATTCCAGGTCCTTGACCCGTACGCCGGTGACCCGCTCGCCCTCCCGTAGGAAGCCGATCACCTCGGTGCGCGAGGCCACCTGTGCCCCGTACTCGGCCGCGGTCCTCGCCAGGAACATCGTGTGCCGGGCGTCGTCGACCTGGGCGTCGTAATACTGCACGGCGCCGACCAGCGAGTCCTTGCGCAGCGCGGGGCAGACCCGCAACGCGCCGGTGCGGCTGAGGTGCCGGTGCCGGGGCATCCCGCCGCCGAGCGCCATCGTGTCGTAGAGGGTGATGCCGGCCCCGGTATAGGCGCGTTCCCACCCGTGGTGCTTGAGCGGGTAGAGGAACCGCACCGGGCGGGCCAGGTGCGGCGCCAGCCGCGTCAGGATCAGGTCGCGCTCGTGCAGCGCCTCCTTGACCAGGCCGAAGTCGAGCATCTCGAGGTAACGCAGTCCGCCGTGCAGCAGTTTGCTGGAACGGCTGGACGTGCCGGACGCGAGGTCGCGCGCCTCGACGAGTCCGGTGGAGAGGCCGCGGGTGACGGCGTCGAGCGCCGCACCCGCTCCGACCACTCCGCCGCCGATCACCAGGACGTCGAGCTCGGCGCCGGCCAGCGCGGCCAGCGCCGAGTCACGATATTGCGGGGAAAGAGCGACGGTCATCTGCTGTGGTTCCTTCCGGTATTCCGCTGCGGGGAAAGGGCTCAGTCCACGTCTACCCAGTTCAGCGTCCGTTCCACGGCCTTCTTCCACTTTCCGTAGCCCTCGGCCCGCTGCTCGTCGGTCCACTCCGGCTGCCAGCGCTGCGACTCGTTCCAGTTCTCGCGCAGCTCGTCGGTGTTCTTCCAGAACCCGACTGCCAGACCGGCCGCGTACGCCGCCCCGAGCGCGGTGGTCTCGGCGACCACCGGACGGCTGACCGGCACGCCGACCACGTCCGCCTGGATCTGCATGCACAGGCTGTTCGCCGTGATGCCGCCGTCGACCTTCAGCACGTCGAGCGTCACGCCGGAGTCCTGCGCCATCGCGTCGACCACGTCGCGGCTCTGGTAGCAGATGGCCTCGAGCGCGGCCCGCGCGATGTGCGCGTCGGTGTTGTAGCGGGACAGGCCGACGATCACGCCGCGGGCGTCGGAACGCCAGTAGGGCGCGAACAGGCCCGAGAACGCCGGCACGAAGTAGACGCCGCCGGTGTCCGCGACCGACGACGCCAGCCGCTCGCTGTCGGACGCGTCGTTGATGATGTGCAGCTGGTCGCGCAGCCACTGGATGGCCGACCCGGTCACCGCGATCGAGCCCTCCAGGGCATAGACCGGGGCGGCGTCGCCGAACTTGAAGCAGACCGTCGTGAGCAGTCCGTTCTCCGACCGGACAAGCTCGGTACCGGTGTTGAGCAGCATGAAGTTGCCGGTGCCGTACGTGTTCTTGGCCTCGCCCGGCGCGAAGCAGACCTGCCCGACCATCGCGGCCTGCTGGTCGCCGAGGTCGCCGGTGAGCGGGACGTCGCCGCCCAGCGGGCCCGGCCAGCGCGCCTCGCCGTACGTGTTGGGGTCGGACGACGGGCGGATCTCGGGCAGCATCGAGCGGGGGATGTCGAAGAAGCCGAGCAGTTCGTCGTCCCAGTCGAGGGTCTCGAGGTTCATCAGCATCGTGCGGCTGGCGTTGGTGACGTCGGTGACGTGGTTGCCGCCGTCGACGCCGCCGGTCATGTTCCAGAGCAGCCAGCTGTCGGTGTTGCCGAAGATCGCGTCGCCACGCTCGGCGGCCGCCCGCACCCCGTCGACATTCTCCATGATCCACTGGATCTTGCCGCCGCTGAAGTACGTCGCCGGGGGCAGCCCGGCCTTGCGGCGGATCACGTCGCCGCGGCCGTCGCGGTCGAGGGCCGAGGCGATCCGGTCGGTACGGGTGTCCTGCCAGACGATCGCGTTGTAGTAGGGCCGGCCGGTCCGGCGGTCCCACACCACCGCCGTCTCGCGCTGGTTGGTGATGCCGAGCGCGGCCAGGTCGGTCGTCTGCAGGTTCGCCTTCTGCATCGCCGTGCGGATGACCGTCGCCGTCCGGTCGAGGATCTCCACCGGGTTGTGCTCGACCCAGCCGGCCTGCGGCAGGATCTGCTCGTGCTCGAGCTGATGCCGGGCCACCTCGTTGCCGCCGTGGTCGAAGATCATGAAACGGGTGCTGGTCGTGCCCTGGTCGACGGCGCCGACGAAGTCAGCCATTGCGTGCCTCCACATTCTCTCGGGTCGCGCCCTCGGGCAGTCGTCCCGGCTCCGGCGGTCCCGCCTTGGGCAGGAACCGGCCGACCAGACCCTGGTACAGGCCGGCGCCGAGCACGCCGCCGATGATCGGTGCCACGATAGGTATCCAGAAATACAGATACCCTGTTTGGTCCCGGAATGCCCCACTGTACCCGGTGAAGAAGCTGGCGAGTCGCGGCCCGAAGTCCCGGGCCGGGTTGATCGCGTAGCCGGCGTTGGTGCCCCACGCCATCCCGATCGCGACGACGATGAGGCCGACGATGAACGGGGCCAAGTTGGCGCCCGGGGGAGTGCCCAGCACGTCGGTCACGGCCAGGATGAGGAACAGCAGGATCGCCGTGCCGATGATCTGGTCGCGGAACGCGCCCCACTCGCCGACCGGCAGGGTCCCGTTGCCGGGCAGGGTCGAGAAGACGCCCTGGGTCTTGATGGTGTGCCCGGGGTCGGCCGCGGTCAGCACCTCGCTGTAGTTCCAGCGCACGAGCAGCGCGGCGACGAACGCCCCGAGGAACTGCGCCAGGCTGTACGGGAGGACCTTGCGCCACTCGAAGCCCTTGAAGACCGCGAGCGCGATGGTGACCGCCGGGTTCAGGTGCGCCCCGCTGATCCGCCCGGCGACGTAGACGCCGAGCACGACGCCCAGGCCCCAGGCCCAGGCGATGCTGTCGTGATCGCCGATGCCGCCCGCGACCACCTGGGCCACCACTCCGACACCGAAGAGGATGAGAATCATGGTCCCGGCGAACTCCGCGGCCAACTCGCCGACAATTCCGCCTGGGATCTTCAGTCGTGCTGCCATGTGCCCTCCTGCTGTACTGCTACGGGCTACCGATGCTCCGGACGCTAGGTATCGACGTCACCACGGACAATGAACGCCGTTCGACAATGTCGAACGCTGATTCGCCGAGGGCGGTCACTCGGCGACATAGAGTCGAAACGTGCCCGGAACAGTTCAGTCCATCGAGCGGGCCGCAGCGGTGCTGCGGCTGCTCGCCGGAGGCGCCGGCCGGCTCTCCCTGGCCGAGATCAGCCGGTCGCTCGATCTGGCCAAGGGCACCACCCACGGCATCCTGCAGACGCTGCGCAAGGTCGGCTTCGTCGAACAGGACCGGGTCAGCGGGCATTACCAGCTCGGGGCGGCGATGCTGCGCCTGGGCACGGGCTACCTCGACGTCAACGAGCTGCGCTCCCGCTCGATCAACTGGGCCGATCCGCTCGCCTCGCGCAGCGGGGAAGCGGTACGCATCGGCACCGTTCTGGACGGCCAGGTGCTCGTGGTCCACCACGTCTTCCGGCCCGACGACACGTTCCAGACGCTCGACGTGGGCAGTCTGCTGCCGATCCACGCCACCGCGCTCGGCAAGTCCCTGTTGGCCTATCGGGCGGCCGGCGCCGTCCCACCCGCGACGCTCGACCAGTTCACCGGGCGCACCATCCGCACGGCGCGCGAGCTCGCCGAGGCCCTCCGGAAGGTGCGCGAGGCGGGCTGGAGTGCCGACGTCGAGGAGATGACCCGCGGCGAGGCCTCGATAGCGGCCCCCATCAGGGCATACGGTGGCCTGGTGGTCGGCGCTATCGGCATCTCGGGGCACGTCGAGCGGATCTGCGACAGTCGCTACCGCCCGCGCCCGACTCTGGTGGCCACCGTGCGGGACGCCGCCCGGGCGGTCTCCCGCGACCTCGGAGCCACCCGACACTGAACGGGGAGGACGCCCATGACCGAGCGTTACGTCGTCGCCATCGACCAGGGCACCACCTCGACGCGGTGCATCGTCTTCGACCGGCGTGGTCAGCTGGTGTCCCTCGCCCAGCAGGAACACAAGCAGCACTACCCGAAGCCGGGCTGGGTGGAGCACGACGCCGCCGAGATCTGGCGCAACGTGGAGCGGCTCGGCCCCGAGGCGCTGCGCCGGGCCGGGATCACGCTCGACCAGGTGGCGGCGATCGGCATCGCCAACCAGCGGGAGACCACCATCCTCTGGGACCGGGCGACCGGCCATCCCATCGGGCACGCCGTGGTCTGGCAGGACACCCGCACCGACACGATGGTCGGCGCACTCGACCACCAGCCGGGCGCCGCGGGCGTACGGCATCGGTCTGCCCTGCCCCTGGCCACCTATTTCTCGGGCCCCCGAGTGCGGTGGATGCTGGACCACACGCCTGGCCTGCGGGAGCGTGCCGAACGCGGCGACGTGCTGTTCGGGACGATGGAGACCTGGCTGATCTGGAACCTGACCGGCGGCCTGCACGTCACCGACGTGACCAACGCGAGCCGCACGCTCCTGCTCGACGTGCACACCCTCGACTGGTCGAACGAGTCCCTGGATTTCTTCGGCATCCCGCGCGCGATGCTGCCCGAGGTGCGTCCGTCGATCGGGGTCTTCGGCACGGCCACCGCGGCCTTTCCCGGGGTGCTGATCGGGGCGGCGCTCGGCGACCAGCAGGCGGCGCTCTTCGGCCAGACCTGCTTCGCGCCGGGCGAAGCGAAATGCACCTACGGGACGGGCAGCTTCCTGCTGCTCAACACGGGCTCCGAGCTGGTGCGCTCCACCCACGGGCTGCTCAGCACGGTCGCCTACCAAATCAAGGGCGAACCGGCGGCGTACGCCCTGGAGGGCTCGATCGCCATCACCGGCTCGCTGGTGCAGTGGTTCCGCGACCAGCTCGAACTCATCGCCAGCGCGCCCGAGATCGAGACGCTGGCCCGCACGGTCTCGGACAACGGCGGGTGCTACATCGTGCCGGCGTTCTCCGGCCTCTACGCCCCGCACTGGCGCAGCGAGGCCCGCGGCGTCATCGTGGGTCTCACCTCGTACATCACGAAGGGTCATCTCGCTCGGGCGGTGCTGGAGGCGAGCGCCTGGCAGACCCGCGAGGTCGTCGACGCGATGAACGCCGACTCGGGACTGGCGCTCAAGACGCTGCGCGTGGACGGCGGGATGACCGCCGACAATCTGCTCATGCAATTCGTCGCGGACGTCCTCGACGTGCCGGTGGTCCGCCCGCTGGCCGCCGAGACGGTCTCGCTGGGCGCCGCCTACGGGGCCGGGCTCGCGGTCGGCTACTGGCCCGACCTCGAGGGATTGCGGCAGAACTGGCACCGGGCCGGGCAATGGCTGCCCACGATGGACCCGGCCAAGCGCGAGACCGAGTACGCGAATTGGCAGCGTGCCGTCTCACGCACTTTCGACTGGATCCAGCCGTAACTTCGGCCTGATCAGCGCGAGATAGCGAGCAGCCTGCCGCGCCTCCGGCAGGAAGCGGCGCAACGCCTCGTGGTCGCCGGCCGCCTCGAACGCCTCGATCAGGGCCAGTGCCTCGTGCGGGATCTCCTCCGGCCCGGGACGCCGGTGCCGGGACACCATCCGCTCGGCCAGCGCCCGGCCGGCCGGGACGTCGCCGGTCACGACGGCGAGGCGGGCGCGCAGAACCTCGGCGTTGCCCGGCCAGCGCAGGTCGGCCTCGACCGTGGCGGCCACCTCCTGGGCCCGTCCGACCTCGCCGCGGCGGGCCAGCGCCAGGGCGCCGACGAGCGGGCCACTTCGGATGTACGGGCAGCTCATCTCGGCGACCGGCCCGCGCCGCAGCCGCAGGTGCTCGTCGAGGTACGGGTCGATCTCGGACCAGCGGCCGAGCTGTTCCAGGCAGATCAGCACGGCGGCACTGCCGTGCAGGCGGTCGTGCGGGGAAAGGTCCTCGGCCCACTCGTACGAGCGGTGAGCGTGCTCCAAGGCGAGCCGGTAGTCGCCGCGGACACCGCCGATGACCAGGCTGGCGATCGTGTGCCCGAGCGCGCGGTCCCGATCGCGGCCCTCCTGCTCGACCAGCGCCACCTCCTCCAGCACCGACGTCACCGCATCGTCGTAGCGGCCCTCGGCGAAGCACACGGCGGCCACACCGAGCAGCGCCTGCGCGCGCAGCAGCGGTGACCCCAGCCGGTCGGCGAGCGCGGACGCCTCGGTCGCCGACCCCCGCCGGCCGGTCAGCGGTACCGGGTCGTGGCGGCCGGTCCACGCCCACCGGCCCGCGCACAGCGCGCGCAGAGCCAGGAGTTGCACCTTGGTGGGTGGGTCGGTGACGGCGGCCAGACCCTCGTCGATCACCCGGTCGCCGAGCTCCGGATCGGCCGGCGCGCGGAAACCACCCCAGCGGGCCACGACCATCTGCGCGGTCTTCAGGCAGAGCCCCGCCCGCCGGTCGCCGTGGCCGGGCGCGTCCCGCAGCGCCGTGATCGCCGCACGCCACGCGATGATCGCCTCGTCCCCGGCGTAAGCGGTCTCGTGGTCGTCGCCGATCGCCTCCAGCGCACCGGCCCGCTCGGCCGGCGTCGACGCGTGCCGCAGCGCGGCCCGGTGCAGGTCGAGTGCGCGCGGGACGGCCGAGCGGCGGCGGGCGCCGACCCCAGCGGTGATCAGCGAACGGAACGCCTTGCCACGCGTCCAGTCGTCGACGTCCGGCCCGTCCGCCGCGGCGGCGTAGTGGACGGCGACGAGCTCGATCACCTCACCGATCCGTTCCCGGGAGACCTCCTCGAGCCAGGCGGCGACCTCGGCATGACCGGCGGCGCGCTGGGCGGCGGGCAGGCTGGCATAGGCGACGTCGCGCAGCAGGGCGTGCTGGAAGGCGTACTCGGCCGGGCGTGCCTGGACGAGACCGCGATCCTCCAGGGCAGTGAGCAGCCCCGGTGCTCCCGCGCCGAGGGGACCGGCCCAGAAGACGCGGCCCATCACGGACGCGGCCTGCAACAGCCGCTTCTCGTCGGCCGGCAGGGCATCGATCCGGGCCGCCAGCAGAGCGTGCAGGGTGTCGGGGAGGCCCTTCTCGCCGTCGTCGGCGGCGTGCGCGGCGAGCTGCCCGAGGAAGTACGGGTTGCCCTCGGCGCGGGCCAGGATCTCGGCGCGTCGGCGTGAGGTGAGGTGCTGGGCCTGGGGGAGCGAGGTCAGCAGGGTGCGACTGTCCTCGGGCGGGAGCGAGCGCAGCGACACCATCGAGACGTCGGGCAGGCCCGGGCGGGCATCGAGGAACTCGGGGCGCGCGGTGGTGAGGACGACGACGGGCCCGTTGGCGCGGGCGACGAGCCGGGACAGCATGTCGACCAGGGGCACGCCGGCCCAGTGCAGATCCTCGACCACCAGCAGCAGCGGGCGGCGGGCGGCGTACGCGCTGGCCAGCCGCGGCCAGGCCCGGCCCAGCTCGTCGGCGACGTCGCGCGGGTCGGCCAGGTCGAGAGGATTGTCCGGAAGGCGGACGGCGGCGGTGGTGGCGAGCGCGAAGATGGTGGTGTCGAGCTCGGCCGGGGTGAGCTGCTGCCCCTCGAAGACGCTGGTCAGATGAGCGCGCAGGCGGTGCCGGGCGCGGGCGCCGGAGTCACCGAGCGGGATGCCGCAGGCGTGCCGGAGGATCTCGCCGAGCGCCCAGAAGGTGATGCCGTCGCCGGCCGCGAGGCACCGGCCGACCAGCACGCGCATGCCGTCCTGGCGGGCGACGACCTCACGGACCAGCCGCGTCTTGCCGATGCCGGCGACCCCGGTGACGGTGATCAGGCGTGGGCGGCGGCTCCTGGTGGTCTCGTCGATGAGGCTGAGTACGGCCGTCAGCTCGTCGGCCCGCCCGATCATGGGTGCCTCCGTCGCCCGGTAATAAGCGCGCCCGATGGTGGGTGTTTCCGTCGCCTGGTCGTCGGCGTGGCTGTTGGCGGGTATCTCTGTCGCCTGGTCGTCGGCGTGCCTGTTGGCGGGTGTCTCGGCCGCCCGGGCGGCAGCGCGGCCGAACCCCGACGACTCCGCCACGCCGGACTGCCCCTCGGTCCGCACCGCCGGATCGCGCGCGCTCGCCAGCAGGCGATAGGCGACGAGCGTCCGGTCATCTCCCGGGTGGGTGACGTCGAAACTGAACTCGGAATGGTCCACGGCGTGGCGGGTCCTCTGCGCGACGAGCACCGTGCGCGGAGCAGCGGCGACGCGCAGGCGGGCCGCGGTGTCGAGGACGGCACCACCGATCCGCGACAGCTCGGCCCGCTCGTCGGTCGCCGGAGCGGGCGCGATGATCTCGCCGGTGTCCACGCCCAGCCGGACCGGGGCCGGGAGCCGGCGCAGGATTTCCGATCCGGCCCACAGCGCCCGGGCGGCATGGTCCTCGCGGGCGATGGGGTAGCCGAAGATGCCGATCACCCCGCCACCGAGCAGCGGCTGCGCCGCGCCTCCCCACCGTACGACGATCTCGCGGATCAGTTCGGTCCAGCCGGCGATCTCGCGGCGGGCGCTCTCG
>Ga0247781_1000627_pt1 | contig 11054 bp, 9 predicted proteins | sample UWRJL184509B5_FD_179922 | JGI IMG/M metagenome (GOLD analysis project Ga0247781, IMG submission 179922) | Plant litter microbial communities from Arlington Agricultural Research Station in Wisconsin, United States - UWRJ-L184-509B-5 | ecosystem: Environmental > Terrestrial > Plant litter >...
TGGCCGGAGCCGATCACCAGGACGCCCTGCTCGCGCAGCGGACGCAACCGCTGCCCCAGGGCCAGCAACCGGTCGGGGTCGTCGGTGGGCAGGCTGAGCTGCAGCACCGGTACGTCAGCGGCCGGATACATGATCTTCAGCGGCACCCAGGCGCCGTGGTCGAGGCCGCGGCTGTTGTGCTCGTGCACCTGCTCGTGGCCGGGCAGCATCGCGGTGACCTGGGTGGCGAGCTCACCGGCGTCGGGGGTGTCGTAGCGGAACGTGTAGTAGAGCGGGTCGAAGCCGCCGAAGTCGTAGACCAGCTCGGCGGGGCGGGCGGCGCTGAGCGAGAGCGGGGCGGACTCCCAGTGGGCGCTGACGACCAGGATCGCCTTCGGCTTGGGCAGGGCGCGAGCCCACGAACGCAGCGGGTCGAGCCACTCGGGGTTCTCGAACGGCATCGGGCCGCCGCCGTGGCTGACGTAGAGGCTGGGCATCGGCCCGTCCTCCGGCGTCCAGGCGCGGTGCGGCCCGGCCGTCGCCTCCTTGCGCAGGTGCGCGGCGAACGGGTGCGTGGCCGGGATGCGGGCGTCGGCCACCGAGGTGCTGCTGAACATGCGTACTCCCGGCGTTGGGTATTTCCGGCGTTTAGTTGAAGCGTAAACCAAGACCCACGATACGCCGAAAACTTGTTTCGTCAACCACTTCGCGGGATCAGTAGACGAACGGCCAGCACCCGACGACGCCCTGCGCATATGCCGACACGCCGCGCATATAAGGCCAGGATAAATGCTTATTAGATCCATACCTATGCACGGGAATAAGTCAAGCTTGGAGTAGTTCGCTAGGCTGCGCGAATGCCCGAATCATCGACGAACGTGCCAGCCTCCGATGCCGATTCGCGGATCGCGTTGCCGTCACTTACGTCTTTGCGCTGGATCGCAGCACTTCTTGTCTTCGGGTACCACCTGCACGTCGTCGAATTCTTCGGCCCCGCCGAAACAGGATCCGCTCTGCTCCACTGGACCTTTGGTGCCGGTGCGGTCGGCGTGTCGTTTTTCTTTATTTTGTCCGGATTTGTTCTTATGTGGTCTTCCCCGGCACCGCGTGCCCGGCAGTTCTGGTGGCGCCGTGTGGCCCGCGTCTACCCCTTGCACCTCGCTACCGCTGGCATCGTCGTGCTGCTGCTCGCCATCGGCCCGCTCGCCGGCAAACCATCGGCCGCGGTGACCGCCGCGAATCTGCTACTCGTCCAGTCCTGGTCACCCGACATCGACTACGTTCAAAGCCTCAACACCGTCAGTTGGACCCTGTCCTGTGAGGCGTTCTTCTACCTGGCGTTCCCGTTCATCGCCGCCATGGTCACTCGCATGCGTGCCCGTCACGTCACCATGCTGGCCGTCGCCGCCATGTCGACAACGATTCTCGGACCGGCTCTGGGCCAGCTACCCGCTTCCCATGCGGCGACCACCTGGTTCTTTCACTGGAACCCGCTGGGGCGCCTCCCCGAATTTGTCCTCGGCGTCACCCTCGCAGCCCTCGTCCGCGCCTACCACCGGCACGGTCGTCAAGCCCCAGCGGGCCTCTGGATCTGGGCACTCACTACCGCCACCATCGGATACGCCGTCGTCCCGCTCGTGCCCGACCCTTACCGGTACGCCGCCTGCACCGCACCCGGGTTTGCCCTCATCATCGCAGCCGTCGCGGCCGACGACCTGGCTCGCCGGCCCACCCCGCTGCGCAACCGCGCCCTGATTCACCTCGGCGAACTGTCCTTCGCGTTCTACTTGATTCACCTGATCGTTATCCGGATCGCCGAGACCATCATCGGCTACCACCCCCGCCTGAACGACACCGCGGCCACCACTCTGACCCTGGCAACCTTCGCCATCTGCCTGACCGCGGCAGCCCTGCTGCACCACTGGGTCGAACAGCCGGCCCGCACGCTGCTGCTGCGCCTGCGCCCCGGAAACGTCGTACAGCGCCCGGCCGCGTCAACGGAGCGCCCCAAGCCCGCCTCCCCCGCGCGATAGGCACCGCCGCGCAGCCCGGTCCGGGCTGCCGGCGGCGGCCACCGCCGAGGCCTGTTCCGCACCGGGTTCGCCGGAGACATCGAAAGCTGGGCGGAGATCAGCTGCACCCGCACCGAAGAAGTACCCCGACGATCCGGGCTAGTGCACCGGGGTGCCGTCGCCGTAGATGTTCACCCAGCCGGTCAGGCACTCGTCGGGGAGCAGGAACCAGCGGAGCTTCTCGAAGGCGGTGGGGAGCTTGGCACCGGCGCCGTCGGCGGGCATGGGGCGGGACGTCAGCACGGCGCGGGCCTCGGCCAGCTGGGTGGGGAGGACTTCCTCGCCCAGCTGCGCGGGAGCCGGCGGCCGGGCCACCGAGCCGTCGGCGGCCAGGTGCAGGTCGGCGAGGCGGAGCAACACGGGCCGGGCCGCGAGGTGGCGCCACTGGCCCGTGTTCGGGTTGAAGCGGTAGTCGGGGAGCAGGCGGGCGCCGTGCTCGGCGATCAGGGAGACCGCCTCGATGATGTAGTCCGCCACCGCGTCCGACAGGAAGTAGGCGAAGTTGAGGCGGGACCAGCCGGGCTTGATGCCCTCCCAGCCGTCCTCGATCTCGTGCTCGAAACGGCGCGACAGCTCGGAGCCGATGCCCAGCAGCCGATGACCGTACGGGCCGGCGCAGCTGCAGCCGCCGCGCGCCTGGATGCCGAAGAGGTCGTTGAGCAGCGTCACCACGAAGTTGTGGTGGAGGTGCCGCTGGCCCGCGCGGATCTGGAACGACACGATCGGTAGGCGTGCCGATCGCAGGTCGCCCAGGATCTCGATGCGGTTGTCGGCCGTCCAGCGTTCGCGGGCCCGCTGCCACAGGCGGTGCTCCTGCGAACCGATCAGGTCGGTGCCGACCGATTCCTTGACCTGGAACACCAGGCCGGCCCGGATCGACTCGACGATCGCGGGGGTGCCGCCCTCCTCGCGGGCGATCGGGTCGTCCAGGTAGCGGTGGCTGTCGGGGTCGACGAACGCGACTGTGCCGCCGCCGGGAACCGTCGGCACTTTGTTGACCAGCAGATGTTTGCCGATCACCAGCACGCCGGGGGTCTGCGGGCCGCCGGGGAACTTGTGCGGGGACAGGAACAACGCGTCCTTGTCCCGCATCGTGATCGGCAGGTAGGGGCCGCCCGCGGCGTAGTCCCAGACCGACAGGGCGCCGTGCTCGCGCAGCAGCGCCGCGATGTCGTCGACGTCGGTGATCACGCCGGTCACGTTCGACGCGGCCGAGAAGCTTCCGATCCGCAACCGCCGGTCCGCGTACGTCAGCAGGGCCTTTCGCAGATCCTCGAGGTCGGGCCGGCCACGGCCGTCACTGGCGATCTCGACCACGTCGGCGATCGACTCGCGCCAGGGCAGGACGTTGGAGTGGTGCTCGTAGGGGCCGACGAAGACCACCGGGCGCTCGGCCGCCGGGATCTGGGCACTCCACCCGTACCGGTCGTCGAGGTTTTCCGGGACGCGCAGGCCGAGCAGCGCGACCAGCTTGTTGACCGCCGTCGTCGAGCCCGAACCGCAGAAGAGCACCACGTCCTCGGGGCCGGCGCCGACGCCGCGGTGAATCATCTCGCGGGCCTGCTCGCGCAGCGCACCGGTCTGCGCGCCGGTCGACGACGCCTCGGTGTGCGTGTTCGCGTAACCGGTCAGGACCGTGTCGCGGATGTGATCCTCGACGAAGTCGAGCGCCTCGCCGGACGCGGTCTGGTCGGCGTAGGTCACCCGGCGCGGCCCGAACGGCCCGTCGATGACCGTGCCCGTGCCGATCGAGCCCTCGCGCAGCCGCTTGAGAATCGGTGTATCCACCCTTGACCCCATCTGTTTCCGTCCACGTGCACCGGGCTTGATTGTCCCGCCCTGACCGGTACGAGCGACATGCCGAATATCACTCATAACGCAGTCGGCACTCTGACCACCCGTCCGGCCGACCCGGCGCCCGACGCAACGGGGCGAGCCTAACGTGAGGCCCATGCCGTACGTAGCCACCCGGGACGGGCGCCAGCAACGCGGCGCGGCCCACCGGGCCCCCAGCGTCCCCGACAGCCTCGACGAGCTGCACGGTCACAGCGTCGGCGTGCTCGAACTGCCGAAACACATGGCCACCGGTCATCGCACGAGGCGCTTGCTGAACCTGGAGGATCCGGCGCAGCAGCGGCAGGCGTATCAGACCGTGCTCTGCCAGGCCGCCGACTGCTGCGAGATCAACGCTTTGCTCAATCCGGGGGTGCTGCGGCGGATCTGGCGCCATCTGCACCTGCCGACCAAGGTGCGGCACGAGTGGGAGAGCCGGCATCCAGCCCTGGCGCGCTGATCCCCGGCTCGCTGATTCCCGGCTCGCTGATTCCCGGCTCGCTGATTCCCGGCTCGCTGATCAGCCCGCGCCCACGTCGGCCCGGGCCGTCCCGCCGGCCGATGCCGAACTCAGCCCGGCCGTTCACTCCCCCGAGGTCGGCCCGGCCACCAGGCTGTCGAGTTCCGCCCGCACACCCGGGTAGGAGGACGTACGGCGGACGGTCTGCACCAGTTTGATGCCCGGCGGTGCGACGGCTTCCGGGCTCCGTCACGGAACTGTCATATCGCCGAGGAGACTTCCGCAACGTCGTGCGTGCACTGTGGAGAGGTCGAGCAACAATCGCCGACCGGCGCACATCCGAGAAGGAAGGCCTGCGATGACCGACACCGCGGTGGTCACCCCGCTCACCGACGTCGACGCGGCCGCCGCCGAACTGCTGCGGGAAGCCTTGGCCAGCGCCGTCCGCGACCACCGGCACGTGATCGTCGACATGCACGCCGCCGGGACGATCGACTCGGCCGGTCTGAGCCTGCTCGTGCGCGCCCACCGGGAGGCCAAGTCGCGCGGCGGCACGCTGAGCCTGGCGGCGCCTTCCCGGTACGTCGTGACGGTGCTGCACACCATGCATCTGCACCAGGTCTTCGCGCTCTACCCCGATCTGGAGGCGGCGCTCACCGCAGACGCCGTTGACGCATAGCTGGTCAACGGCGCCGGGCGCGGGCTCTCCCCCGCGCTTGACGCTCTTGACAAGGCTTTGAAGAATCATCGCTGTCGACACGAGCAAGTTCTGGGGTGGGTTACACATGCTGGCGGCTCTCGGCCTCGCCGAGCTGGAACAGCGGGTCTATGCCGAGCTGCTGGCCGGGCGCCCCGGCACCCCCGCCGAACTGGCGGAACGCCTGGGCGCCGACGCCGGGGAGACCGCGACCGCCATCGACGGTCTCTCCGGCAACGGCCTGATCCGGCTGGACGGCGACGTGGTCACGGCGGCGCCGCCCGATCTGGCGCTCGACTCGATGCTGCTCGGCCGGATGCGCCAGCTGCAACAGGCCCGGCTCACTCTGCGCGACTGGGTGCAGCAACAGCAGGGCGTCGAGCCGGCGTCCAGCGGGGTCGAGACGGTGGTCGGCGTGCAGGCCGTGGGCCAGGTCTTCGACCAGGTGCTGCGGGGCGCCCAGGACCAGGTGCTCGGCTTCGACCGGCCGCCCTACCTGGGCGGTTATCACGACAACCCGACCGAGTTCGAGATGTTGCGGCGCGGCGTCGGCTTCCGGGTGGTCTACGACCGCCGTACGCTCGAACGCCCCGCCGCCGCCGAGCGGATCGGCGCCTGCGTGGCCGCCGGGGAGCAGGCCCGCGCCGCCGCCGACGTACCGGCCAAGCTCGCCGTGGCCGACCGCCGCATCGGCCTGCTCTCGTTCCCGACCCCCGGCGATCTGGGCGAGCCGTGGGCGTTCGTGGTGCGCGGCAGCCGGTGGGTCGAGGTGCTGGTCGCGCTCTTCGGCGAGGTGTGGGACCGGGCGACCCCGCTGCGGCTGGCGCCGGCCGCCGACGCTGTCGAGGACCTGGACCGCTGGAACGTGCCGACCCCCAACGACCGGCGGATCATGTCGCTGCTGCTCTCGGGCCTGCCTGACAAGGCGGTCGCGTCCCAGCTGGGCGTGTCGTTACGGACCGTGCAGCGGCGACTGCGGCAGCTCATGGACGCCACCGGGACGTCCACTCGCATGCAGCTCGGCTTCTACGCGGCCCGCAACGACTGGCTGTAGGTCATATCCGCACGGGCAAGGACGACCGCCGCGTGCCACCGGGCGGCTCTCCGCCGCATAAGGACACATACCAGGTGAGCGTCCAGAAGTCGGAGACGACGACGTGACCTCGCATTCGTCGGGACCGAGCGGTGCGGAATTGAGCCACTCGGCGTCGATCAGCGACGGCGTTCTCATCCGGAACACGTTGCCAGCCGTCAGATCGCAAGGCCAGCAATGCGGCGGTCGACTCTTTCCTGAACCGGGTGACGCGGGTCGCACGTATCGTGGGGCCGTGCCCAGCCCGCCCCACGACATCAGCCTCAACCGCGTCGCCGTCCAAAGGGCATCAGCGGGTGGCGGACGACCGACAGCACGCCACCGGCCCGACGCCCGAACAGGCGCAGACCTGATGACTCGCGCTATGGCCGTGAGGAGCAGGTGCCGACACGCAGCGGACATACGCCACCGACGGCCGGTCGGCCGTGGTGCGCGTATCCGGCGTGTGCCGGACACCGGGGCTCTACTCACCGGTGTGGGGGCCTGATTCGGGGTCCGCCCGATCACCGGAGCCGCCCGATGCCAACCAGTCGCCGCTTCTCCTCAGACCCGTGAACCGGCTTGCTCACTTAAGGCTGCATAGGCACGGGTCCCAGCGGACCGGCGACCGGCCACACGGGATACGCGAACCAGGGAACACCGAACCGGCCCCGCGATCAACCGAGTTTTCAGGCATCCTCAGATGACGAATACTTCCAGGGACAGGTGTTCGGTCGAGTCCGGCTGTTAGCGCTGGTGGGCGACAACTTTCCGAACTGCTACGGGCCCCGTGCTCGACCTCCAGGCACGGGGCTACGCCGCCAATGGCAACCGCAGGTCACCTCTGGACTCTCGCTGGCGATCATCGTTCACCACCCGCAAGGTGTCGCAGCGACCACGCTACTCATCATGTCTCTTCTTGTCTACCTATGTATCGGCTCGTAGCCGCCGATAGGCATACGTGACCCACTTCGTAGGTTGGCGCTCGTGAGCCCGCGACCGGTACGCACCGACGGACCCATACCGGTTTACGTCCAGATTGCCGACTACATCGAAGACGACATCAAGACCGGCCAACTCCAGCCACACGACCGCATCCCCACCGAGAACGACATGCACGCCGAGTGGGGCGTAGCCAGAACAACAGCCCGCCGAGCCGTCAACCTGCTACGCGAACGAGGCCTCGTCTACACCGTCCCGCAGCGCGGAACATTCGTTAACCCGAGTTAGCCCGCTCGATGCAGTCCGCCACCCGGCAGCAGGTTCGCCGTCCAGACCCGCTCTAGCGCGGCGGTCGCCTGCGGCGTTTTCGAAGTTGCAACGAACCGCTCGACACATGACCGAAGCCGATCGAAGTGTTCAACGATTTGGTAAAGAACGCGGTGTCGCCATGATCACTTGAATTCGCCGTAAGTTGCTCGGCCGGCATCATTCGACGATCTCTCGGGAGATCGGCCGTAACGGCGGATCGTTGGATTACCGTGCGGTCGAGGCGCAGTCGCGTTGTGATGAGAATCGGCTGCGGCCGAAGGTGCGGAAGCTGGAGTCGGACCGGCGGTTGCACGACGCGGTCAACGAGGGATTCGCGCAGAAGTGGTCGCCACGGCAGATCGGGAAGAGGCTTCGCGTGGATCATCCTGACGACCCGCGGATGCGGGTGTCGCACGAGACGATCTACGAGTGCCTGTACCTGCAGGCCCGTGGGCAGCTGCGGACCGCGTTGAAGCTGGCGTTGCGGCGCGGGCGTACGCGCCGGGTGAACCGGTCGCGTCCTACGGTGGCCAGGGGATCCATCAAGGACATGGTCAACATCAGCGAACGGCCGGTCGAGGCTGACGACCGTGCCGTGCCCGGTTTTTGGGAAGGCGATCTGATCATCGGGAAGGGCAACAAGTCCCAGATCGCGACGCTGGTCGAGCGGACCACCCGGTTCGTGATGCTGGTCCGGATCCCGTTCGACCGGACCGCCGAGCGGGTCGCGTTCCTGCTCGCCGCGAAGATGGAGACGCTGCCGGAGTTCATGCGTAACAGCGTGACCTGGGATCAGGGAAAGGAAATGGCCCGGCACGCCGACTTCACCGTGAATACCGGGATGCCCGTGTATTTCTGTGACCCGCACTCGCCGTGGCAGCGGGGCAGTAATGAGAACACTAATGGGCTAATCCGGCAGTATTTTCCGAAGGGCACAGATCTGTCCTTGCATACTCAGGAAGAGCTTGATAGTGTTGCGGCGGAGTTGAATGGCAGGCCGCGCGAAACCTTGAACTGGCTGAAGCCGATCGAAGTGTTCACCGATTTGGTTGAAAACGCAGTGTCGCCATGATCACTTGAATTCGCCTATCAATAGAACGCGCCGACGCCGAAGGACCACCACGACTCAACTCCCGGGAAATCGATTCCCGTTCCTCGAACGTCAGCGGAGCTGAACCACTCACCTATTTACCCAATCACTCAACAACTCAAGATCATTTTACCCGAGTGTCGCGATGACCGTTTGACTCCGCCCTCGTAGCGGCCCAGACCGTGCCGACTCTTGTCGTGCTGGAGCGGCTTGCGGCGGCGATGGACGTGAGTTTGGAAGGTGGCGATTCCAGGTCATGCGCACTTCAACGCCGCTTGCGATGGCGGCGGACGTCACAACGCGGCCTTGCGCCGCAGCGGCGGCTCTGGGGCCCCGGATCAGTGCCTGGCCGGGGTACCTGTCGTTGACGTGGCCGAAGCGTCGGCACTGTTGTACGATATAGCGTACAAGTGCTGGAGGGGTCATGAAGGTCATTACTGCGTCTGACTTGCGCGCCAACCTCGCGAACGTGCTCGACGCGATCGAGGACGATGCTGAAGACCTCGTGGTCACTCGCAGTGGGCACGAGCCGATGGTCGTCATGCTCAAGAGTGACTATGACGCGTGGCGCGAAACCGAATACTTGTCTCGTGGGGCCAATGGCCGCGAGCTGCGCCGGCGAATGGCGCAGATGGAAGCCGGTGAACGTGTCGAGCATGAGGTGGTCGATCTCGACGGCGACGGCCCCGCGTGAAACTCACGTGGCACCCGGACGTGTGGGACGAATACGTCACCTGGCAGGTAAGTGATCGGAAGGTCCTTAAGCGGATCAACGCTCTCATCAAAGATATTCAGCGCGGCGATGATCGTGGGATCGGGAAGCCCGAGCTACTTAAAGGTGATCTTTCCGGCTGGGCATCGCGGCGCATCAATGAAGAGCATCGGCTGGTGTACCGCGTTGTAGAGGCCCACGACCAAGTGGAGATTCTGTCCTGCCGTTACCACTACGGCGAGCGGTAGCGGTGGCCGACCCTCGGCCGGCCCTTCACCCTTTGCAGCGGTAGGGACAAGTCCAGCGAGCCCCGAAGCTGCCGAAGACGGTACTTGCTGCTCGGAGCGGCAGATCCTGCAGGCAACGAAACTCCGGTGGGAACGCTTTTCGGCGTAGATTGATCTTTTCGGAAGGCAGTTCCCTCTAATGCAGGCGTCATTGCTAGCATCACTCGGTGCGCGAGCCGAACCGGAGTGAGCCTGTCGTCAATATCGGCGCGATCGACCTGAGTGCCGAGCCGCGCAGAGCGCAGAGGGCGAGACGCCGGATCCGGCGTGTTCTTCTGAACGGATTGGTGGCAGTCACGGTGGCGGGTGTCGCCGCCACAGGTTGGGTGGCCTGGCGGATAGTGTCGGAGAAGGACGTCGTACTCTCCACCCCCAACAGCATCGATTCCCTGAACCTGGACCTGTCCGATGACGGCAAGGTGCTGGCCGACTCCTTGCGGAATCAGCTGGCCGCCCGGATCGACCTGGACATCGCCGTGGGAGCGGTGTACTTGGACGGCACCGGCCGGAATGTTCTGTTTCTCGGCGGCACCAAACTGCTGTGGGCGCCGGAAAGCGTTCTGGACTCCGCTTTCTCGGTAGTCGCCGACATAGAAGGTTCTTCGGTGAGTGACCTGCATACTGTGGACGCGGGGGATCTTGGCGGGACCATGAAGTGTGGAAGCACGAAGACGGACAACGGTGACGTGACTGTCTGCGGCTGGGCCGATCACGGCAGTCTGGCGCTGGCCGAGTTCAGCGGGCGCGGCGATCCGGAATCGGCGACGCTGCTACGCCGGGTCAGGAGCGCGACCCAGACCCGCTCCTGACCGTGAGTGCCCGGCGGCGGTGTCGGCGGAGTTGGAGGAAGGTGGCCGCCAGGACCATGCCGGGCCGCCGCGGTCGGCGACGCACCCCCGAGCAGGACGGCGCCGACGAGCGCCAGCATCTTGATCATCGATCAGCCGGCCAGTTCGATCGTCTCGTCCGCCGACTCCAGGAATCCACCGGAGGGCAGTGGCCCGGAAGGACAGGACGCGTCCGCAAGCTCGACCGGATGAGGTAGATTCGGGCTCACGAGCAGGTCGGCACAGAGCCGTACGGTCACCTGCTCAGCGGACAGGCCACCGCCGGCCTCGCCGAGCGCGAAGAAGGCCATCCGGGCCCGTACGCTGTGGTCGGGCTCGACCGTGACCTCGATCAACTGACTGCGGGTCGAGCCGGTGCCGGACCTGTCCAAGGTAGAGCGGACGACGTCCGGCAGAGCAACCGTCGGGGTCTCCCGCACGACCACCTCGAGATCACCTACTTCCTCGCCCACGCCGCAGATCCGACCCCGGCGACCACCCTCATCCGCATTGCGGGAACCAGATGGAAGATCGAGGAGAACAACGAGCAGGGAAAAGATCTCATCGGCATCGATCAAACCCAAGTCCGGACCTGGACCACGTGGCACCACACCATCACCGTGTGCATGTTCACCCACGCGTTTCTCGCCGCCCAACGCGCCAACCTGCCCCACGACACCGCCACCAGCACCGAAACCGGCGACACTCCGACCGGCGAGCAGGACACCAGCCGGGGAAAAGCCCCAGCCCACCACCGACCCGGCCGGCAGGCCC
>Ga0247781_1000628_pt1 | contig 11038 bp, 12 predicted proteins | sample UWRJL184509B5_FD_179922 | JGI IMG/M metagenome (GOLD analysis project Ga0247781, IMG submission 179922) | Plant litter microbial communities from Arlington Agricultural Research Station in Wisconsin, United States - UWRJ-L184-509B-5 | ecosystem: Environmental > Terrestrial > Plant litter >...
GGGTCTGCCCCATCAGTGTATTCAGTCGAGCCTTGATATCTGGGAGCCTGTCCCGAATATGGGCCATCAGAGTGGTGTTCAGTGTCTTGGCCAGGAACTGCGTTCCGCAACGAGTGGCGATGTTCCGGTAAGCAGGGTGGTGTCTGAAGAATTCAGACTCGGACCTCAACGCCTCTTCCATGGGTTTGTTCCCCTGGATGTCTTGCTGCGAGCGATTGACCACGCCGATCCAGCCTAGCTTCAAGGGATAGACTCGCCCAGACAGAATATCCAGAGCGTTGGTGCCGTGGTCCATCAAGTCTACCTTTGTGAGAACACCAATGGTCCTCCGGCCAAGGGGATCGACATGGCGGGCGAGCTTTAAGGCCTCGGAGTTGACGATGTCGACGTTCGCTGGGGATACAGCCAAGACAATGCTGTTTGGTTTGGCGATGTATTCGGAGATGAGGTTTCGCGTTTGCTTCTCGATATCCGTAGGTTGATCTCCGATAGGCACCTGCAGATCATTGTTAGGGCACGCCGAGGATAAGCACAATGCGAGTCAGAACCGACCTTTGTCAGTCCAGGCAAGTCAACCAGTGTAAGGTTCAACACATGGGGGGAGAAGATTTTCAGGTTGATGGGCTGTCGAGTGATGCCCTTGTTATTGCCGGCGACTCTCGAGGTTTCATTCTCGATTTCCCGCTTGACATCGCCAAAGTCGGTGAACCTCCGGTTGGGAATATGATGAAACTCGGCCCACTCGCTGCGGGGAGCGGCGGTGGGATTCCTGTAGCCAGCGGAGGAGCTGTCCTCGGGATCATCCTCTGGGACATTGATGAGTTGGAGGATGAGTGGCCTCCTTGTGACGATACCGCTGCCGCGGGGGAGAAAATCGCGACCGACGATGTTTTCGAGGACAGAGGACTTGCCAGCTGATTGCGAACCAACGACAACCTACAAACAAGGGACAGTGAGAATGTCAGCGTAGCTTCAAGGCAGAGAAGGGGAGGGGGGCCGGGCTTGCGGGTTTGTAGAAGTAGGGAAGGGGGTGGGCATCTCCAGTGCGGACGTACAATCTGGGGTAGATCGAGGGAATCGTTGCCGATGGTGTTGAAGACAAGATCTTGCAACTTGTTGACAGTTGTCAAGAGGTCGTCCCCGAGTGCAGCCATGACGACGTTCCTGCAAAGCCGAGCAGAGAAGGTCTGTCGCGTTCACCAAGCACACCCTATTCCGATGCTAATGTTCGTCTGAGCCAACCGATTCCGGAGTATAAACCGAGCGGGGGGTCGGTGGTATGCTATAGTGGTGTTGTTTAAACAGGATATCGAAATCGGGATTTTGGTGGTGAGGTCACCGGATCGGCTTTGGCTTGCGAATGTGAATAGCTTGCGCGTGGAATCGAGCTCAATTTTTTTGGGTCGAGTCCGAAGACGCGTCGATCTGGCTGCAGGCGGCTCAAAAAGGTGAGACAAGTGAGCAGGTGAGAGTTGAGGCAATGTCCTCGGAGCTGGTGGATGCCAAAAATCTAAAATCGAAACTGCCCGCCTGCTAGTTGTACAAGCAAAAAGTACCTTGGTCTGGGCGATGAGGGCTGGCCGTTAGAGGATTTGCCGTGCAAGTGGACGCAATCGCGCATCAAACCCAATTTCCAGGTATTATGCAGGCATTGCCCACCATGAGCTGGACCCACACTTTTCATACAATGACCTCGTTCAACTTCACAGTTCCCTGATACAGACGGCTGAAAGGGCGAGCATGTGAGGTGTTTAGCAGAACAGGCACCCCACTAGTACCTATTTGGTTAGAGGCCGTCTCTGAAACTGAACTGGGTGGCTACGAGAAAAGTAGGCTGGTATCCATACAGCGCCTTTCTAGGCTCAACCAGAAAGAAATCCACCGTCCACTGGAGTTGCATGAAAAGCACAGAGCTGGGCTGGCCGTTCGGTCTATTACACTATTGTTGAATTTCTCAAAGAACCGCAGAAATACCCCTATCCCGGGAACCATATCCGTGTCCAGAATACATAACTACGAGTCGACCTTCCACATCGTCACAATCGTCAACCACCTACAAAAAGCTCGCAAAAAGACATTGCAGCTATGAGCACCTTTGGAAGCCCCGGGGCTCTGCCAACCACGAAGCCAACACCGTGAGTTTCCAGACTTTGGGATAGCAATGGCACATCCAACTAATTACAGACGCTTGTGTGAGAAAGTCCTCAACGTGGGAGCTTTCCTCTTGATCACGATGGTGAGAAAGAAGCCCATTCTTCCCAACTCTGCAGCCAGCAAATTCTCACATTCAATTGGTTCCAGGGGAGTGCAAGCATGTCATGGCAACATATCTGAACTGCATCAAGAAGGTAAAGGGTGTGAATGAAGACCAGTGCCGTCAATTAGCAAAGTCTTATTTGTCTTGTCGGATGGAACAGTAAGTGATTGGCCCCCCGTTTCCCTCTTCTATCGGCTCCGGCTCCGTCATGAGATGGCTATCTGATCTGTGGTATCTGGGGTTTCGGCTGACCGTCTCTGTCAATCGCACAGTAATTTAATGGCAAAGGACGAGTTTAAGAATCTAGGGTTCAAAGAGGAGTCAAAACCCAGCCAGGATGACAACTCGGAGAAGGGGGTCAAGGGGGAGCTGAGGTGGTGAGGAACACCACCAACAACCAAGCGCCAGTTTCGATTTTGCCTTTTCATTTTCAACTTTTTGTCGATTTCTCTTCCATTGGGGATGTTGATACACTCGGCTCTTTATTAGCGCCTAGAGCTACCCAGGGCTGCCTAGGCCCGACTTGTTTGGTGCTTAGAAGGTTGTGGGAGTAACATGCTGGGTGGTGCGGGGTGGGAAGTTCAGGTGCGTCCAACTTGCAACACGACATGGGTGTTTTGGTCAAGTACCTCGGCCATAATAATGTAATAGGAGATCAAAACAGTGAAGCTGGAGTTTTGGAGGCGCTTTCATCCCCTTCCCGCTGGTTTTTGTTTGTTTTACTACTATTGTCTTGCGTATACCACATTCAATTTGTCCTCTCCGCGCAAGACTTCTGGCTCCGTCTCGGGTTGTTGTGTGGAATGCTAGAAGACGTGAATATCACCAAAACATCACAAGGGACAAGACAGGACGGAATATCGACAAGATGTATCAAGCTGTCCGACCGTGCCTCGCCCGGCCTAGCCGCGTTGGCCGGGCCTTTTCAACGACATCAACCCTTTACGGTTATGCTGACACGCTCTCCAACCTTCGGATTGGAAGCCATACACGAGTAATCTTTCAGGGATTTACAGGAAAACAGGTGATTACCTATCCATCTGGCAGACATATCGACAAACGACCGCTGATAACCACCACTTGTGTTTGACCACTAGGCTACCGCAGACGCCAAGGACTCACTAGAATGGGGAACAAAGATTGTCGGAGGTGTGACTCCCGGTCGGACTGGAGAACATCTCGGCCTCCCGGTCTTGCCCACCGTGCGCCAGGTCCGTCTGCAGCAGGCCCCCTCCGTCCACCGTCCACCGTGCCGACCGAGATCCCGATGGCTAACCACTACCTAGTACACCTGTCCTTAGGCCATGGAAGAGCTCAAGCCAGATGCCACAGCCATCTATGTGTCTGCCCGCCATGCTTCATCGGCCATCGAGGAAGCCATTGCAGCCGAAGTGCCCCTCATAGTTGTTGTGGCCGAGCACATCCCGCTGCATGAGATTCTCCGAATCCACTCCATGCTCAAAACACAATCCAAGTCGAGACTTGTTGGCGCCAATGCACCCGGCATCATCTCGGCCATAGGAAAGTGCCGCATCGGTTTCCAGCCCTTGCCATGCTTTGCGCCTGGCAGGATTGGCATCGTGGCGAAATCAGGGACTCTGAGCTATGAAACGGTTGCCTCGACCACGAGAGCAGGTCTCGGCCAGAGCCTATGCATTGGCGTGGGCGGAGACATCCTCCCTGGAACTGATCTCCGAGAGGCGTTGCAAGTGCTGGAAACGGACCCGGACACCGACGCCATTGCCCTGATCGGCGAGACTGGCGGCACGGGAGAGCTGGAAGCGGCGGCGTGGATCAAGCACTACCACTCGCGGACCGCCTCTCCAAAGCCCATTGTTGGCCTCGTCGCCGGGCTTTGCGAGGCACCAGGCCGTATCATGGGCCACGCCGGTGCCTTTACTGCCATAGGAGAGCCATCTGCGAGCGCAAAGATTGCTGCCCTTGAAGATGCCGGCGTAACCATGGTCAACCACCCGGCCAAGTTTGGCGACATTCTGAGGAAGAGGCTAGAGGGCAAAGGAACCAACATCTCCTCTAATGGCGTCCAGCGTCGGCAATTCCACACGGTTAGGCACCGACCGCGGGTAACCGCACTCGGAACACAGCAACAGCAGCAGAAACGGGATTTCCATCTGGCCCAGGACAAGTGCATGGATCTGCTCCGAGAAGCCGGCCAGGTCAACTGTGGCAACTACTCTGGCCATGGAGAAAGACGACTTTTGGGGATCGGCATTGATCGCTCAACGAGGTCTCCTTGCATCATTGTCTCGCCCACTGCCGTTTCCGAGCATGACCCCTCCGCCCAGGCCGACATCAAGCGATTTCCTTTCGAATTCAATCGTGAACCCGACGAGCTTTCAATTGAGCGTATCGCAAGCCACCTACAGATTAATACCAAGGGAACTGCCGCAGTCGAGTCACTCCGACAAGTCATCAAGGGTCTGGCTACCGTCTTTTACGAGAAGGAAGCATTCCTCCTCACCACCCACATCGTCGAGCGTCTTGGCGCAATCAAGGTGGTCGGTGCCGATTTTGGGTTCGACGACGCCGCTTTCAAGAGTGCTGGCCGTCAGGCTGAGCTGCAGTCGCTGCGAGACTTGGCTGCCGAGGACGAAGCCGAGAGAGAGGCGGCAAAGTCGGGGATCGTCTATGTCAAGCTGGCCGGCGAGGGGTCAATAGGAACTCTGGTGAACGGCGCAGGTCTGGCTATGAACACGGTGGATGCGCTGACAGACGCTGGCGGTAACGTGGCCAATTTCCTCGACACTGGAGGCAAAGCAACCAGCGTGACGGTCAAGGAGAGTTTCGAGTTGATCCTGCGCGATCCCAGGGTGCGCGTGGTGTTTGTCAACATCTTTGGCGGTCTCACATTGGGCGACATGATTGCACGGGGCGTCATCCTTGCCTTCAAAGAGCTATCCCTCACCATCCCGGTTGTGGTGCGGATTCGTGGGACAAATGAGAAGGAGGGACAGAAGCTGATTGCAGACAGCGGTCTGCCGCTATTTGCGTTTGATGACTTTGAAGAGGCAGCGGCAAAGGCGATCGAACTAGCTCGTCAGGCCTGAAAAATTCAAGATGGAAATCCGCCTATGATGGCAACCAGATATAGACTAGAAGTAGAACGTATGCACATAATGTGTGGTCACTCTAAGATGTATGCAAAATTTCTACACACGCCTAATAGCGAGCATCCCAGCGACGTACGCACTTAAGAAACCCGATGCCCGGCCACTGTCTGTTTGCCTACCAGTGGTGCTTGCGATCGTGCTGACAGCATCTGCGTCCCGAATTCCAGCGTCCACCTGCTCCTCGGTCAGGTCCAATGCGTCGAGTTGTTGGATTTTCCAACTCCTCAGAAGCCAGACTATTGTTCAGTGAGACGACAATTTGTTAGTATAACAAACACACGATGCATGTGAGGCAAAGATGGCTTGCACGTACCCGACAAGAAGGAGGCAAAGAACAAGACGCCCGTAAGGATTTGAACGTCGATATATCCATTCACTCCAGGACCACGCAGGCTGAGACCAATTACCTCGGCACTAGATGCATGAGATGGATTAGCAAGCCGGTCTCCCGACACAAGAGGGCGGGAGCTCCAAAACGTACAATGTCGCGGGAAGGACCAGCGCAAGCCAATATACCGACAGTGCTACATGCCCGGGTAAAATTTCCTATTAGATCACTACACCATCATAGCCGAACACGGCCGCTGTCGTGAAGACTCCTTGTGGAGATGAATAACATACCAGAAGGGAGCAGCTGCAACCCGACAACCTCGGCACCAACCGGGGCCTAGTCAAGTAATTAAGCTATGTCAGTCACGCATGATTTACGACGCCACTCCACAGACCAGAAATCAAAAGGGAGACAACTTACTACACAGGGCCAGATAACACCGGCAAACAGCCCAAAGAGTGCGTATATAATGAGCCCGGCATAATACTTTCCCGCCAAGATCCAGAGCAAGAAGGCTGTGACGGAGGCAGCCAAGGTGCCCAGCCCGGCCGTGTTGATTCTTCCAAACTTGTCGCTAACCAGGCCGATAACTGGTCTTCCGAGGCCTTGGGATACTGGTGGTTGAGCAACGTTAGTCACCAAGAAATCAAAGCCTCCAAGAAACCGCACAAGGTAGGGCAGATAGAAGAGGGAAGAGCGAAGAGAGAGAAAAAACTCACAGTTAAACACAGCCGCGACGACAGAGCCCTGGTCAGCCGAGAAGCCAACCTTTTGCGCATAATCCGTAATGGAAAACACCACAACGATATAACTTATGATCCCAAAAAACCCCCATCCAATAAACAACCAATACTCCAACCGCTTAAACAGTGGCATATGGAAAGCGACATGAATGGCCCCAACAGCCTTGTTCCTGTCCCTTACAGCCAAGCTGCACGCACCATTGACCACAAAGGATATGATGGCAAGGATGCGGAACGACCAAGCCAAGCCGAGGTTGGTGATCATAGCATTGGTAGCAAGGGCGTACGTGAGGCCACCGAGCCCAGACCCGCCCGTCGAGATGGCATTGGCGAACGAACGGCGCTTGTTGAACCACTGCGGCACCAGGCCCACGGTGGCTGTGAAGCAGAAGCCCAGGCCGAGCCCGAAACATATGCCCTGGCTCAGGATCAGGTGAGATATGTGGGAGGAGAAGGAAGCGCCGATGAAGGAGACTCTGAGCTTGGTGTCAATCGACCGGTGCATAACGGTACACAAGAGAAGGGCTTACGCTTCTAGGACAGTGCCTATCCTCAACGTGGTTCTTGTCCCATAATACCCGATACAAACAGTTGCCAGGGGAGATATGAGGAGAGCTGGAATACGAAGGGAGAATTAAATTAGTCGACTGTTTTCACCGAACCCCCTTTCTCGAAAGGAACAACCAGAACATACCTATCGAGACCGACAGGCCACCAATAAAGGCAAAACTGAGTGCAGAGGCTCCGGGAATGGCGTCAGATCGCAAGTAGTATGCGAGGAACACGGCGTATGACTTGAGAGCGAGAAAAGGTTAACCTTAATGCCGGGTTGTTTCCCCTACCCATATTATCCCTGGTTTGTTTGTGTAGCAGACGACTTGCGAGTGTGACTTACAGAATTCAATCCCCATGTGTGTGCATTGATTAACAGAACGGATATGACTACAACCCTGTTGCACGTCAATACCGTATTCTTTGACAACCATGATATTCCAAACTCACCATCCGTAACCCCCCTCCTTAAATTCCGGCTCCCCCCCGCTCGAATCACTTTCAATGGGGCTATTATCGGAATCGATAATTTTCTCGGTATCTAGAGGAGGCACATCATTCACAACAGCCCCTGAAGAGCGTCTTTGGGATGCTGGTGAAGAAGATCTGAGGGGATCCTCCTGGACTTTCTCCGCACGGGAGGGTGCCCGGCTAAGAGGCATCGGAGCCTCTGAACGGGGATAAGCCGGTACGGAGAGAAGGTGCTTATGCTTCAGGTGTACCAAAACTTGAAACAAGCAAGGCGTAGAACCAATCGATATACCTAAACGGCGAGCTCAGGTTGAATCAAGCATATGTCAATAATGCATGCCAAGACCTGCCTGGATATTTCCCCGTAGTGATATGGGTCTCTGGAGGGCGGAGACTGGCTGTTGGCAAAGAAAGGAGTATTGACAGCTTGGCACCTTGAGAGTTGACAATGTGCATGAGTCAAGGGTGAATAATCGCACACAAGGTATATGTACCAGATTGACAAAGTGAGTATTTGATAATCAATCGAGGAAAAGAATACAAGTATAGCGGAAGGAAAAAAAACCCCATCCATCTTAAAAGGCGAGAGGCCGATCAAGACCCCGGGAGAATTTATCATCACCCCCGCTCCTCTGCTCCGGTCAGTCGCTGGTCACAACTAGGTAAGTCCTAACGATGACAAGGGTGAAAGAAGGGCGTGAAGAAACCAGGTTAAAGGATACCTAGGCCGCCGATGCCCGCACCAACTCAACCGTTACTGTCGACACAAGCGTCCCATCGAAGTGGACTTGCATATAAGAACCTCGCCCAACACTCAGTGCTGGGAACGCCGATCTGCCGACATGCTCGTAGCACATATGGCTTATGCACGGAACTCGTCTCGTGCCCACCATTTTGGTATCAATCATGATTCTGTCAAGGTCAACGGTTGTTCGGAAAGGGGACATGCCCGACTAGGTGAATACGCGGGATACGCAGTGAACTAGTATAAATCCCGACATGTTCGATGATGTCTCTCTCTCAGAGGAGAATCCACTGGCACGTGGCAAAACGGTGTGTTTGACGATTAGCCGCCGTTCCCACAACCCCAGGATTGAGATTTCATGATGAAATGGGAGGGAAGGTGACACACGGCTTTTGGCCGGCAATAACAGCCAGGTGTTTGACGACAAGCCGTGCGAGGTTTTGGTAATCCTGGCTTAGTTTAGTTAGCCCGATCAAGTGATAAAGCGGGTGACCTAATAATCCGTACGGATATACGGCAGAGCATCAATTTGTAACACGCCTTTATGGGTGAAGAGCTACGGAAATTTGATATTCCTTCGGTGCCGACATCTAATCAGAAAATCTGCTATTTGAAATACCAGGCGACGTTTGTGATGTTGAAATTGGGTTTCTTGTGTTTCAAGACGTTCCAATGTCTCGGTAAGTTCCAGCTTTATCCACTGGTCAATCCGTATCACAGCCAGGCAAGCCAGTCGGGGAGCGACAGGTTGCGGCCAGTGGAGTTGAAATTGGCGGTGGAACCTGACTGGGCGGCCAAACAGAAGCACCAATGCAGGTGAGTGGTCGTGCAGCGCCGGGAGCGATTGAGTACGGGCCGGAAAGGTTCCCCAAGATTCTCCAAATTGGGCTGTCGCCGGGGGAACCCGATTATTAGAAAACAAACCCAACCAATCAAAGCGCAGCAAATCCTCGTTCCTTGCTTTTTTCACCGCAATCAAACCAAGGTGGCCCAAGACTTTATTGAGTCACCTACAAACACGCATTACTTCACCGGACCTTTGCCTAGCAACCTTGTTGAACACATGAAACTCTATACAATAAACATTACACATTAGCTTTGGTATATAAACAACATACGTAACATCGTCCAAGTTTGCCTCTGCGCCTTGTCCCTCCATCTCGATATCTGCAGCCAGTCCTCGTCAATCGCTGCGTCAACTTCCACCTCATCGTTTGATCGTCATCCTTATCGTCACCTACAATCGCCCTACCCGCCTTCCCCGGCAACCCAAGAGCCCTGACCATGTTTGCGAGGGGTAAATCCAAGGAGCGAAGCTCCTCATCGACCCGCAAGGTCACCCCGCCCTCGCCTTCGTATATGTCGAATGAACAGTTCGGTATGTTGGCCGAGTTGACCAATCCGCTCGTGGCCATGTCTTTGTCGACCGCTGCTGACCCCTATCCAGCCTCGTACCTCGCAGACCTTAGAAGTAACCGCGTCAACAGGCCTGGCGGAGCGCGACCTCAGCCATCATCATCAGTATCCAAACGCGAATCCTCAGGGCTACCGCCCACAAGCACTCGATCCTCTTTCGGAGTTCCGCCGCCACCTGACACATCCTCCACCAACCACCAAAGAACAAACTCCGACACACTCGCCGCATCTGGGACATCTGGAAGCGTCTCGGGTCGTCCCTCCTTCTCCGCCAGCGTCTCGTCAAGATACTCTACCATGCCCCGAGGAAGAGATTACTATCCCGATCGCCCGGTCCAACCGCTGAAACCGTCCGAGATTGTGCCTAGTGCGACATATATCGAGCGCGGCCAGAGATGGATGGAGAAAGAGGAGGCTGTGTCCCTCCGTCAAGCCATGGAGGACATGGATCTGAAAGACCAACCTCCGCAGGCGAAGGAGGGTGATGGCGATGACAGTGAGACTAGCGAAGAAAGACGCCTCTACAACGCGGCTCTAGACGAGGCTGCTGAGCTAGTCTGGCGACATCAAAACCCAGGAAAGCTTCCCCAGCCGGGCGCGCCATACGCGTACAGGCCACACCTGCGCAAAAACAGCTATGCCCATGCTCGTACCGCAAGTGCCGGTATGTACGGCAATGATGTTGCGCCAACAGGCCTGGCTAGAGATCCCACCTCGCGCTCAGTCTCGGGTGGCTCCAGCGACGAAGACGGGTTCGGCTCTATGCGAAGCCGATCTTCCTTTGCGTCTTCACGGCAGGCGTCAGGCCGTGGAAGCTTCGAGCGGCCGCAAAACTCAGTCTCGGAGAAGCGAAACCCCAAGTCATACGGTTCCATCACGGGCAATTCGTCGACATCCCATCAGAAGAATCGCCGGAGCAGCCTAAAGAGAAATATCAGCGGTGAAGTCCAAAAGCCCTTCTCGGGGGATCAAATTTGGGAAGAACCAGACACTCGCACATCTACCACCTCGGAAGAGTCGGGGCCACTTGCAAACACGGTTCAACCCCTACGCATGAAGCCAAAGAACCCTCTCAACCGGGTGCAGTTTGCTCCCGAGGTGCCTTCTGTTGCAGATGCCCCCCCTCCGCCGCCGCCGCCCAAGGTAGTCTCCAAGGTGGAGATCTACCGAAACCCGCCGACTCAGACTCGCAATCCTCTATACACTACAAACCAGCGTTCTGAGTCGCCCGTGGAGAAGGAGACTGTGCCCCGAAAGCACGGCATGGAGGTGCGCAGTGTAGACATCAGACAGGCGACAAGCATGAGGCTGAAAGACCGCAGCCCCAAGCTTCCAACGCCGTCTGCCGTCAGCGACGCCCCAGGTCGACCAATCGTAAGCTTTGACCGAAAT
>Ga0247781_1000629_pt1 | contig 11036 bp, 10 predicted proteins | sample UWRJL184509B5_FD_179922 | JGI IMG/M metagenome (GOLD analysis project Ga0247781, IMG submission 179922) | Plant litter microbial communities from Arlington Agricultural Research Station in Wisconsin, United States - UWRJ-L184-509B-5 | ecosystem: Environmental > Terrestrial > Plant litter >...
CAGTATTCTGACTCAGTTGCGTCGCGGGCCCCTGGCAACGACGGACGCCCGGTAATACCCCGAAAGCCTCTTGGTGGCAGCAGCACCCAGTTTATCGGCAATACACGGCAGGTGGGCAGCGGCTCGATAGAACCGGCGAGCACGGGGCGGACGGTGTCTTCAATCGCAAGCGGAAGGCCAGCAGCTCCGCCGAAACCAATCCACCTGGGCATGGTGACGACAGGCGCTTCATCGATAGCAGGGAGTAATGCTAAGGCAGCGGGAAGCAATGCGGGGCTGGTCGCTTCGGAACCCCAGCTGACGCTCCCCATGACGGCAGCTGAAAGGGACGACTATCTCCGGGACTTCCAGAAGAGGTTTCCGAGCCTAACGTCGATCGAAATGGTGGAGAGGGACTTGGCTGCCGAGGCGGAAGGCGGGGAGAATAATACTGGCCGAGCGAGGTGATAGAGCTTAAGCATACCTGGAGCAATTATAGATGCACCGTTGAATCATCCATTGCATTTTTGCAGCGTATAGGTATATCTACGCTCTTAGGCCCTCCATCTGTGATCGTTTAATACGGGGCAGGGTTAGGGGAAGGGATGGATGGCAGAATTAGGTGTGACAGGGGTGAACTGGCGGGGCATTCCTCGACATGCGGGGCCGCACTGGTGGGGTGAGGCAATCAGTCGGTGACGTCCAGCGGGTGCCCGATTGATGCGGGCATCTCTTGGCATTTCCGATGCCCGAGACCGTCCCGTCGTTGGCCTACACAAGTACATGCCTACCCAGTCAAAACCCTCAGGAGAATTACCTTGATGAGAAATATCCCGCCGGCCACAGCAGATCGCAGAAATGGAAACCCCCTTTCCCGTTACAGTCCACCCTTACCCCTCCACACGACCCGACGGTCGTCCACGCGCGGCATACGAGTATGGACCCCCGGCACGCAACGCCCTGATCTTCATTGGTGGGCTTGGTGATGGCCCGTTCGATGTACCATACATCAGAACCATAGCTTCAAAACTCACCTCTGAAAACCTCCCGTATTCAGTCTTTGAGATATGTCTCTCGAGCGCATACTCGGCCTTTGGCTACGGCAGTCTCGCCCAGGATATCGAGGACATCGCCGCCCTGGTGAGGTATCTGCGCGCCGCCGGGCAGGGAAGGGAGAAGATTGTGCTCATGGGGCATTCGACGGGGTGTCAGGACTGTATGGAATATGCTGCCAAGGGGGAGGAGGGCGTGGATGGGTTCGTGCTGCAGGGATCGGTGTCGGATCGGGAGGCGATAGTTCTTGCTGCGGAGGGCGTGGAGGGCGGGATGGAGGTGCTGAGGGAGAGTGTGAGTGTGGCGGAGGGGATGGTGAGCGATGGGAGAGGAGAGGAAGTTGTGCCGGCTGAGAAACTCCCGGAGGAGTGGAGGGGATCGCCGATTACGGCCTATCGGTGGAATTCGCTGGCGGCGAAAGGGTGAGTTTTCCTTTGAATTTGTTTGTTTTTTTGATGGTGTCGTGCTGATATTTGGGGTGTTTGAAAAGGGGCGACGAGGATTACTTCTCTTCGGATTTGTCTGATGAAAAGCTTGCTGTGTTCTGGGGGAGAGTGCAGAAACCGATATTGATTGTCCTATCCGACGCGGATGAGTTTGTGCCGGCGTCGGTCGATGTCTCCGGACAGATGGGGAGGTGGAAGTCGTTCTGTAATCCGGGGATAGCCAGCGATCTCAGCGGTCTCATCCCGGGCGCAAACCATCGGGTCGACGATTCGGCGGCCCAGGACTGGCTCGCCGACCGCGTGGCTCGTTTTCTGGCGGGGACTGGAAAAGTGAAAGATACTGTCGGCGAATGCGTTGAATAACAGTAAATGACTAAGGTGGTCCCCGTATATGCGTCGGCGATCGTAGTGAGGTCGGCGATCGAAACGGAGGCAGACCCCGTGTTTTCTGCCGTGTCGGGGCGATTCGGCGACCACCCCGTCTTGCCGATGAGCCTGAAACCCGGCGACTTAATTCTGTCTGCCCGAGGAATCTCTTGCCACACTTACATATCAGGGACCAAGTTTCCATCTGGATGTAGACCTGGTTTCCACTTTCTCTCAAACAACACCACCTCATCCCATCACTCTCACTTTCTTACATCAAACACGCCCTCACACCAACTTTGACACCACCGCAATCATGTGTATGAGCGCAACCTGCCCGACTTGCTGTGAGTCGATATACTCTATGTTTTGTAGCCAGAAAAGCTAAATTACCACAGCCAAGCAGTCATGGAGAGGCTGCGGGAGCCATCTTCAGGCGGTGTTTGCCAACGTGCCAGAGGAGAAATGGTGCACGTGTGAGCCAAAGACAGAAATCAATGGGAAGAAATATCCGCCCTCGGCCAAGATGAACATCGGTCTGCCCAGCTGGATGACTTCTTGGATGGGCGGTAGTAGCAACAATGCCACAGGGGATAATTCTGCTCAGAAGTGATGGCATTAACAGATGCAAAGTTGGTTTCCTGTACGATATACGAGAGGTGTATTGGTTGGGTATTTCATATTTCACAGGTAGATGTCGAGATTCCCGTAACGTGTAATTACGAATACAATTTCAGGACCCCGCTCACAGGGTTCCCACCGCCCCGGAGCAGTCGCCGAGGTGTCATTGATACGAACCGACCGCTTCTTCCGGCTTTGTCCGATATCCTCAACAGCACACGAGGTACCATGTTGTCGTCTTCAGCTCTGGAAATTATAGGCGTCTTCTTGATCGCAAACTTCTTACGGCAAGCTCTCTCATCGCCGCTCAATAGGCTCCCCGGCCCGTGGTTCGCGAAGTTTACGTCTCTGGTGCTGAAATGGCATGAGTTCCGGGCCCAACGGACCAGATATGTCCACTCATTGCATCTGCAGTTTGGCCCAGCTGTGAGGATCGCCCCCAATGAGGCGGCCTTCGCATCCGCCGCCGCAGTCAAGGAGATTTACTGCTCTGGAGGAAGTGGCTATGATAAGACCGAGTTCTATGACCTGTTCAAGGTGTATGGGAGAAGAACCATGTTTACGACACTGAACAAGGAGGACGTTAGTGGTGCCTGCCAGTTCCGAATCCCTTGGTATTGTCTCTGTGCTGACCGTGATCCGTGTGCAGCACGCAAAGAGAAAACGCATGCTGGCTGATCGATATGCCAACACAAATATCGTCAGACAGCCTTCCCTCGATGGCATATCTGAGCGGGCCGCTAGATTCATACATAGATGTACTGAGACCAGGAACGGGTTTGCTGATCTTTTTGTGAGTACCTCAAGGTCACAAACGCCCTTCAATACTGACGACTCGATGCTAGATTTGTAAGATTGACAGTCTGGCCACACCGTCCAAGGCTGACTTAAGGCGACTCTGTCCAAGCTAGACCTTCACTCATACGCATTCGACTGCGTAACCCATCACCTCTTCCACCCTCACGGGGCAGACTCACTCCAGAGCGCAAAGGATGAAGAGATCATGCGAGAGGTTGCCTTTGACGACAGCCTTCAGAGTGAGCATGAACATAAACCTCCCACAATAGGCAGCAAACTGACAACCTACAGACCGTCTTCTAGACTACTACAACCCTAAGCTTCATCAGTTGCTTGGAAAGTTCCTCTACTTCTTGGCGAAGCCGCGCGAGACGCCTTTGGCGGACGACTTCGTCCTTGGCTCGAGTGCTGCCACAGACGCTGCCGCTTTCACATTAACTGACCGTCTGCACGGCCAGAACTTGAAACTGGACGACTTGGACATTGCTGCCGAGTGTCTCGATCATATGTCGGCCGGAATAGATACAACGGGTGATGGGCTGTGCTTCCTCATGTGGGAGCTATCCCAGCCATCCTCTGCCTCCTGCCAACAGAGGTTACGTGCGGAGTTACTCGCAAACCCAGAGGTTGCCTTTGACAAGCTCCCGTTCCTAGATGCCGTCGTCATGGAGGGCCTAAGATGCTTTCCGCCGATTCCCATGTCGCTCCCTCGCTACGTACCACGTGGCGGCCGTGATATCGACGGCTTCTTCCTACCCGAGGGCACAATCGTCAGCTCCCAGGCCTACTCGGTACACAGGCTTGACAGCGATGTGTTTCCGGACCCAGACGTCTTTCGACCTGAGCGATGGCTGGACCGCGAGGGCGATGCTGAAAGGAGGAGGCTCTTCTTTGCATTTGCGAGTGGCGGTCGAGGCTGCATCGGTAAACAGTAAGTGCAGCTTGTCTATTTTATGACACGTCAAAGGACCACGCTGATGACTCGGCCAGTCTTGCGCTCGCAGAGATGAAGATACTCCTTCGGGCCGTGTACTCCGAGTTCATCACTGTGCCGGATGCAACAATGTCACCCAGAGACATGGAGATGGCAGACCAACTCATCTCATCGCGCCCCCAGGGTCAAAAGTGTTTGCTCAGGTTCAGCCCACTTATCGGTGATGCCCGTACTCCCGCAGCGATTACAAGCACGTCGCATTTGGACAGTTCGTCCCTCCATTCGACTGAGTTTGGGCGCCATAAGTAAACCGCTTGCTACTCCCCGCATGTGGGGCAGCATGTCTCCATGGGCAAGCTGTTGTTGAAACAGGGCGACTTCCTTGGCCGCCTTGCATGACAAGAGCATGGGGCGACAGCTGCATGTCGGCTCATCGGGCACAGGAGGGCCCAACGTTCGCTTTTGCTGAGCGCATTGATATTCAACCCCTCGTTGGCTGGGTGGGGGGCTGGGCATGTAGGAAGCGAATAAAATGGGGCGAGAGCCCACGTGTCGTGACTCGGGGGAAGAACAATATGAAATCAGATTTCCCATTGAGATCGAGAAATTACGAGGCCGTCTTTATCAGGCTGCAGCCTGCCGGGCTGGGCTTGGCTTGGCTTGTGAAGGAAGCTGGGACACAAAGGCGTCGCAGAGCTGTCAAAGTGGTTGGCGCGTGACATGCCGCCCGTTTGACTTTGGGTCCTGTGGCGCGGCTTTCTTGTTCTTCTCACGTCGGCTCAGGTGTGTCCGATCAATCATTTCGCAAACCGTGGCTGCCCAACAGAGCGCGGAATTCAGCAGAGAAATGGGAATAACCGTTACCTGCCGAGCCTGCTTTCTCTCGTCGCAACGAGTCAGACATCCCGGTTCAAGGGGACTGAAAATCCAGGGGTTCTTTTGGAGCAGGAGGGAACCCTGGGAGGCTCTAGAAACTCCAGGCAGGCAGGCGCGGGAGGGGGAGGGATGGAAGCCGGAGGTCGAGGCAGCCCTGTCGGCAGACTAACCTCAGGCGCCACTATGGCCACCTCCAACCGATCTCTGCCTGATGGTCATTCGCCCAGCATCTGCTTGTCCGCCCGCCCGTGCTGTGCCGCGCCTTCCTGGCGAACCTTTTTTCTTCCCACATCAGAAAACTTTCTCCTCAACACCCACTTTTTCTCACCAACGTACTTAAATCTAGCCCCCGGCAAGTTCTTGTCGTCCTCCCAAAGACCGCATTGTTTCCCCTCCAGAAACTGAGAACCCGTCCCGTCGTTTGCATCCTTCACCTCCGTCTTCGGGCTCCGTCCGCCGTTCCCCACTTGATTGGGCTCATCCACCAAGAGTCGACTCCCCAGTGCCCCAGAGTGGAAAAGAAAACTTTTCGCAACCGATCAGTCCCATCGCGCAGCCCGCTCTCGCTTTTGTCGGCGACGTCTCCTTACCGGGAACAAACAGTATAACACCCAAGCTTGATACGCAGCACGGCGTTGTTTATGTATCAGCACGATCAGAACTCCGTCTTCCGACACTCACCCCCCATCAAGCTGCATCTCTTTCGCATAGCGCGAAGAATTTGTAGTCCCCAACTCAGTTCTGACGGTTGAAAAGCACCGCCAAGGTCGTTATACCAGCGTTAATGCCTACCTTCGACAAACACGATCAGGTCTACCCTATGTCAACGCAACCTCAGATTTCCTACTGACCCAGTGGCTCGTATCGCCCTTCTTCCCAACGACATTCATGCTCCCCAGTCAGCTCTGCTAGACCCTTCGACTTCTTCCGTCAACCTCACCAAAACCAAGAAAACCACCTCTCGTCCACCGCAAGACCCCTTCCGCTTGCCAACTCAGCCTTCGCCACTACCGCAAAAATGGCTCTCGTTAACGTTCGTCGCGATGTCAGCGACCCCTTTTATCGCTACAAGATGGAGCGTATTCAGACTAAGATCGAGGGCAAGGGCAACGGCATCAAGACCGTTGTTGTCAACCTGAGCAGCGTTGCTCAGTCCCTCGCCCGTCCTGGCGCGTACCTCATCAAGTACTTCGGCTTTGAGCTCGGTGCCCAGACCAACATCGATCCTCCAGATGACCGCTGGATCATCAACGGCGCCCACGAGGCAAACAAGCTCCAAGAGCTCCTTGATGGCTTCATCTCCAAGTTCGTTCTCTGCAAGAAGTGCAAGAACCCTGAGACCGACGTCAATGTCAACCTAAAGGAAAGCAACATCCTGCTTGACTGCAAAGCCTGTGGGCAGCGCACTCAGGTTGACTTGCGCCTAAAGCTCAGTGGGTTCATTCTCAAGAACGTACCCAAGAAGACCAAGAAGGACAAAGCCGAGCGCAAGGCGGCTCGCAAGGCAAAGCAGAACGGCACCAAAGAGAATGGCAACGGATCTGGAGGTGATGACAACTCCGACCAGGCCTCACCCGGCGGCGATGACCCGTATATCGAAATCGCCAGTGATGACGATGAACTGACCCGCAAGATCAAGACCGAGGCCCAGGGTCTGGAGAAGAGGGAAGTCGAGGTGAATGACGACGAGTGGGCTGTGGACATGAGCGCCGAAGCCGTCAAGGCTCGCCAGAATCAACTGCCAGGCGAGTTCAAGGCGAAGCTCGTCCTCAATGGCGACGACGATGATGAAGAGGGCGAGGGTGGTGGCATCACCGCCTATGATCACTTGGGCACCTGGATTCAGGAGCAGGCTGAGCAAAAGGGTGGCATTAACAACGTTGACGACATCGAAATCTACCTCAAGGCGCAGGAGCTCGGCATCGATGCCAAGCACCGCACCGTTCTTGTGCTGGTGCAGACCATCTTTGACGAGAACATCTGCAGCCAAATTGGCAAGCGCGCTGGCATGCTGAAGAAGGTCCGTTCTCAATGTGGACTGTCTTGTTCATACAAATGTGCTGACGTGAATTCTAGGTCATCTCATCTGAGCGCCACGAGAAGGCACTCCTCGGTGGTACCGAGCGCCTCATCGGTGCGCTGCTCAATGAGCACCCCGACATGCTAGAGAAGGTTGTGAAGATCCTACAGCTTTACTATCACCATGATCTCATCTCCGAGGAGGTCGTGACCAAGTGGGGCACCAAGGCTTCCAAGAAGTATGTCGACCTCTCTACGTCGAAGAAGGTTCGCAAGGCTGCCGAGCCCTTCATCACCTGGCTTGCCGAGGCTTCGGAAGAGGAGTCGGATGAGGAGGACGAGTAGACCCTACTTGGCTCTTTGGCCCGGTTTGGTGGGATTTGGGGCAGACCTGTGTAGTGTGTGTTCATTTCCTTGGCCAGCGATTTTTATCAAGAATGTCCCTTGCATGTCGGCCCAAAAGCAATATTAGTTAGACACTCTGCGTTTTGCAGAAAACAACGCTTTACAGCCAAACACGTCCTTTCGACAGATTCGACTTGGGGTCTGTCAAGATATCAGACGCCACTCATTCAAGGATAAATCACTATTACCAACCCTCAACACATTTTTGTTTGGCCTGGCCGGATGTGAAATACTTGTTGCATACGCACAAATCAGTTTGTATTTCTGCAATCATGTTTCAGGGGAGTATTCAACTTTCCGCCATGTATTGCCTACGTGGACAGTCATACCACATCAGAGGGTTGTATACTAATGCTTGCTGCCTAGGCTTTTGCCAGTACTATCTCAACAAAATTGGTACATACGAGGAGCCGAACTTTGATAGCACATTCGTCTAGTGCAGATTGTGCTACCCATGCCCCCTATATCAATACACCCTTCATCTTCCGCTCCCAATGATCAACCTCCAATCGCTGGTGGGAAAGATAAAGCAATGTCATCGCCTTCAAGGGGAAAAAAGAAGGCAAAGCTAAAAGGAAGAAAACACATGAGCGACTCAGGATTCGCCAACTACCAAGGCTGCGCATTCTTCGGGGAATCGGACGTGGGGTTGTCCCAGCTGCCCTGGCCAGAGGCCGAAGGTCCTTCAGCACCCCAGGTACTCTCTTGGCCCTCGACGTTGCTGGCGCTCCCAGCTCCATCCTCCGCTGAGGTCTCTGCAGGAGCCGGCTTCAGACTTGCGTTACTTCCTGTTACCCACGAACAGAGACTCGTGAAGATACCGCGTCCCTCGGAGTCCATCTTCGCTGCAACACCGCCCGAGTTTATCTCTTTATCGGCCCCGCCCTTCCAGGTATCCCAAGCACCAGGCATAGGGCTGTCTGAGTTCTCCCGTTCCTCGTCAATGCCACCCGGTGCTGATGGTTCGTCAGTAGTAGTCCTGTCGTGGTTTTCATTGTCTTCTTTATTCCGAGGCGAGCCGTACCTCTTGTCTTTGCCGCCCCCCTGGAAGAAGGCGTCTGAAATTCCACCACCACCACTGCCAGTCTGTGAACCGCCTACTCCATCTCCACTGGGATTTCCCCAGTTATGGCTAGCATCGTTATTTCCTGAACTCTCTCCCCAGTTGTTGGCTCCACCTTGGTTGCTTCCACTGGTTGCCCAATTGTTGGTTTCACCGCTCTCGCCAGATTTTCCCCAGCTATTACCAGTGTTATTGTTTCCGGAGATGTCACCCCAGGCGTCTTTGCCGGTTTGGCTGCCACCTTGGTTACTTCCCCCATTGTTTCCCCAAGTATTGTCGGCGCGATTACTTCCATTCGGGTTATTCTTCTCGCCCTGGTTGCTTCTAGATGCCCCACCTCCCCACGCATCACCATTGTTGCTCTTGCCTTGCGACTGGGCTGGGGATACCGCCTTGTCGTTGCTAGCACCCCATCCGCTGGCGTCGTTGTTCTGCGACTGCGCTGGGGACGGCGCCTTGTCATTGCCAGCACCCCATCCGCTGGGGTCGTTATTCTGCGGCTGCGCTGGGGATGGCGCCTTGCCATTACTGTTGCTGTCATTCCATCCGGTATGAGATGCATCTCCAGTATTTTCACCCCATCCGGTGTCTTTGTTGGTTTGCGACTGAGCTGGGGATGGTGTATATTTCTTGTTTTCACCCCAAGGACCAACCGCACCATTGGAAGGCGCCTTGTCTTTGCCCTTGTTTCCGCCAAAGGCAAAAGGACTCTTACAGAAATACTGCGTGCCACCTCTGCCTTTATCACCGCTATTTCCTCTGTTCTCGCGTGGACCTAGAGGGTTGGGATCGTCCCGCCGGGACGAGTTATCCTTATCATTGTGAGTTGCGTTTCGGTGTGCCTCGTTAGCTGAGGTCATACCTATAGTAGACCCCATGAATCGGTCCATCCACTCTTGGTAGCTCTTCACGGGCGGTAGGTTCAGATGGGCCGGAGGCGGCTGCTCACGGGCTGTCGGCTGCTGTTCGGCCATCTGTGGAGGGACCATGAATTGCGGGTACGCTGCCGGATGGTGGTAAGCGGGATGTTGCGGGTAACCCAACTGCGTCTGGTAAATTGGAAGTTGCTGGTATCCCGACTGATTATGATGTCCCGGACTCTGCTGTGGGAGGATGTAGTACATGGGTGCTTGAGGCTGATACTCGGCAGGCTTTCCTGGAATAGGGGGCGCAACTGGGGGTGGATTCCCGAATCCATAGCTTGAGGAGTGAAGCTCACGCGGTGATTTTGGCGCAGGAGGCGCGCTGGTTGAGATCTCAGGTCCAGCAACCACAGTTTGTGGATAGAGCTCCCTGAAGCGGTGGCCCCAGTTCGGGCCGTGATATACTCGACAGCGGCCGCTGTGAGGATCAAAGTAAGCATTTGGTTGCGGATCCTGGCCGCCCGAGATGTCCTCGAAGGCATGTTCCACGCGAACAGTATGTGCCTGAACTGGCACAATAAGGTTGGGGTCGTCGGACAGGTATTGTAGAGCAGGATTTGGGGCTGAGGCTGGCTTTGGAGGGGACTTTGACTTTGGCTGCTGAGAAGGCTTCAAGTCTGACTTTGGGGATTTGGTCTTGTCGTTTGGTTTAGCTGCTGACTCTTTTCCCTCTTTCGTCTTGTCGCCGCCATTGCTCTCGGCGTTCTCCGACTTGTCGTTGCCCTTGTTGTTGTCATTCTGTGGCTTGGCCGAATTGTTACCACCTTTCCCTTTGTTCCCCCTGCCGGCTTTCTTTCCTTTGTTCGAGGTCGCCGTCTCAGCCTCGCTCTCGGGTTGAGAATCCTCGGGGAGGAGGGTCGTATCGCTGTCTTCAGAAACCTGCTTGCTTTCCTTCTTCTTATCTTTGGCAGCAGCCTTGCCCTTTCCTTGCTTAGGAGCAGCCGGTTTCTCGTCGTCAGCGCTGTCGTACGGCTCGCCGCCAACAGTGGTCTCGAATCGGACATTCTTTGATACGAGGCGCTCGGCGGCTGACCGCATGGCGCTGCCGTGGCGCGGGAACGTCACGGTGACAGTATCCTCTTCTGTTTCATCGTTGGTGTCGAGCCTAACCTTTACGGCAGACTTCTTTTTTTTTGCGGGGATTCTCTGCCCGACCATCCACTCGAGTATATTGCGTGGAGGCATGGTGTCAGCCGTTCAAAGCAGCTATCTTGCGCCGAGTGGCTTTTCAGAGAGTAGCGAAGAAGAACGAAGAACAGGAATATGAGAAGAAGTAATGCCAATAGAAGGGCGAGAGCAGAAGCCGTACCGAGCAGGAGGCGTCCCGGTGTGGGTTGCACTGAGGCGGATGAGGAAGTCGCGAACAAAGAAGATGGATACCGCAATAGGGAATTTTGAGAGTGCTTTAGGGCTGAGCAGACGCCGCCGACACAGTACATCAGCACACCGACCGGAAACTGCTAGTGTGCGAGCCAGGACGAATGAATTGAGAAAAAAGAGAAAGCTCAGCAACTGTTGTCTGGTGGGGGGGGGGGGGGGCCGTCTCAAAGACC